>Ga0209617_10000549_pt1 | contig 16653 bp, 16 predicted proteins | sample LakEriepJuly2011_2_FD_187459 | JGI IMG/M metagenome (GOLD analysis project Ga0209617, IMG submission 187459) | Freshwater microbial communities from dead zone in Lake Erie, Canada - CCB epilimnion July 2011 (SPAdes) (version 2) | ecosystem: Environmental > Aquatic > Freshwater > Lentic >... | reverse complement strand
AGAACTGGTGAGCTGAATTCCATTATTTATCACCATTCGTTGGAGCTGGATCTGTGAAGCCCATTTGAGCAATCACATGCGCAGATGCTGGGTTGATTACATTTAATAGTGGTGAAGGATAGAAACCAAGCGCAATGATGATTGCCATAACAGGAGCAATCGCTACTTTCTCACGAAGATTAAGATCACTCAATCCTTCATTGCCTGGTGTGGTTGGACCATGCAAAGCTTTTTGCACTGGAATCAAGATATAGAGGGCAGCTAAGACAATTCCAAAGGTAGCAATAACTGCATGGACTGGATAGCGAGTAAATGTTCCAACAAGAACTAAGAACTCACTAACAAAGCTAGATAATCCTGGAAGTGCAAGAGATGACATTCCTGCTAAGAAGAATGACCACGCCATCACTGGTGTGACGCGCTGGAGTCCACCGAAGTCTGCAATTGTCGAAGAACCACGACGTGCAATCATCCAGCCGCCCACAATAAACAGCGCTGCCGTTGAAAAACCGTGATTAAACATATACAACGTTGCTCCGCTGTGACCCTGTGAGGTCATTGTAAAGATTCCCATTGTGATGAAACCAAAGTGAGAGATAGAAGTAAATGCGATTAAACGCTTGAGATCGCGCTGACCAATAGCCAAGATTGCGCCATAAACAATTGAAATAACTGCGAGCACCATAATCAACGGTGTAAAAGTCTTGCTTGCCTCTGGGAACAAAGTTAAGCAGTAGCGAATCATTCCGAATGTTCCGACTTTATCTAGAACGCCTAATAAGAGCACTGAGGTTCCAGGAGTTGCTGATGATGCAGCATCTGGCAACCATGTGTGAAGTGGCCATAGAGGTGCCTTAATTGCAAAGGCGATGAAGAAGCCTAGGAATAAGAAGTTCTGAGTTGTAGAGCTCATCTCTAACTGTGAGAGTGCTTGAAGATCAAAGGTATGTCCGCCTTGAGCACCAGACATAACATAGAGGGCAATGATGGATGCCAACATCAGTAATCCACCGAAGAGGCTATAAATTAAAAACTTCACTGCAGCAGCTGATCGCTCGCCAGTTCCATAACCACCGATAAGGAAGTAGACCGGAATCAACATCGCTTCAAAGATGACATAGAACAAGAAAACATCGGTTGCTGCAAAGACGCCAATCATCATCGTCTCAAGAACAAGGATGAGGATGTAAAAAGTTTTAACTGACCATCGGCCACCATGTGCTTCATTCCAGCCCGACAACACAACGATTGGTGCCAAGATTGTTGACATCAAAATCAACACCAGAGCCAAACCATCAATTCCAACGGAAAAGTTGATACCAAATGTTGGAATCCATGAATACTTTTCAACAAACTGAAGATCAACATTATCGCGCTGAAAGTTCATAGCCATGGCAATAGTTGCTCCTGCAACAATCACAGTGGTTGCAAGTGCAACCTGTTTAGTTAAAACTTCCCTAGCTTTTGGTGTGGCTGCAACGGCAATTGAGCCAATGATTGGCAATAACATCAATAACGTTAATGAATTCATTATTGAACCACCACCCAAATCGCACCAATCAAAAGAGCTGCTCCAACAAAGATCAGTGCTGCATAACTGCGAACAAATCCACTTTGCACTCCGCGTAGAGCTGAGCCTGAGTTCATCGCTAATCGACCGACCCCGCTCACTGCGCCATCGATAACGGCTTCATCAGTCTTGACCAATACCTGTGTTAACTGCTGGCCAGGGCGCATAAAGACGGCTTCGTTAAAGCGATCTTGCATAAGGTCTTGACGGGCTATTTTGGTCAAAACTGAAACATTCTCTGGAGCAACTGCTGCAACGTCTTGGCGTGAATACTTAAAGAATGCAATTGCAACACCGATAGCAACCATTGTTAAGGCAAGTGCTGACACAACAATTGGTTCTAATAGATGCTTCTGGTACTCCTCGCTGTGACTAAACAAAGGGTGCAACCAGTTTTCTAGTGCATCGCCACGAGATAGCAAGAATCCAGATGAAACTGACCCAATTGCAAGGATTGCCATTGGTAGCCACATCAACCATGGGGATTCATGAGGATGTGCATCCTCATCCCAGCGCTTTGTTCCAGTGAAAGTAAGAATCATTACGCGAGTCATGTAGAAGGCGGTAATTCCTGCACCTAGCAATGTAATTGATCCTAAAAGAATTCCCTTAATACCACCGGCATCGAATGCAGTTTCAATAATCATGTCTTTGGAATAGAAACCTGCAAATGGTGGCACACCAAGGATTGCTAAATATCCAAGACCAAATGTCACAAATGTAATTGGCATGAACTTTCGAAGTGCGCCGTACCTGCGCATATTTACTTGATCATTCATTCCATGCATGACTGAACCTGCGCCAAGGAACATTCCAGCTTTAAAGAAACCGTGAGTTAACAAGTGCATGATTGCAAATGCATAACCAACTGGACCTAATCCAGCTGCAAGGGTCATGTATCCAATTTGAGACATTGTTGAAGCAGCAAGAGCTTTCTTGATGTCATCTTTTGCAGTACCGATGAGTGCACCAAATAACAATGTAATTGCGCCAACGATAACAACTAGTAGTTGGGCAGTAGGCGCTGCATCAAAAATGAAGTTAGAGCGAGTAATCAAATAAACGCCTGCTGTAACCATCGTTGCTGCGTGGATAAGTGCTGAAACAGGGGTTGGGCCAGCCATCGCATCGCCTAGCCATGCCTGTAATGGGAATTGGGCTGACTTACCGGCTGCTGCAACTAGCAACATAATTCCAATGGCAGTTAGTGCTCCAGTTGATGTCTGGTCGACCTGCTCTTTGATTCCCGCAAATGAAACAGTTCCAACTGTTGCAAAAGCGATCATGATTGCAAAAGAGAGTCCCATGTCACCAACACGGTTCATAACAAATGCTTTCTTAGAAGCCGTTGCATAAGCAGGCTTTTGGTTCCAGAAACCAATAAGAAGGTAGGAAGCAAGACCCACGCCTTCCCAACCAACATAGAGGTTGAGGTAGCTATCTCCGAGAACCAGCAACAACATCGCTGCAATAAAGAGGTTGAGATATGCAAAGAAACGCCTGCGATCTCTATCGTGTGACATATATGAAATTGAGTAAATGTGAATCAATGTGCCAACACCTGTAATGAGTAGTACAAAGCAGATTGAAAGTTGATCTAGAAGTAATCCAGCATCAACCTTAAAGCTTCCAACCGAGATCCACTCAAAGAGTTTTTGCCCAACTGGGCGCTCCTCAGTTGATCGGCCCAACATCAATGAGAGTTGATAGAGACCAACAGCAAAAGATGAAGCCGGCATCAGCGTTCCAAGGATGTGGCCCCACTTATCTGCACGGCGACCAGCTAATAAAAGAATCGTTGCGCCAAATAATGGCAGCGCAATTAAATAAACGAGGCTATTTGACGTTGTCATGGCTATCGCTTCAACAAACTAGCATCATCAACAGATGCTGAACGGCGTGAGCGATAGATCGTCACAATGATTGCCAGGCCAACTACAACTTCACATGCAGCTACAACCATCGTAAAGAAGGCCACCACTTGTCCGTTGAGATCTCCATTAATTCGAGAAAAAGTAACAAAAGCTAGATTTGCCGCGTTGAGCATGAGTTCCACACACATAAAAACAACGATTGCATTGCGACGAACAACAACCCCAACAGCACCGATAGTGAAAAGAAGTGCTGATAGATATAGATAATTAGCTGCATCCATTTACTTCTCCTCTCCCTTGCTGGTGTCGACCTTGCCGAGTTCAAAGGTTCCTGAAGGCAACATGTCACCGCGTGCTTGCAGAGTGGCGTTAATAGAGTTTGCAGCTGGAGTGCCATCAGGCAAAAGAGCTGGAACATCTACAGCGTTGTGTCGAGCAAAGACTCCTGGAGCTGGAAGACCGGCAGCGTTAGCGAGTGATTCACCACGAAAACGTTGGGTTGAAAGCTGTCGCTGAGTTGGTCGCACTTGAATTCTTTGGTGATGCGCAAGAACCATTGCACCTAAAGCTGCAGTAATGAGTAGCGCTGATACGACTTCAAAAGGCCATACATATCTAGAAAATAGAAGTTGGGCAATGCCTTCAACATTTCCGAGTGAATTTGCAGCATCTAATCCAATTGCATTTCGACCAAGAGTCGCACGACTAATAAGAGACATCATTAATCCACCAAAGCCAAGGGCTGCAGTGATTGCAATTGGGCGCAACCCTGGAATTGTTTCAGTAAGTGAATCAGATGAATCAACTCCGACAAGCATAAGAATAAAGAGGAAGAGCATCATTACTGCGCCGGTATAAACAACGATCTGAACAATTCCTAGAAATAGTGCATCTTGTGCGATGTAGAAGATCGCTAAGTTGACCATTACTGATGCCATCAAAATCGCTGAGTGAACAGCTTTTTTAACGAGCAACATTCCTAGAGCTGCAGCAACAGTCAATGGAGCAAGCACCCAGAACAAAACAGCTTCTGGTGTCTGTGTTTGGCCCACTGAGATAGCTAAATCAACCATTTACTTCACGTCCTGGGATGGATGTGATTGCTTCACATCGCCCTTGTAGTAATTGCTCTCATCCATATCTGGATACATTGGATGCGGAGGCATCAACATTCCCTGGCGAAGAGGAGCTAATAAATCTTCCTTTTCAAAGATTAGTTTTTCACGTGATTCATCAGCTAATTCATATTCATTTGTCATAGTTAGTGCACGTGTAGGACAAGCTTCAATACATAGTCCGCAGAAAACACAGCGTAGGTAGTTAATTTGATAAACCTTGCCATAGCGCTCACCTGGAGACACTTGATTCTCTGGAGTGTTATTTGCACCTTCAACATAAATCGCATCTGCTGGGCATGCCCAGGCACAAAGTTCGCAGCCAATACATTTTTCTAAACCATCTGGGTGACGGTTAAGTTGGTGACGACCATGGAATCGCTCTGCAGTTGGCGCTTTAACTTCTGGGTATTCAACTGTGAGAGTCTTTTTAAATATCTTTGAAAATGGGATCCAGAAACCTTTGAGGTGTCCAAGCAGTCCAACTGATTCGCCAGTTTCCATCTGTGTGTAGGCGATATCGTTAACAGAAATCTCGCTCTTCTTTAGCGGTTCTAGTTGCTCAGACATGATCGCCTCCCTTACTACTTTGTGACACATTGATGTTTGAAACATTCATTGGAACAGTTGGGACTGCAAAAGATGGCTCACTGGTTTCAACCTCAAGTGATTCCAGCTTTTTCTTCTTTGCATTTTCAAAACCAATATTTGCTGCCATTACAAGAAGGACAACAAAACTTGCAAAACCAACCACAACAATGCGTGGTGCTCCTTCTAGTGAGAGTGTGCGAAGGGTTGCAACAACCAAGATCCAAAGAATTGAGACTGGGATCAAAATCTTCCAACCAAATTGCATGAATTGGTCATAGCGAAGGCGTGGCAATGTGCCGCGTAGCCAAACGAATACGAAGAAGAAGGTCAAAACCTTTGCAAAGAACCAGATGCCGGTAAACCATCCACCCAGCCATGATTCAGTAAATCCAAGTCCTGGAGGTGCGTGATAACCACCAAGGAAGAGAGTTGTTGCAAGGGCTGAAACCGCAATGATGTTGACATATTCAGCCAAGAAGAAGAGTGCGAACTTGAGTGAAGAGTATTCAGTGTGGAAACCACCAACAAGTTCACCCTCTGCTTCAGCTAAATCGAAAGGCGCGCGGTTAGTTTCACCCACCATGGAGATTGCATAGATTGCAAACGATGGGAACAACACAACGCCATACCACCACGTTGATTGCGCAGCCACGATGTCAGAGGTTGACATTGAACCTGCATAGATAAAGACAGCGACTAATGAAAGTCCCATAGCAACTTCATATGAAATTACTTGGGCACTTGAGCGTAATCCACCGAGAAGTGGATAGGTAGATCCTGAAGACCAACCCGCCAAAACAATTCCATACACACCTACTGATGCGATCGCTAACACATACAAAACACCGACTGGAAGATCAGTTAACTGCATCGCAGTAGTCTTGCCAAAGAGTGAAACTTCGCCAGTAATAGGTATTACAGCAAAAGACAAAAAGCATGTTGTTGCACTGATGATTGGTGCAAGAACAAAAACAACTTTGTCTGCAGCCGCTGGAATCAAATCTTCCTTAAGTGCCAACTTCACACCATCAGCTAAAGCTTGAATCAAACCGAATGGACCAACACGGTTAGGTCCTGGACGCTCCTGCATGCGACCAACCAGGCGACGCTCTCCCCACACTGACATCAACGTTAAGAGAACGCAGAATACAAAGACCAGGAGCGCCTTAATTACGATAGTTGCGCCAGAATCTGCGGCAATGAGCTCTGCTGTTGTCATACCTTCACCACACTCACTACTGCGCCATGTGCAACGCCTAGATTTACAAGTAATTGAGATCCGCGTGAATTACGTGGAGCCCAGAGCGCATCGTCATGAATATCTTCAACGAGTGCGTTCAAAGTTACTGAGCCTAATGAAGTTGAGATCTTTAGCTTGTCTCCATCGACCACACCTAGTGCACTAGCGCGCTTAGGTGAAATAACGGCAACCGTTGCACGGGCAGTTCCTGCAAGGTTTTCTTCACCTTGCTGCAAAGTTCCAAGATCTAGCAAACGACGCCATGATGTAAGAATGAATTGATCTCCACTCACCACTGGCTGCGCAGATGCAGAAACCTTGCTCATTGATACGCGAGCACCGTCCCACTTACCAAGTGAGGCAATCTCTTTAACTGCTGAAGTAACAGTTGCAAGATTGACAGTTGCGCCCATTTCTTGGGCAATCATTGAAAGAATACGTAGATCACTTCGATTGAGTGAATCTTGAACTGCTGTATCAAATGCACGAGGGCGGCCTTCCCAATTTAAAAATGAACCGCTCTTTTCAGTAATTGCTGCAACAGGCAGTACAACATCTGCACGTTGCGTGACTGCGCTGCTAGCAATTTCTAGAGAAACAACAAAAGCCTTATCAAGTGCTGCAAGTGCGCCTTGGCTGTTATCGCCATCGAGTGGATCAACTCCACCAACAAGTAATGCTCCGATTTCTCCAGTATTTACTGCCCCGTAAATCTCTTGGATGCTCTTTCCTTCAGTACTTGGCAATGAGTCAACTCCCCACAGCGCAGCAATATCTACTCGCGCTGATGCATCAGTTACTGGACGACCACCAGGCAATAAATTGCCAATAGCACCAGCTTCAAGTGCACCGCGCTCTCCGGCACGGCGTGGAATCCATGCAATTTTTGCACTCGTTGAATCAGCAAGGGCTGTAACTGCGCTTAATACTCCAGCACTTTCAGCAGCTCTCTCCCCCACCAAAATTACTGATTTTGCGCTCAGTGATTGAGAAGCAATAGCGCCAGCTTCAGCCCCTGGTGCAACCTTTACAAACTCACCCTTAAGTTTTTCAACTCCAATTGAAAGCTTGGTTGCAATTGCTGTGACTTTGAGTGCGCGCTTTCGCACTTGCTTATTAATGCGCAAGAAAACGATTGGAGATTCTTCTTCTGGCTCAAAGCCAACAAGTAGGACGTGATCTGCGCGGTCAATGTCCAGATAGGTTGTAGTAGAACCAACTACACGAGCTGCAAGGAATTCACGCTCTTCATTTGATGAAAGGCGTGAGCGGAAATCAATATCATTTGTGCCAAGTGCAATACGTGCAAACTTGCTATAGCCGTATGCATCTTCATAGGTTGCACGGCCACCGACTAGAACTGCAGCCTTTGCAGCTTTCAATCCCTTGGCAGCTGCAGCTAACGCCTCTGGCCAAGAAGCAGCGACTAATTCTCCTGCGCTATTTCTAACCATGGGTGTTGTTAGGCGATCAACGGAAGTGACATATTTAAATGCCCAACGTCCCTTATCGCAGTTCCACTCTTCATTAACAGTTGCATCATCACCAGCAAGGCGACGCAAAGTCTTTCCACGGCGAACATCTGTGCGCATATCGCAACCAGATGCGCAGTGCTCACAAGCAGATGGTGTTGAAACTAAATCAAAGGGACGAGCACGGAATCGATAGGCAGCACCAGTCAGTGCTCCTACTGGACAGATTTGAACTGTGTTGCCTGAGAAATAAGATTCAAAAGGTTTGTTTTCATAAATACCTACCTGTTGCAGAGCTCCACGCTCATTCAAAGTGATAAATGGATCAGATGCAATCTGCTCAGAGAAACGAGTGCAACGAGCACAGAGAACACAGCGCTCACGATCGAGTAATACTTGAGAAGAGATATTGATTGGCTTTTGGAATGTGCGCTTGACGCCTTCAAAACGTGTTTCGCCTTGGCCATTGCTCATTGCTTGGTTTTGCAATGGGCACTCGCCACCCTTGTCACACACTGGACAATCAAGTGGGTGATTAATAAGCAATAGCTCCATCACACCGCGTTGTGCTTTTTCAGCCACAGGTGATGTCAACTGTGTTTTAACAATCATGCCCGGCTCAACTGGAATGGTGCAAGAAGCTTGTGGCTTTGGAAATGCACGGCCATTAATTTCAATATCAACTAAACATTGACGACATGCACCAACTGGATCTAGAAGTGGGTGGTCGCAAAAACGTGGAATCTGAATACCAAGTTGTTCTGCCGCACGAATTACTAGCGTTCCCTTAGGAACGCTCACTTCAAATCCGTCGACAACGACAGTAATCATGTCTACAACTTCAGTAGTCAATTATGCACCTGCCCCCGCAAAAAGAGTTGATGCGACTGGATCAAATGGACATCCACCGTGAGTGATATGTGCGATGTATTCATCGCGGAAATACTTAATTGATGAAGTAATTGGACTTGTTGCACCATCACCTAGAGCACAGAACGAGCGTCCCATGATGTTGTCGCAAAGATCGAGCAACTTAGCAAGATCTGCTTCAGTGCCTTTACCTGCTTCAAGATCGCGAAGAAGTTGTACTAACCACCATGTGCCTTCACGACAAGGTGTGCACTTACCGCATGACTCATGCTTATAGAACTCAGTCCAGCGCAATACCGCGCGAACAACACATGTTGTTTCATCAAAGATCTGTAGCGCTTTAGTTCCAAGCATTGAACCTGCAGCTGAAACGCCTTCGTAATCCAATGGAACATCTAAATGCTCTGCTGTAAAAAGTGGAGTGGAAGATCCACCAGGTGTCCAGAACTTCAAAGTGTGACCAGTACGAATACCGCCTGATAATTCAAGAATTTCGCGAAGAGTAATTCCAAGTGGTGCTTCAAACTGTCCTGGGTTATTCACGTGACCTGAGAGTGAATAAAGCGTTGCGCCTTTGCTCTTCTCAGTTCCCATGCTCTGATACCACTCGGCGCCGTTAGCAATAATTGCTGGCACTGATGCGATTGATTCAACGTTATTTACAACTGTTGGGCGGGCATAAAGGCCTGCAATAGCTGGAAATGGTGGGCGCAAACGTGGTTGTCCACGGAAGCCTTCAAGTGAATCTAGGAGTGCTGTTTCTTCACCGCAGATATATGCACCCGCGCCAATATGTAGAACAACATCAATTCCATTGCCTAATAGACCTGCGCTATAGGCATCTTCAATTGCTTGATTAACGCGACGAACAACGTGTGTTACTTCGCCACGAATATAGATAAATGCATGCTTAGCGCGGATTGCATGACAAGCGATGATGCAACCTTCAATAAGAACATGTGGATTTGCCATCAACAGCGGTGTGTCCTTACATGTTCCAGGCTCTGATTCATCGGCGTTAACAACTAAGTAGTGCTCTCTGTTATCACCCTGTGGAATAAATCCCCACTTCATGCCAGTTGGGAAACCTGCTCCTCCTCGACCACGAAGTCCAGAGTCTTTTACAAGTTGAATAATTGCATCGGGGTCCATCGCAAGTGCCTTTGCACTGGCGGTGTAACCACCATGGCGCTTATAGCCTTCAATTGTGAATGAATCTTTTTCATCCCAATGCGCAGAAAGAACTGGCGTTAACTTAGTCATTTACTTAACTTCTCCTTTTGCAATTTTCAAACCAAGAAGTGTTGGTCCACCGGCTTGCACACCTTCATTTGCTCTTCCATCGTTTAATCCCGCAAGAACTTCAGAGGCTTGCTTCCATGTGACCAAAGTATTTGGACCACGTGTTGGTGGCTTTGGATTTCCAGCACGCATTGAATCAACTAAATCCTTTGCAGATTGAACGGTCTGGTTGTCATAGAACTCCCAGTTAGCCATAACAACTGGTGCGTAATCACATGCAGCGTTGCACTCAATGTGCTCAAGTGAGACCTTGCCATCAGATGTAACACCATTGTTTTCAATTCCAAGGTGATCTTTAAGCCCATCCATGATTTCGTCCCCACCCATGATGGCGCACAAAGTATTTGTGCACACACCCACGTGGTACTCACCCACTGGAGTTGGCTTGTATTGGGTATAAAACGTAGACACAGCGGTGACTTCAGCTGCTGCTAGATCTAACTGCTGGGCAATGATTTCAATGCCTTCATTTGTCACATAACCCGCACGTGATTGAACAAAGTGCAACAACGGCATGATTGCAGAACGAGGACGTGGATAACGCTTAATAATCGTTTCCATGATTGCTAGATCTTCTTGTGAGAATGCCATTAGCGGTCAACGCCTCCCATAACTGGATCGATAGAGGCAACAGCGCCAATGATGTCAGCGACCATGCCACCTTCACTCATCGCAGAAGTTGCTTGCAAGTTATTAAATGATGGTTCACGAAAGTGCATGCGATAAGGCTTAGTTCCACCGTCAGAGACAACTTGTGCACCAAGCTCACCGCGTGGAGATTCAATTGCCACATACACCTGACCTGCAGGTACATGGAAACCTTCTGTAACTAACTTGAAGTGGTGAATCAATGACTCCATTGATGTTCCCATGATTTCGCGAATGTGATTAAGAGAGTTACCAAGTCCATCGCCACCCATGGCAAGCTGTGCCGGCCAAGCAATTTTCTTATCGGCAACCATTACTGGGGCACCTTCTAGTTTTTCCAACTTATCAAGTGCTTGTTCAATAATGCGAAGTGACTGCTCAAGTTCATTCATACGGATTAAGAAACGGCCATAAACATCACATGTGTCTGCAGTAATCACATCAAAGTTATAGTTTTCATATCCACAATACGGTTGCATCTTGCGCAGATCCCACGGCAAACCAGTTGAGCGAAGAACTGGGCCAGTGATTCCAAGAGTTGTGCAACCAGCTAGATCTAAATAACCAATACCTTGTGTGCGCTTCATCCAAATTGAATTACCAACAAGCAAAGTGGTGTTGTCTTTAAAGTTCTTGCGCATCAGTTTGACGGCATCACGAATCTTGGCAATTGCACCCTCTGGAATATCTTGTGCAACTCCACCAGGGCGCACATAAGCCATATTCATGCGAAGCCCTGAAATCATTTCAAAGATATCTAGGACTGTTTCGCGCTCACGGAAAGCAAAGAACATAGGTGAAATAGCACCTAATTCAAGGGCTCCTGTGCCGAGGGCAACCATGTGGGAAGAGATGCGGTTGAGCTCCATCATCATCACGCGAATAACGCTGGCACGCTCTGGAACATCTTGTGTGATTCCCAAAAGCTTTTCAACAGCTAAGCAATAAGCAGTTTCGTTAAACAGCGGAGCTAGATAATCCATACGTGTGACAAAAGTTGTGCCCTGAGTCCAGGAGCGATATTCCATGTTCTTTTCAATACCGGTATGTAGGTATCCAATTCCAGCGCGAGCTTCAGTAACAGTTTCCCCTTCAAGTTCTAGAACTAAACGAAGCACACCGTGAGTTGATGGGTGCTGTGGACCCATGTTCACAACAACGCGCTCTTCCTTAGTGGAACCAATTTCCTGGACGAGTGAATCCCAATCTCCACCAGTTACTGAATAAACAGTTCCTTCAGTTGTGTCTCTGGAAGGTGCGTATGGATCAAATGTTGTCATTTGTAACTCCTACGCTCATTAGGAGGAGGAGTGGTTGCGCCCTTGTACTCAACTGGAATACCACCGAGTGCATAATCTTTACGTTGTGGATGTCCTTGCCAATCATCTGGCATCAAAATACGGGTTAACCCTGGGTGGCCATCAAAAATAATTCCAAACATGTCGAAAGTCTCGCGCTCATGCCAGTTATTTCCGGCCCACACTTCAACCACAGATGGAATATGAGCATCTGCATCAGGGACTGAAACTTCAAGGCGAATTCGACGGTTATTTGTCAGTGACAGTAATGGATAAAGCGCATGGAGTTCACGGCCTGAATCTGTTGGGTAGTTAACTCCAGAAACGCCCATACACATTTCAAACTTAAGTGAGTCACGCAAAACCTTAGAAACTTCTACTAGCTTTTCGCGCTTCACATGCAGAGTTAATTCACCGCGATCAACAACTACGCGTTCGATTGCCTCTGAAAATAATGGGTATGCGCGCTCTAGATCATCGGCAACTTCATCAAAATATCCACCGTATGGACGCTCAGATGAGCCTGTGGAAGCAGCTGTGCGGACTAAGCCGCCATAGCCAGATGTGTCGCCAGTGCCTGGAGCACCAAACATTCCTTGCTCGCTCATTTATGCCAGTAGACCCTTCATCTCAATAGTTGGCTTGGCATTCATTGCAGCAAGTTCAACTTCTTTGATGATTTGCGCACGGTTTGAACCTAGTTTTTCATCATAAATCTTTGAGTGAAGTTTCAAAATTGCATCGAGCAACATTTCAGGACGTGGTGGGCAACCTGGAAGATAGATATCAACTGGAACGACGTGATCCACACCTTGCACGATTGCATAGTTGTTAAACATTCCACCTGAAGATGCACACGCACCCATCGCAATAACCCACTTTGGCGCTGCCATTTGATCATAAATCTGGCGAAGCACTGGCGCCATTTTGTTTGAAACCCGGCCCGCAACAATCATTAAATCTGCTTGACGTGGAGAGGCGCGGAAAACCTCCATACCAAAACGTGAAATATCGTATTTAGCTGCAGAGCCCACCGCCATCATTTCAATCGCACAGCAAGCAAGACCAAAAGTTGCAGGCCACAAAGAGTTCTTGCGCATGTAGCCGGCAAGCTTTTCAACTGTTGTTAAAACAAAACCACTTGGGATTTTCTCTTCAAGACCCATTTTTAATCCCATTCCAATCCACCGCGTCGCCACACATATGCATATGCAACAAAGACTGTTCCAATAAAGAGAGCCATTTCAATTAAGCCAAAGAGCCCAAGGGCATCAAATGAGACTGCCCATGGATAGAGGAAAACAATTTCAATATCAAAGATGATGAAAAGCATGGCAGTTAAGAAGTACTTAACTGGAAAACGGCCACCTTCGGCAGCTTGCGGAGAAGGCTCAATTCCACATTCATACGCATCTAACTTTGCGCGGTTATAGCGCTTTGGACCTGTCAGAGCTCCGGCAGCAATTGAAAAGATTGCAAAGCCAAAGCCAATAGCCCCCAGTACCAGAATTGGCACGTATGGATTAGATGTCGATGGCACGGTGAAATCTTAGAGTTCAATGGCTAATGCCGATGACCGCTACTCCTTTATCCCGCTGTGAACTGCAACAACCCCGCCGGTGAGGTTTTTCCAGCTGATCTGGCCCCATCCCGCCTTTTCCATCGCTACGGCTAGGCCCTTTTGATCTGGCCAGGCCCGGATGGATTCAGCTAGATAGATATAGGCATCTGGGTTGGATGAGGTTTTTCGGGCAATAGCTGGCAGAGCCTTCATCAAATACTCGGTATAGATAGTGCGAAATGGGCGCCAGGTTGGGTGGCTGAACTCGACCACGACTATGCGTCCACTTGGCTTAGTCACCCGAAGGGCCTCTGCGAGCGCCTTGGGGTAATCCACTGTGTTTCGAAGGCCATAGGAGATGGTCACAACATCAAATCGATTCTCCTCAAAGGGCAGATTGAGGGCATCGGCCTTTGAGAAGTTGAGGTAGGGGCGGCTTTTGCGGCCCACGGCCAGCATGCCTTCGGAGAAATCAGTGGCAAAGACTGTGGCACCTGCTTTATGCAGGGGCTCAGAGGAAGAACCTGGGCCAGCAGCTAAATCCAGGATCTGCATTCCTGGGGTTGGGGCGATGATCTTGGTTGCCGCCCTGCGCCAGGCCTTGGTGCGGCCCAAACTCAATAAATCATTGACTAGGTCATAGCGCTTGGCCACGCCATCAAACATCGCTGCTACTTCATCTGGATCTTTGCTCAAATTAGCGCGCGACATAGCCGTATTCTCCCTTGAAGTAGGCTCATCCACAACTCAGCGCACACGAGAGGTCGTATATGTCATTTCCAGCCACATCCCTGCGAACTGTTGTCCTGCCACGAACAAGTGCGCTTAGTAATAGCGTCCTAGTTGTCGGAGGCGTGTTTTTCCTAGCTGCACTAGCCCAAATTGCAATTCCAGTTCCTGGATCACCTGTTCCTGTTACTGGTCAAACTCTTGGCGTTTTATTAGTTGGAACGACGTATGGGGCATCCCTTGGCTTTGCAACTTTTGCACTATACCTCTTAGCGGGAATTGCTGGAGCTCCAGTATTTGCTGGGCAAAGCTATGGAATTGAAAAAGTTGTCGGTGCAACTGGTGGCTATTTAGTAGGAATGCTTGTCTCAACATTTCTTTTAGGTTTACTTGCGCAAAAGCGTTTAGATCAAAAGTTTGTAACCGCGCTGCCATCAATGCTACTTGGAACACTTACTACTTTTGCTTTCGGACTTTTATGGTTGCATCAATTCACTGGCCAAAGCTGGAGCTGGACAATTAGCGCTGGTTTAACACCCTTCATTGTTGGTGAAGCACTAAAGATCATTATCGCTGGAACCTCACTGCCAATACTCTGGCGAGCTATTAACCGAAAGCGCAATTAAGCAGAACCACTCTTATGACTTCCCTTATTCCTGTTACAACCACCCGTCTTGGCGATCACCTGCCACTACTGGATTTACTTCCAGATTCACAGCCATCTGCCTGGGTTAGAGGCGGTGAAGGATTAGTTGGTTGGGGCGTTCATGCAACTACAACTGTTAGCGGGCCACATAGATTTGCTGATGCCAGACACTGGTGGCAGAAACAGTTAGAGGGTTTTGCAGTGACAAACACTGTGCACGGAAACGGCACAGGACCAGTTCTTTTCTCTTCATTTTCTTTTTCTCCAGATGATGTCTCTGTCCTTGTTATCCCCAAAGTTATTGTGGGTAAAAAGGGTGATAAATCTTGGATTACTTGGATTGGTTCTGACCCACAACCAGTTCTGAACGCAGCAAAACCTTCGATACCTAAAACTTCTATCGCGTGGGATGTTAATGAAAGCAATAATCAAGCCTGGAAATCGTGGGTGCAAACTGCTGTTGAACGCATTCATAACAATGAACTAGATAAAGTTGTTTTAGCACGCGATATTCTTGGAACTGCGCCTAGTTCAATCGATGCCCGCTCTATCTTGCACACATTAGCCGCTGAATATCCCTCAACCTGGAACTTCTCAGTAGCTGGTTTAGTAGGAGCAACTCCTGAATTACTTTTGCGTTTAACAAAAAGAATGGTCACTTCCCGAGTACTAGCCGGAACTATTAGCAAAACAGGTGATGACGAGCGAGATTTAGCTCTTGCTGCATCCCTTGCCCGTTCATCTAAAGATTTAGAAGAGCATGAATATGCAGTTCGCTCCGTTGCAGATGCTATTGAACCTTTCTGCACATCCATCAACGTTCCTGAATCTCCATTTGTGTTGCACTTAGCAAATGTTATGCACCTTGCAACTGATGTGACTGGGGCACTTGCTGAAACTTTGGCCCATGTTGATGCCTTCACAATCTTGGAACAACTCCATCCTTCAGCTGCTGTCTGTGGAACACCTAGACCAAAAGCTGCAGCTCTTATTAGTGAAATTGAAGCAATCTCTCGTGGGCGCTATGCAGGCCCTGTCGGTTGGATTGATGCTGCAGGAGATGGCGAATTAGGTATTGCACTTCGTTGTGGTCAGATAAAAGGTGATTCAATTCGAATCTTTGCTGGCTGTGGAATTGTTGCCGGCTCTGATCCAGTAAAAGAGCTAGCTGAAAGTGAAGCCAAGTTCATACCAATGCGAAGTGCCCTGCTTTAAATAGAGTTCATCGATTCATAAATAGCTTTTAAAGAATCTGCATTCTCATCGCGTGATGGAACATTTGCAACAACAATTGAAATTCCTTTAACTGCAGCTTTCAAGGTTTTCTTCAGCTCATCTACTGATGAAATAGTTGAGGCAGATATCCCCATGGCCTTTGCAATAGCTGCTGGATCTAGGCCGTGAGGTGTACCAAAGACGGTTTCAAATCCATCGACACCGCGTTGGGGAAGAGTAGAAAATATTCCGCCCCCATCATTGTTGATAACAATAAAGGTGCAGTTAATCTCTTCACGATGAATCAAACCGGTGAGATCGTGCAAGAACGATAAATCACCGAGCACAGCAAATGTTTGCTTGCTAGCTAATGCAATTCCAAGTGCGGTTGAGATGTTGCCATCGATTCCGGCTAGTCCGCGATTTGCATGTGTTGTCACACCACTACGCGGTGTTGCAAATCCCTCTAAATCTCTAATTGGTCGAGAAGATGAAACAAAGAGGGTGGAACCTTCAGGTAAG
>Ga0209617_10000547_pt1 | contig 16683 bp, 11 predicted proteins | sample LakEriepJuly2011_2_FD_187459 | JGI IMG/M metagenome (GOLD analysis project Ga0209617, IMG submission 187459) | Freshwater microbial communities from dead zone in Lake Erie, Canada - CCB epilimnion July 2011 (SPAdes) (version 2) | ecosystem: Environmental > Aquatic > Freshwater > Lentic >... | reverse complement strand
GGGTTGTTCGTGAGCTGCTCGTGCGGGGCGCCGCCGTGAACGCGGTGGATAACGACGGCTCCACGCCTCTACACATCGCCAGCCAGGAGGGCCACTTGAGGGTTGTTCGTGAGCTGCTCGTGCGGGGCGCCGCCGTGAACGCGGTGGATAACGACGGCTCCACGCCTCTACACAACGCCAGCCAGGAGGGCCACTTGAGGGTTGTTCGTGAGCTGCTCGTGCGGGGCGCCGCCGTGAACGCGGTGGATAACGACGGCATTACGCCCCTGCTCGGCGCCAGTCAGGAGGGCCACTTGGATGTGGTGCACGAGCTGCTTGCGCGCGGCGCCGTCGACGAGAGCTTTTCCTCGGCGTCTTCGTCTTACTCCTCGTCCTCGCACCCCTCTTCACCTTCACGACCCCCTAACGCGGACGAGCCGATGACCCCATCACCTCCGCACTCCCCTCACACGGACGACCCCACACCATAAACTGTGAAGCTAAATAGTCCTCGGGTGAAATGCCCGCAAATGTGTGATACAATGAGCGCAGGACAAGAAAAATACAATTATTTTAGGTGAACTTGCAACCAACCCCCTGCACCTTTATTGATAATTTCTTCTAGCATGGGCGCCACATTCTCATACTTGCCTTCTCGCAAATCCATGGTTATCCCCTGCAGGCTCTTGTTGCGCAGCTGCACACCTCCAAGCCTATTTACGAGGGCGCCTAACTCAATAGCAAGACGCTTTTCGGGTAGGTGGCTGAGGTCTTCAAGCGTAGAAAGGTCGCTGAACACGCTATACAATAAGCCATAATCGCCGCGAAAGAATGCGTCAAATTTCGCTGTGGACTTTCCTTGGGCTCTTTGGAGTGCGGCTAGGCGTTTCATAAACTTAAAGTGCTTGCCCTTATCCCACAGCTCCTTCATTTCTTCTTGCAGGCTTCCGATTTGCGCAGGAAGGGGATTCAGGGTGCCTTTTGGCGTATCAAACACGTACACGCAACTAAATTCGGCATAGCGAGCACTGCTGTCTAACCAAGCAACGGCATCGAGTTTTACTTTGCCTTTTGTTTTTTGCAATTCTTGCGCCAATTGGGAAGCGGGCGTCGCCAGAAATACAGAGGGCTTCATGTTTCGACCTGCCCACTTGATTTCAGGGACGCGCACATTAGGAATGCCGCGAAGAGTGCGAATTGCCCTGCGCAAGAGCAGCACAGCGTTCTTCGGCGTGTTGACTTTCACGTTTTGGGTCATGTCAAAATCAGTCGGCCAATACATGCCTTGATTGCTCATGGAGCCGACAACATTGGGTTCTTTTCCTGGACAAAATGCGGATAGGATGCGATGTGTAAAAGGATCAAAAACGCGCTTCATTTTTTTTTGTTTTACTTGCGAATAGAAAAATTCTTACTAGCGTGCCGCCGCTTCTGCCGCCGCTTGAATCATTTGGTATCGGCGCCTTAGCTCATCCATGCTCAGGCCGCGCCCTGCATTCCTTTCCAAAAAAGCATTCCAGTTTTGCTTGCGCTTTTTGCGCGTATAATCGGCAATGCTGCTAGCACTTGGAGCATAAGGTGAAGCTGCCGCTTCTTCTTCCAGTCTTTCCGCAACAGCAAGCGCGCCCATTTGTCTCGCTTCTTCAGCCAATGCATTTGCTAAAGCTGCGCGCTGGGCACTTTGTGGAGCGCCTCTTGCTGCAAGATCACGAGCCAAAGCCATTCTATCTGCGCTCAATGGGCTAAACGGCCTTCTAGCATCTAGTGCTGCAATAGCATCATCCAAACTTCTACGCGGCGGTGCAAAGTCTGCGAGTAGTGGAGCAGCATTTATATCTAGGCGTCCTGGCTGCTGCGTACTTCTTTGTTTTATTGCTGGCCTTTTGGATGCTGTTACAACACTTGCTTCAGAAGACGCTTGCGGCGCACCACTTAACCAATTCCAGGGAAAGCTTAGGCGATTACGTGCTTTCTTGGGCGGTTTGGGGGCCCCTCTTGATGGCGGCGGTTCAAAGAGCGGATAATCCGAGCCGCTTGCTGCCAAAAACAGCGGCGATAATGGCCCTCTTGCACCAAGCGCGTCAAGAGGTGCTGCAGGAAATGAGGTAGGTCCTTCTTCCTCGTCCTCGTCTTCGCCCTCTTCCTCTTCTTGTCCCTCCTCGTCTTCTTCTACATCTCCTTCGTCACCGCCGTCACCACCGCCGCCATCTTCATCATCATCGTCGTCGTCATCCCCAGGTCCATAGCCCAAGCTCGACGAAGAATCGGTTGCAGAAAAGCGTGTGCTCTGACCTCGCCGTTTGTCCATCGCCTTCATCCTTGCTCGGGTGATGGACTGAAAATCTTTGAGCTTGTTTCTCGATTCAAGGGCCTGATCATTGCGTAGTGACTTAATTACTTGATCAAAAGCCTGACGCGTCATTCCCTGCTGATGTAAAGCAATCAATTTTTCGAGAATTTCCTTCGTCTTTACCAGTGATTTCAAAACGGCATCGAGAATGACCTTCATTTTGCTGTCAATTGCTCCTTCCATTCTTACATCACTCAGTGCGCCATCAATCAAATTTCTCACATCCACAAGTTTCTGCAAAGAAATTTGAGAACCACGACCTAATATAAAAGTACGCAAATTAGATGCACTTACCATTGTATTAGTGCTGATGACGCCAGAAGCAATCTCGCTGAACAGTTGATCCGTCAAATCATCAAGCTGCCCTTCAATCAAAAAAGACGTGGGTGTTTTATAGGCGGATGCGGGCTTCCTGTCATCTTGTTCTCGGAAAAACGCCTCACGATTTCTTAGCAACTCATTGGCAGCCTCTCTGTCTTGCTGGCTTCGAACAATTAAGCCGCCCATTCTGTGTTTCGTAGAATCCATCGCCTTCATTCTATCTTCCACATACGTAGGCCGTTGCCCCCATAGCTGCGACAAAGCGCGCTCGGCCGATTCGAGTTGATGCGCGCTTGTTATAGCATTGGGCGGAGAAAATTCCATGGGCGTTTCTTTGGATGGTAAGAGAAAACGGCGCGGCAAAAATTCGTATTTTTCAAAGTCGGCGGCCATTGGGGGGTAGCTTGTGAAAGCCATTGTGTTGTTTTGTTGAAAAGGGAAATAAATACTTCTTTACTACTTGTAGAGTCCGTGCGTCTTCACGTAGGAACTCGCTTGAGGCAGCGACATTCCTGGATGCTGTGCCATCACCTGCTTGACGATGGCGCCTCGACGAGACGGTCCACGAGGCTTCCCCCTCCCCCGCCCCATACCCGCCAGCGATCCAATTACCTGAGCTCCTCTATCTAAATGCTGGTTCCAATATGAGCTAGGGTTCGTCAACTCGTTCATCCATTTGTTTGGATCCCCGAGATCGTTCCAATTAAATCCCCCATGCCGCCCCATCCCACGCATCACCTGAGCATCGCGATTTGTAGGGCGCCGCATACCTCCATGCTTGCCTCCATGCTTGCCACTCCCGAACATCGACGAAAGTGCTCCTAGCGTTCTGAGCAGCTTTTGGGAGTCAGAGTCCTGATTTACGATTTCGTTAATCACGCGCGATGGGTCCTGCAAATCTTCCCAAAAGCCAGCACCTGTTTTGCCGTAGCCAACATTGCCATAATAGGATGGGAGACGAGGCATCTCGATATGCTCTTTTTATTGTATATGCTACAACACATATTGCTTACTTACAATAGAATAAAATGGACATCTTACACTCGCATATATGGACATTACTTTGCAACAAGGATGATACCTCATGGACAATAAAGGATGCGACGCTTGCCATCAATTACCTCTTTCCACATGGCCGCATACATCGCTATGTACAATGCCCTCCAAGTATTGTTCCAATTGTTCGCAAAGCCGCCAAGCAATTAGGTATGAGCATAGACGTATACGAGATGGCAAGCCCTGCATCAACCGCCGATCCGTTTTGGAAACGTATTGAGGAACGCATCTGCGAGTTGGTTAAACATACGGATACGCACAATGGAAGATTATTGCACTTATTAGCGCTGCTATATATAGATCTACCTCCAAGGCGTAACAAGGAATTTCAGACGATGCTATTAGACACAAAAGGCAGAGACAGACAAGGAAGCAGACTAAACACATTTGATGGCCTCTTCTTTTGTTTTAGATCGTATAAAAGCAGCATGCGAGACGGGCACAAGCACTTTGATATTTCAAAAGTAACTCCACGTCTTCGTGATGCCCTCGAGCAATGGCTACGAAATCATCCCTGCTTACCATTCGAAAACAAAAACGAAATTGCTGATTTTCTGTGTGATGCCGAAGGGTATGGCTACGAAAAAATAAATTCTTTTACGCGTTTGCTTCAAAAGGCGCTGGGGACAAGCTCTCAGGAACTACGTCGAAAATGGTTTTCGAAGTTCACATAATGCGATGCGCAAGATCCGATGCCGCAGCAGCAACGGCACGGCCAATCTTGGGAATTTCCTGCTTGACCTTGTGCGCAACAACCTCTGCCATATCGCGTGCGCCAGAGAGGGCGTTGCCAAATCTGTCTGCAAAACCAGCTCCAATCATGCGGCGCACGTCATGAAGACTGCCTTGAATAGGTGCTGCTAACACGTCTGCCTGGTTCAGAGGGCCGCGGATTGTGCGGGACTGCCCATTGCTGATTACGACGAAGCCGCTGTAAATGCAAAGCACCGTAATGGTCACAGGAAGTGCAGCGGCCGCAAAGGAATTGTCTAGGGTCATGGTTGCATTAAACGTAAATTGTCCGCTTACACCAGGCGCCTCGCCGTCACTCAAACTAATGTCTTTTCCAGGGCGCAGTACAAGAGGTCCACTCACAGTCTGAACAATAGCAGATTTCGGAACTGCATCCGTCACCATTGAGCGCGCGCTGCCTCTATAAACATTCCAGCTCATGTCCAAGCCGTTTTCTGCGGACATTCTGTACAACTGTGTCGGGCCGAGTGAAGACAGAAGGCCACTGTAGTTCGACCAGTTCAGCGAGACCCCTGTAATCGGCACAAACCACGTTGCATCGGCCTGGCCGTATGTCGTAGGCTGCACGCTTAAGCAAATGAAATCGGGGATGGCGGGGAGCGATAGCGTCTGCGTGGACACAACTTTGCCTGCGCCACTATCAACGGACTGTTGAGACGTATAGGCAACCGTCTCAAAGTAGTTGGAGATACACTGCGGAGCAAGCGGGACGCTTAGGTTAGGAGTGAGGAAGGTAGCATCAATGCGGGCGTTCTGGAACGCAGAAGCGGCGGACGGCGGGGACCAGAAGGCAATGTTACTGAAAACGCGTCCGCGTGACGTCGCAACCCGCAACACGCGTGCTGCTGACGGCGATTGTATATTGGCGATGACGCTGATGGTCTGTAGAGAGTAGAGCCCTGGACCCTCTGCATCATCTTTCAGCCACTGGAAAGGCGAAATTTGTAGGTGCTCGCTTGAGGTAAAGCGTAAGAATACAGGCTGCGCGGTGTTTCCCGCAAGGACGGCAGGGACACCTCCAAAGTAGTTGAACGTGGTCGCAACACCAGCGACAGGCCAGCTATAATTGCCGTCACCCACCAAAGCCTTGCCATCATTAGGATTGACGAAAACGAGTTCAGCGGTCGTGGCGTTGCCCTCATCAAGTAACGCGGAATCCAGTGTCGCAAATGACGTGTGGGTGGCGCTTGCCCTCTGCGCGTCGTTATTTTTCGCAAAAGCATCGAGCTGGCTGGGGCACGTCTTGTACTTGCGTTCCTTGTGGCCGTCCATTAGCCGCTGCAAGATGTCACGTGATTGAATCAAATTTGAGGAAATCTGACAATCGCCCAAGCTTACCTGCAAAACAGAGAACAGGGAGTGCAGCGGAAATGCGCAGAGCGTCAAGTCCTCGCCAACAACGAGGAGAGGCGTATCTACAACGGCTGTCGCGCCAGGCTGCACATTCATGCTCAGATACACAGTGCTCGTGATGGGGAGTCGGCGATCAAGAAACACGTTGGGGGAGGGAACAGAAATCTGGAACGAAAGTTGGCTGTTTGTCGCCGAAAGGGACTGAAAAGGGCTGGAGCTTACGCTCAGGGCACCCTGGGTCACAGCGTACTTGGCCTTCTGGGGTAGTAGACGCGGATCAAAATACTTTGATTTTTCGATACTAAGTGCCATTGTGTTTTGTTTTGTTTAGTAGCGCGACGAAAATTCCTTACACCATCTTTTTTATAAAAGCCATCTTAATGGATACGGAAGCTCCAGGACCTAATTTAACTGGAATCAATTCTTGCGTGATGCGGTGACGCCATAAAATCTGGATGTCGACGTTTTGAATCGGCACACGTTGCCTGCCCAAGTCAATGAGTCTGTACTGCGGCGACGGTGCATAGTATATCATCGAGATCTGATCGTGCCCTTTTTCTAAGAACACGCTAGTATCCGTCAGCTGTGGCGAAAATGAGCTGTGCACGCCGTCATCTAGGCCAAGAATATTGGGCGGCATCGTTTGCTCGGGAATACACGGCAACAGCGTGCTTTGCAGCACAAATTCGCCGATTGGGGACCAGCATTGATCTGTGGAGACGGCTTCTTGGACAAGCATAACTTTACCGTTTGAGGCGGTTCGCACGAATGGACTGAAGTGCAGCCGAAAATAATCCGCTTCTTGAATGAACGGAAAATTTGCAAATAAATTTTGCAGTGGGGCATTGAAGAGCAGATGAAAAGCGGGTGCAGCTGCAGGACCTCCCGTTTGATACGACGTGGTTGCTTCTATTTGAAATAGACCTGAAACACCGTCAAAGCTTAAAATTGGTGCACTCCCAGAAATGTCGGGAACAGATCCTGCTGAATATCCTTGTCCAATCCACCACGTCGTCAACTGCGAAAAAATAGAAGTTGGATCCCGCTGCACACTTCCATCGGGCAATGTAATGTTTCCATTGAATGCTGTTGCAAATGCACCGTTGCATTGTTCAATGAAAGAGGCATACGTTTTCACATAGTAATACTCATTGCTAGAATCTTGTCTTGTTAAGGGGGTAGCAGGTGGTGCAAGCGTTTTGTTTTCGGGGCTATAGATGATATGCTGCGCATTTCGAAACACGGGGCTTGTAATCAGCGAGGAGCTTGGATTATAGCCGTAGAATTGGAAGGTCAGTACAATCTCATAAACAGTTTTGTTTGGGTCGGATTGCCCTAATTCAATCTGCGGAATAAACAAGGGCAAACTACGACCAAGGCCGTTTCCTACGAGGCGTATGACAGTGAAATCGTACTGGGAGGCGTCTTGTACAAGCGGCTGCGATCGCTGCTCATAAAAATTGCAAAAGGGGCCATCTGCTTCTATTACTGTCTTTCCATTCGCAAGAACGGCATTGTAGTACACGATGTTGCCTTCGGGCATTTTCGCTTTTTTATTCTTTACGAAGAACTTAATTTGCTTCCCAATTCATCCCACAATTGTTCCACAGCTAAATCGGTATTTTTGTTTATGTTTTTTAGAAACGCGGCATAGTTTTCAATCCCCATGTCTTTGTGAATCAATCGAATGACGCAATGCTTTCCGCACGTTGCTATCTTATGTGCAGGCGATTGTAGAGGGAACGGATTATAGTATACAGGCAAACCTGTAGCCTTCAAGTGCTGGGATAGGTAGGGAGTAAACTGATGCAAGCTTTTACGTTTGTTTTGCGACATCCAACTCAAAGGTTCGTCGGGTTTGTTGCCGTACGAGTCAAAGTAATATATCGCATTGTCCTTTTTGTAAACGCAAACCCAGTGCCCCATCTGCGAGTTGCTGGAAATATCTGTGACATATAGCAGTATAAACCGACCTTGGGAATCAAAAGGCAGTCCGCCGTTAGCTAGTTCGGAATAAGATACAATTTTTATTCCTGGTAATTTCTGAGAAATTTCACTGTCGGAAATGGGTACAAGAGGGTTATCTCTTGGATCCTGCATTGCTTGCTTCATGGAATACATTTTTTTTTGTTTTTCAATACGCACAAAAAGTTTATTCCTGTTTTCGCAAAAACTCTGATTTTTCCAATCACCTTATGTAATCAACAGGTTTTTTCGGAAAAAACAAAACACACCACATATGGATCCTGGCCTAAACTTTGCGGGGGCGGGGAAGCCCTTGGCCGTGATTGTTGGGGGTGCGCACGATGGGGAAGTGCTGAGCGTGGACGAAAAGGGGGGCGGCCTAAAAACAATAAGTTTACCTCCTGGCTCTTCCTTCCAATGTGTGCCCCCTCCTGACCCCAAAGCGCGTGAAATCTGTTTTATCAGCGGAGCTTCTGGATCTGGTAAAACGTACTGGGCTGCAGGGTATGCAAAGTGCTACAAGAAATTGTTTCCTTCGCGCAATGTCTATCTACTTTCCAAGCTCGAGCAAGACGACACCTTAGATGGCCTGAGCTTCATCAAGCGCATCAAAATATCTTCTCTCGTAGAGGATCCGATAAAATCGGTGGACGTTTTCAAAGAATCATTGGTAATGATAGACGACGTGGAAGGGCTTTCCAGAACAGAATTAAGTGCCGTTGCCAAAGTACGCGATGATATCGCTACACTTGGGAGGCATTGGTGTATATCCCTCTTAGTTTTGCAGCATCTTTCCAGCAATTACAAGGATACGCGAGTGATTCTTTTGGAGGCTATGCGCATTATCCTTTTCCCGCATGGGTCTTCCGCAAGTCAGTTTCGATATATCTGCTCGCATTATCTTGGACTCGGTAAAGATGAAATCACGGCTTTGCGGAAAGCTCCAAGCCGATGGATTTGCATCAACAAGAATTTCCCCGCTGCGGTAGTCACGGAAAACCAGGCGCGAATGCTCATAACAACGTAAGAAGGGATAAGAAATCAAAGCCCCCGCCCTTTTTCTTCTTTTGTCTTTTCGCTTCAAGCCATCCTTTACGACACGCTTGGGCAGTTCCCCAAAGCTTCTTCTTTTTCAAAAATGCTTCTATTGCAGGATTTGGCAGGCCTTCGTCATCAAAATCGAAGCTCACATAAGGCAACCACAATTTCGCTCTTGGAAGTGCTTCATTTGCTGCATCGCTCAACCCTTCAAATTTGCACTTGAGCCAAACCATCGGCACCCCTTCGTACTTCCATTCCCTGCCATTCCAAGTGGTTGCGGCGTCGATGATCCTTTCGATTGCGGTAAAATCTTTTGGCTTGGGCTTAACCACAACTTCCTTTTCAATTTCAATGCGAGGAAACGCAGTTCTTTGAAGCTGGCTTTCATAGAAGCGGCCAATGAGCGGAGACCCATCCAAGTTTTTGAGCGTGTACATGACTGGATCGCCAAGGCTTACGTCGGCGACTTCATACGCATCTAAACTCCAATTGCCATGGTAGCCTTTGTCGAACTTGTCTCGATAAATGCTAACGCGAACGGTATCACCAACTTGGAATTTTGGATTGAGAGGTTTATTTGGTTTTACGTGGCCGTACTGAAAGAGCCAGAGTTTTTGCATATTGGCGGGATCCGACGCTTGGTTTGGCGTAAATCCACCCAAACTGCTATGCGGCGCGTTGTTATAGTATTCGACCACCAAGGGCAGCAAATCGACCCATCGCCTTGTTTGCCTCGCTGTCATGAGTCGCCACAGCAATTCCTGCACGGTCCGAATGCAACGCTCTGCAACGGCTGCCTTGTGGTCGCCGTAAATGTGGTAGATGCGGATGCCCTTACTCTTGGCATACTTGATAAAATCCCCCATAAATTCTCTACCGCGATCCGCCATAATCGCACGCGGATGACGCTCTTTAATGCTCTCAAACGCTACCCTGACCTCTTGACTTGACTTGCCTTTCAGAGGGAACGCCCATAAAAATCGTGAAAATGTATCCACAATTAAAAGCATGTATTTCATATTGTCGTTTTGACTTTGCTTCCCGTACCACTCATCTCTCCACCCATGCATGGTCGCGATGTCCATGCTCCAAATATCATCAATGTCTCTTGCGACAATTTGGCGATAGTCTTGCGGGCGTTGAGCAGGCGCGTGGATCTCGCGAGCGTACGCAGCCGCATCCTTGCCCAACGGCCCCTCGGCTGGAAAAACGGCGTTAATGTCCTGCCGCTGTGGTCTTGGCATTTATTCCTTTGTTTTTGGTGCAGAAAAAAGGCTCCTTACAGGGGCATGTCTCGCACGGCATGAGCAGCAACACAAATGTAGGATAAGAGAAAAATGCCACATTTACTTTTTTTGTATAGCCCCAACTTTGTGTTCCAAAAATAGTTTTCTGGCAACTTGACTTAACTGAATGAAAAAAATTCAAGGTCCCTGTATTTTTTATCATGGGCAACATGTTGGAACACAAAACTCATGTTGGAACACAAAATAAAACTCAGTCAAGGAAGATAAGATAATACACAAATGCTTTCTCTTCCCCCCCCCCCTCAGATACTCTTATGCCCATGCGCGAAAGTTGTTATGCCGTCATCGGCGACCCACACCTTGTCATCGTAGGGACACAAACCCACGCGCTCCACTTCTTCCACCGTTAAAGTATGCTGCGTACTTTTGTTGATGGAAAACGATACCTTGTGCACGGTAGATGCGTGAAGCGCTTCCCGATACTGCTGGTGCGTAAGTTTATCAGCAGCGATCAACAAAATACCGCCCGCTGCCTTTTTTGTAGGGCCGCCGTCTGCCATTTCCAACGAGTACATTTTGCTGCGCAAACCCACAAACTCGCGAATGACGCGACCGCCCGTCTCGTCCTTAAAAAAGCCAGGGATTTTGGCCCGATCCGCGCAATACAGAGGATGGTCGCGAGGATAGTTGGAAGTGTCGTAGCGCGTATCGCCAGCCATGTCGCCATATAAATCAGGCGTTTCCACGTGAAATAATAGCGAGTCGGTGTCCGTCATGCACAGCTGAGCCTGAGGGTACTTTGCTTTGATGCAGCCGTACCAAAAGTCGGCTAGCGAGGCTTTTGCAATACCAAGAATAGCAGCGCCGACGGCAATGGGTTTGTTGAAAGTGACGCGGCATTTGCCCAGCTCCACTGCCAACAAATCAGGCGTGATGGCGTGGGCGTCTTTAAACTGCGGTCGACACGTTAGATGTTGTAGGCGCTCCACATTTCCTGCCTTGACGAATTTCACGTCCAAACGGTTCTGCACTTGCTCGCACGTCTTACCAAATACCGCATTCATCATAAGCTTCCAAAATTCGCCCTCAAAAGCACTCTGGGCCGCTCTGCGCTGAGCCACACACAACTCAATCCACGGTTTGAGAAACGCCGATTGCCGAAACTTGAGAGCGCGATGGATTTTCGTTACTTGCAATCCTTGCTGCATTGCTTGCTGCAGCTCGCGCACGTGGCAAGCGATGCGCTCCTTGTCACACAAATTGGGAATTAGCTTGGGGAGGCTGGTGCGATTTAGCGAAAGCGTCTCTGCCATGCGCTGCATAAAAGGCGACGGTCCAAATGCACGCTGCTCAGGCAGCAAAGGGAAGTCGTTGTGGGCTTCATGAAGAGTTGTGGCGTATGAAAGACCCGCTTCCACAAAGTACCCCTCGTCACTGGCAGGGCTCCACGGAAAAAGATCAGAGGTGACGAAATTTGCCTCATCTTCAAATCCGTCCAGCTCCACCCACTCAAAGTCACCGACGGGAAGCTTTTCCAGCATTGCCGAAGGATAAAGAGAATTGCAGTCCAAATATTGCAACCAACTTGTGGGTTGGGTGGCGTCGTAGCCATCGACAAGAGGGTTGTTTGCGCGAGCAAGGCGTTTGCGAATTGCACACACGCCTCCACGAATGGCACTTTGCACAAAGTCTAGCATATCCTCTTGGCCTTCCCTAAAGCAACCGATGCGCGCCTTGGTTTTGCGCAACATGGCTGTCCACGCAAGGCCAGGCACACCAACAAAGTGCGCAGGATCCAGACCTACATCGCGCTGGGCTTGAGCGCGGAAGGCTTCGAAGACGCATAAGAGCTGCAGAACTTGCTGCTTGGTGGGGCTTGCCAAAACTTGTACATCAACGCTGGAAAGTGCGGCGGGATTGGCTGCACGCAAGGACGCCACGAGCTCAGGGAGCGGAGCATCAAGAAAAGCGCGCGTGTCAACGAACTTGCAGCGGCCCCACGTAAAGCTGAGGATTTTCTCGACACTTTGAGGCAAGCAGCGCAATTCCCGCTTGTCATCTTTATCCATGTGCTTGATCAATAAATGCGCCTCAAGTTCTTTCAGGCCATGGCAAAAAACGGTTAACATAAAGCGCTTGTGATGTAAATTTATGTTGCATCCAGGGCACGCAGCACCACGAAAAATGCCTGTGATGTGATTATGATCGCGGTGGCGATTCGGCGGCGGGCTGAGGGCATTGTCGCAAATGTAGCACACGGTTGCCGCTTGAAATGAGGCTTCTTCTTTAGGCGTAAGCTTCATGCCCACATCATGCTTGAGAAGGCTTAGCGCAAAGGATTCGCGCTTGGCAAGCCACTCCAAGAAATCAGGAATGCATGCAGAGCCTTCCCACTCCTTAAATGTGCAGCCAAATTTGTCAGGATAATCGCTGACCGCCTTGACGCACACGCGCGTCGCTTTGATTTCGCCGCCATCGCACTCCTCTGTCGCCATGGCAAGGTACATTCCAAAGGGAACACGAAGCTGCTTTTCGATTTCGGTGAAGCGCACAAAGGCCTTGTCTGCAGTCGGAAGCTCTTTTAAAGCTGCATCTGTGGTTTCCACGCATTTACCCTTTGCCGTGTGCGCGTCGAAAATAGCGGGGTCGCTAAAATTTTGCAAGCACGTCCCACAAATGTTATTGTCCTCGTTCTTTTCGCGCATCAGGCCATCCAAATTGCTAATGTAGCAGAAATGCGACTTTGTTCCCTCAAAAACACGCAGTAGATTTACGGGCCGAGGAAGAGACGCCTTGTACTCCAAATGGATGTCAGCAGGTCCTTGAGCAGATTCCTTGTTTACGCCAAAAATATTGATGCCCACGTCGTTTGCCTTCTCAATGACGGGTAAATCGTCTAGCGATACAGGAAAGGAAGTGCCAGCAAGCTTGAAATCTTCGAGATACGGCTCATATTGCGAGGGGCGATCGCGATGCGTCGTTATCTTGTCAAGGTGCGTCGCAAGGGTCATGGCGTACAAGAAGCAGCGATCGTCGGAGTTCTTGATGTTCACGACGCACTTTTTTGCGCGAAGCCATTGCGGAAAGTCTATCCAACCACGACCGCTCAGAGCCTTGTACGGCGTGCACTTTAGCGTGAAATGGTTGACGCTGCTAATTGTCCATCCCGAGCCGCGCGCTTCATATTCCTCCACGCGATTCGTAAGCGTCGCAAACAAATCGTTCACGGCATCCGCGATATCGTCTTCGCGCAACAAGGGCTTTCCCGTATCCCGCTTCTTAGAGCCTGTAGAAAAGCCGTGCAGACGCGTGCTTGAGGCATTGTTCATAGCAATTTCGGCAGAGGCCACAAGCTTGAGAGGTCCATGCTTGCGAAGCCGTTCCTTCAACAGGGCGATTGCACGAGGCTTCATTAACATTTCCATGTGTCCCAGATCCTTAACGTCTTCGCCGCGCGGCGAGAACGTTATCTCTTGCCATACGCCATGCCATTCTTTTGTAGTTTCGCTCAGCCGCGTAACTTGCCGACGTTTGGGCTCGTCTTTTTCCATTGCCTCTCCACTGCGCTTCATTGGTGTTTTGTTTTATGGGGGGGGGGCGAGGACAGGGTCCTATTGCTAGGCCAGCTGAGGGCACTTTTGAACGCAATACCTTCCTTGACGATATATCTTCCTTGACTCCCACCACAACTGCCTCATTCACAATTGTGCGCCGCACACTCTCGCCCCTAATAAGCAAAAGATGCGCGAGTTTGTGATCATTGGCCCCCGCCTTAAGGGCAAAGACGAGGCCACTGCGGCAATCCCGTACACGGAGCTGTCCTGCTATTTGCAAGCGAACCCTGAATCGTGCGAGCGGACGCTGCCCTTGACGCCTGCGCAGGCCGAGGCGGTGAAAATGGACCTCACGGACTACAACAGCAACTGCATCTACATGGACCTGGACGGCAAGCTGGGCCAAATGCTCAAGGCGAGCTTCGAGGCAACCGTGAAGCGCGTGCACGAGCTCGTGTACGAGGCGCTGCCCACTTGCGTCGTGATGGACGCCAGCGCGTTCGCTTGCGTCAAAGGCAAAGCCACCAACGTCAATGTGCTGAGTCTGCGCGTGCAGTTTCCTAAGGTGCACGGCACGCGCGAGGACATCTGCCTGGCTGTGCACAAGGTCCACGGGCCAAAAATTGCGGAGGCGCTTGCAGACGAGCACGAGCGCGACGCAAATTTCCCGCTGATCCGTCTCGGCATTGACAGCAAGTTCACGTCCTGCATCAAACGCAACATGACTGAGGGCGAGGGCGAGCTGCACTTGGACAGCAGCGTGTACGGCACAGGGCGAAAGATGCGCATGCTTGGCTGCCTCAAGCCCCTTGACATGGGCACGCCGCGGCCCTTTACCATAGTGCTGTGCGCGGGCAGGGAGATTGGGCTGCTTGACACGCTCATTACCTTTAAGCCTGCGGACAGTGTGACGGTGCGCGAGGCCCACCCTGAGGCCTTTGAGGAGGCGCTGAACGCCTCAAAGCCCGAGGCGCCCAAACGCAAGCGCGACGCCTCGCCCAAGCGCGACGCACAGCAGAAGCGCGCGATCCCCGTCACGCGCGCGCCCAAGAAGCAAGCAATTGCCCACCTGGACGTCACCATTGAGCAGTTGGAGGAAGCGGTACGTGCCCTAAACCCCGCGCGCTTTAAGGACCGCGAGGCGCGCGTCACGCTGAACATCCTGTGCCGCAGGGAGAAGCTGTCGTTTGCTCTGTGGAATGAAGTGACCAGCGCGCACATTACGGACGCAGCAGCGCGCAAGGCAGAAATGAAAGACCACGCCAAGTACGAGACCGAGTGGAGCAAGCCGCTGGTGGATGTTGCAAAGCCCTTGACGCTCGGGACCCTCTGGTCGTGGCTATGGGAGGACGCTCCGCACGTGTACCAAGCCCTAGCAGGCCAGCAGCGCCCAGCTACGCTGCTACTCCTGAATGACTCCGACTACGACTGTGCCAAGGCTTTCAAGAGCCTGTGCCCCGACAAGTACCTTTATGACCACGAGAGCAATTTGTGGTTTTCATCAACGTCCTCTGGCCACTGGGCGCAGAGCTCTGGCATTCCCGTGGACATGACTCACGCTATCACGACCACATTGCGCGAGTTTGTTTCCGAGTGCACGAATGAGGAAATTCGCGAAAAATTCAAGTGGAATGTTGGCTCTATGACCAGGGTGAACAGCATTGCACCCTTTCTCAAGAACTTTTACGCGTGTGACGACGCCTTTGGGCGCATGGACAGCAAGTGCCAACTCCTGGCATTTGAAGACGCAGTGGTCGACCTGGACAAAATGGAAGTGCGCCCCATTGCGCCTGACGACTTTGTCACCAAGAGCTGCGGCTATAACTTTCCCGAGAGCGACCCCGTAAAGCGCGCCTACCTAATGGAGAAGTTGAGCACAGTGTACGAGGACCCTGCCACGCTGAACTTTGTACTGGATCAGTTCGCAGCAGCGCTTCACGGGCGCAACCCCTTGGGCGACGTGTTTCTGTGGCTCAACGGCCCAGGCCGCAACGGCAAAGGCCTATTTTTGGCGCTGCTGGAGGCGGCACTGGGCGGCACGTCAAACAGGAGCTACTTTGGCACCCTTTCTGGCAGCTTTTTTACGCAGGAGAAGGCTTCTAGGGACGCGCCTGACCCCCAGCTCTTCAACTGCAAGGGCAAGCGCATCACTGCAATCAGCGAGATCCCAGGCAACAAGCCCCTTCTCACGGACGAGGTGACCAGGCTGACAGGCGGCGACCCCCAGTCTGTCCGCACGCTGCACGGCAAGCCCACCATTTTTGTTCCCCAGTTCACGCCCATCTTTGCCACAAACCCCACCCTGCGCTTTGACACTGTGGAGGGCCCAGCGCTGCAGGAGCGCCTTGCTGCCAAGATCGAGCACCCTTTTACATTTGTGCGCGACCCTGAGCCAGGCACTTTTCAGCGCCAGCTAGATGAGTCGCTTCGTGCAGAGCTGAAGGACAACTATGGGCCCGAGTTCATGTGCTTGCTGCTAGATAAATGGGCCGCCTTCCCCAAGCCTATGCCGAAGGGCTACTTGGGCATCCTTCGCTCTGCCGCTCCCGCCGTGGAAGCCTCCACTGCCGCTTTTTGGCAGGAGGCCAACCCTGTGGCAAGCTGGCTAGCGAGCGCCTACGAGCGTGTCCCTGAGCTGGACAAGCCATCTGATGGGTGCTGCGACTACTCGGGAAAGTACTACCCAATGGGCTGGGTGCCGGCCTCCACACTATACACCGAGTTTTTGAGCAGCGAGCGCAGTCAAATGAGCAAGAATGTCTTCGAGCAACGCATGAGGCAGCCGCATGTGCTTGCCCCTAAGGTGGAGATCAAGAACAACAAGCAGTCTTGCGGCAAAGTTGTCCTCAGTCGCGGGACCTACTATACTGGGCTGCAAAAGAAAGACTAAAATGCATGTCAATTTATCCTAAGCACTTTTGCGTCCCCCCCGCGCCAGGGTGCGGCCCCAGCGGCTCCATCGTTGGGCGCTGCATTGCCACGGCGCTGCCTTGGCCCACCGTAGATCGCGAGATCAGTAAACGTGGCCGCAAGCGCGAACGCGAGGCGTAACCCCCCCCCCCCC
>Ga0209617_10000545_pt1 | contig 16693 bp, 12 predicted proteins | sample LakEriepJuly2011_2_FD_187459 | JGI IMG/M metagenome (GOLD analysis project Ga0209617, IMG submission 187459) | Freshwater microbial communities from dead zone in Lake Erie, Canada - CCB epilimnion July 2011 (SPAdes) (version 2) | ecosystem: Environmental > Aquatic > Freshwater > Lentic >... | reverse complement strand
TTCACTGCTTTCGCAGCACAAGCGCCGTCAAAACTTGGCGTCCCCTAGGGGATTCGAACCCCTGTAATCACCGTGAAAGGGTGGTGTCCTAGGCCTCTAGACGAAGGGGACTCAATCCTTCATGCACCTTGTTCGACGCTTCACTTGGCCCAACCGCAACCGGTTCACCGCGCAACCTGAGTTGCTGGTGGAGGTAAGCGGGATCGAACCGCTGACCTCTTGCATGCCATGCAAGCGCTCTCCCAGCTGAGCTATACCCCCGTCAAACTGATTTGCAGCTTTCACTGCGAACCGCTTTTCGGTTTGCCCGGCTGCTCTGTTGTTCCAACAAAGCGTCGTTCAAGCGAGACCAAGAGTATATACCGGTTTTCACGTGTCTGACAAGCGGATGTCAGACGCAGCGCAAACGTTGCACAACGACATCACGTTCGAACAAGGCCAAGGCAGCGTCCACCGACGGTGTTTGCGAGCGGCCGCACACCAGCAAGCGCACTGGGATGGCCAATTGCGGCATCTTCAGGCTGTGCTCTCCCAGTGTGTCTTTCATGGCCTGTGCAATGCCCGCCTTGTCCCATGTGGCGACGGTCAGTCGCTCGGCCAAGGCTGCCACCGCAGGCTTGACGGCTTCGGTGAGCTGGACAGCGAGCTCTTCGGCCGGCGGCTTGACCTCTGCCACGTACATGGCCAGCCAGTCGGCCAGTTCCACGGTGGTGGCGCAACGGTCCTTGTACAGCGCGCACATGGCCGACAGCTGCGCATCGCCCTCGCCTGCCTGCAGCGAGGCCGGCAAAGGCACGCCACGGCGAGCGAACTGCTCGCGCACCAGACCTGCCAGCAAGGCGTCGTCGGCCGTCTTCATGTGCTGCTGGGCCACCCACCGCAGCTTGGCCTCGTCGAACTGGCTGGCGCTCTTGCCCAGGTGGTCGAGGTTGAACCAAGCGACGAGCTGCTCGCGAGAGAAGATTTCGTCGTCGCCATGGCTCCAGCCCAAGCGGGCCAGGTAGTTCACGATGGCGTCTGCCAGGTAACCTTCGTCGCGGTATTGCGTGACGGCCTTGGCGCCGTGGCGCTTGGACATCTTGGAGACGTGCTTCTCGCCGTGCTCGTCCACCGTTTCGGTCATCACGGTGGGCAGGTGGGCGTAAACGGGCGGCTCCTGGCCCAGGGCGCGCAGGATGTTGATCTGGCGCGGGGTGTTGTTGACGTGGTCATCACCGCGGATGACGTGGGTGATGCCCATGTCCATGTCGTCGACCACGACGCAGAAGTTGTAGGTGGGCGTGCCGACGATGCCCTCGCTGTCAGCTGCCGCCGGGCGGGCGATGACCAGGTCATCGAGCTCATCGTTGCTGATCTCGATGCGGCCCTTGACCTTGTCTTCCCAGGCCACGCTGCCGCCTTGCGGGTTCTTGAAGCGCAGCACGGGCTTCACGCCTGCGGGAACGGGTGGCAGGGTCTTGCCGGGCTCAGGGCGCCAGGTGCCGTCGTAGCGCGGCTTTTCCTTGTTGACCATCTGGCGCTCGCGCAGGGCGTCGAGCTCGGCCGACGACATGTAGCAGGGGTAAATCAGGCCCTTGTCCAGCATCTCGTGCACGACCTGCTTGTAGCGCTCCATGCGCTGCATTTGGTAGAACGGACCCTCATCGTGGTTCAGGCCCAGCCACTGCATGCCGTCCAGGATGACGTCCACCGCGGCTTGCGAGGAACGCTCCTCGTCGGTGTCTTCGATGCGCAGGATGAACACGCCGTTGTTGGCGCGCGCGAAGGCCCAGGGGTACAGGGCCGAGCGGATGTTGCCCAAGTGGATGAAGCCGGTGGGCGAAGGGGCAAAGCGGGTGCGGACTTGCGTCATGGGATCAGGCGATCTTCAAGCGTTCAGGGTGTCGAGGCCAAGGGCGAGGTCGGCTGTGACGTCGTCGATGTGTTCCAAGCCCACGGCCACGCGGACCATGCCCTGCGTGATGCCGGCGGCCAGGCGCTGGTCTTCGGTCAAGCGGCCATGCGAGGTGCTCGACGGGTGCGTGATGAGGGTCTTGGTGTCGCCCAGGTTGGAGGTGATGGAGCACAAGCGGGTGTGGTCGATCACATGGAAAGCGGCCTGGCGCAGGCGCATCGCGTCTTCGCTCAAGGTGGCCGGCCCGTGCACGGTGACTGGGCCTTGTGCCGGCTGGGTGGTGAAGGACACCACCGCCCCGCCGCAGCCGTTTTGCTGCTTCATGGCCAGCGCGTGCTGCGGGTGGCTGGGCAGGCCAGGGTAGAAAACCTGGGCCACCTGCGGTTGCCGCTCCAGCCATTGGGCCAGCTTGAGCGCGTTGGCGCTTTGCGCCGCCATGCGGATGGACAGTGTCTCCAGGCCCTTGAGCACGACCCAGGCGTTGAAGGGCGACAAGGCCATGCCAGCGCCGCGCAGCGTGGCCATCAAAGGGCCATTGATGATCGCGTCGGGGCCGCAGACGGCGCCGGCCAGCACTCGGCCCTGGCCGTCCAGGTACTTGGTGCCAGAATGGATGATGAGGTCGGCACCCAGGTCCACAGGCTTTTGCAAAGCGGGCGTGCAGAAGCAGTTGTCCACGGCCAGCAAGGCACCGGCTGCGTGGGCAATCTCGGCCAGCGCCGCGATGTCGCAGACCTCGGTCAGCGGATTGCTGGGCGTTTCCGCAAACAGCAGCTTGGTGTTGGGCTGCATGGCGTCGCGCCACTGCTGCACATCGGTCTGCGACACGAAGGTGGTCTGCACGCCGAACTTGCCGAACTGGTTGGCCAGCAGCGAGATGGTCGAGCCGAACACGCTGTGCGAGCACACGATGTGGTCACCCGACTTCAGCAGACCCATCACCATGAGCAGGATGGCGCTCATGCCGCTGGCCGTGGCAATGGCCGCTTCGGTGCCTTCGAGTGCCGCCAGCCGACGCTCGAACATCATCGTCGTCGGATTGGTGAAGCGCGAATAGACGAAGGCCTCTTCCTCGTTGGCGAAGCGGGCGGCGGCCGTCGCCGCGTCGGGGTGGTTGAAACTGCTGGTCAGGAACAGCGCTTCGGAGTTTTCACCCCACTGCGTGGCTGGCAGGCCTTCGCGCACGGCCAGCGTCTCGATGCGAGCATCGGGCGGCAGGTCTTTGCGCGGCAGCTTCTTCTTGTCGGTGTCGGCCATGGCGGCCCTCCTGTCGGGTCGGGAAACAGGCCTGAGTTCAGTCAGGCTTGTTCTGCAAAGCCAGGCGCGAGTTGGAGGCAGCTTCCTCGTCGGTCTGGGTCAGGCGCTGCGATTCGATGGCGGCGAAATCTGCCGCGCTCACATCGCCTGTGATGTACACGCCGTCGAAACAAGAGGCCTCGAAGCCCTGGATGGCCGGATTGAGCTTGCGCACCACTTGCTTCATGGCGTCGACGTCCTGGTAGATCAGGGCGTCACAACCGATGATCTTGCGGATGTCTTCCAGCGAACGGCCATGGGCCACCAGCTCGGCCTTGGTGGGCATGTCGATGCCATACACATTGGGGAAGCGCACCGGCGGTGCGGCCGAAGCCAGGTACACCTTGTTGGCGCCAGCTTCGCGGGCCATCTGCACGATTTCCTTGGACGTGGTGCCGCGCACGATGGAGTCGTCAACCAGCAGCACGTTGCGGCCCTTGAACTCCAGGCCGATGGCGTTGAGCTTCTGGCGCACGGACTTCTTGCGGGCGCTCTGCCCAGGCATGATGAAGGTGCGGCCGACGTAGCGATTCTTCACGAAGCCCTCGCGGTAGGGCTTGCCCAGGCGCTGCGCCAGCTGCATGGCAGAGGGACGGCTGGACTCGGGGATGGGGATGACGACGTCGATTTCCGAAGGCGGCATGGTCGAGATCACGCGCTGGGCCAGGGTCTCGCCCATCTCCAGGCGGGCCTGGTAGACCGAGACGCCGTCCATCACCGAGTCCGGGCGGGCCAAGTAGACGTACTCGAACATGCAAGGGTTGAGCACCGGGTGGTCGGCACACTGCTCGGCATGGACCACGCCGTCGAGGTCGATGAACAGGGCCTCGCCGGGAGCCACGTCGCGCACGAAGCGGTGGCTTGTGCCTTCCAGCGCCACCGACTCGCTGGCGACGATGACTTCGCGGCCCTCGGGCAGGTCGGCCTCGCCGTAGCACAGGGGGCGGATGCCGAAAGGGTCGCGGAAAGCGACCAGGCCGTAACCCGCGATCAGGCAGATCACGGCGTAAGAGCCCTTGATGCGCTTGTGCACGGCGCGCACGGCCTTGAAAACGGCGGCGGGCGTCAGCGGCAGTTCGCGACCGGCCAGCTCCAGCTCGTGGGCGACCACGTTGATCAGCACCTCGGTGTCGCTGTCGGTGTTGAGGTGACGGCGGTCGATGTCGAACAACTCTTTGCGCAGGTCGTGCGCATTGGTCAGGTTGCCGTTGTGCACCAACACCAGACCAAACGGCGCGTTCACATAGAAGGGCTGCGCCTCTTCCTCGTTGAAGGCGTTGCCTGCGGTTGGATAACGCACCTGGCCCAGACCGACGTTGCCCGGCAGGGCGCGCATGTCGCGGGTGCGGAACACGTCCTTGACCATGCCGCGGGCCTTGTGCATGAAAAACTTCCGACCGTGGTCATCAGGACCTGCCGTGACGATGCCTGCCGCGTCCTGACCCCGGTGCTGCAGCAGCAGCAGCGCGTCATAGATCAGCTGGTTGACGGGCGTCTTGGAAATCACCCCCACGATGCCGCACATGGTTCACCTCTCCGCGGACGGTGGTCCGCTCTCAAACATCAAAGAAAAATCTTGCCGCATGGCCAAAGGCTCAGGCTGTGGCGCAGGCAGGAATTGGAGCACCTGCGCGGGCAGGATGGGGCGAAGCCCCTCCAACAGCACCTGACTCCAGCCCGCACTGCGTGAAGAGCGCCACAACTCGGTCTGCGCCAGCGGCGTCATCTGGACCAGCGTGGCCACCACCAGGGCCACCAGCAAACCGCGCATCAGGCCAAACACGGCCCCGAGCATGCGGTCGGTGCCGCCCAGGCCCGATGCCTTCAGGATTTGCGCCAGCCCCCAGGACAGCACAGCCCAGCCCAGCCACGTCACCACGAACACCACGACCATGCCAGCCAGAACGTTCACGCGCGAACCAGGATCGCCCACGGGCAAGCGCAAACCCGTGTCGGGGCCCAGGAACTGCGCGGCGAAATACGCCACGGCCCAGCCCAGCAAGGCCAGCAATTCGGTCAAGAGGCCACGCCAGGCGCCCACCAGCACGGACACACCCAGGCCGACCGCCACGACGAGGTCGATCAAGGTCCAGGAGGCGGGCAAGGCAGGCATTGCCTGCGAAGACGCTTGCGCCATCTGTGCGACTTGTGCAACCTGGTTGAGAGCGTCCACCGTGGGGGTCATCGGGGATTCATCCGGGGATCCAGCTGGTCATGACTGCGCGCTCACAGCGTGAGCACAGCGCCGGGCAGGCCGGCTTTGCGCAGAGATGCCGCCGCTTTGTCAGCCTCGGCTTTGTCGGCGTAGGGGCCCAGGCGCACGCGGATGCGCTTGCCCTGGGGCGTGTCCACCTGCTGTGCGTAGGTCTTCAGGCCCAGGCGCTCGGCTTTCATGCGCGCTTCGTGGGCCGAATTGGCGTCCGCAAAGGCGCCGAACTGCACAACGTAGCGGGTAGCGACCTTGTCCTTGTCGGCTTTGTCTTTGTCCGATTTCTTGTCCGAGGGCTTGTCAGACGCCTTGTCTGCGGTTTTGGTGGCAGGCTTGTCCTTGGCTTTTTCGGCAGGTTTCTCGGCAGCTTTCTCGGGCGCCTTCGCTGCGGGCTTGTCCACGGGCTTGTCGGCCGGCTTGGTCGCGGCCTTGGACGCCGCCACCGCCGCCGGTTTGCTGGCAGCCGGCTTGGCCACGGGCGCGGATGGCAGCGCGGCAGGCCGGGAAGGTGCGTCGTTCACGAACTCCTCGCGCTCAGCCTGGGCCTGTGCGATCCGTGTGGCGGGGTTCGCAGGGGCAACAGGAGCCACCGGCGCGGTGACTGCCGCGATCGTCGCGCCCGCCACCGAGTTGCTGGGCGCAGACTGCGACGCTTGTTGGGCCTGCACGATCTGAATGTCGCCCGACATGGGCCGCGGCTTGGTCTCGAACAACCAAGGGAAGCCCACGACGCCTGCGCCCACGAGCACCACCATGCCAATCAACCTTCGCCGCGCGCGCACCCGCATGACTTCCACGTCCGAAGACGACATGGGCACGGCATCGGGCGTCGTGGACGACGACCCACGGCGGAAGCGCTCAAGGAAGGAAGGCAAAGGCATGCAACGGTGTCAGGCGGAAAGCGGACGGATGAACAAGGCGACGTGCATCACGGCGCCGATGGCGATGCCTCACCCGCTGACAGGTGCGGCGCGTTCAGCTTGGGCAGGCCCGCGTGCAGCACGCCGCCCACCGTGAAAAACGACCCGAAAACCACGATTCTATCTGTCGGGTCGGCCTCGGCCAGGGCCGCGTGGAGGGCTGCCAGCGGGTTCGCGTGCCTGTGAACCGTGGCCTTGGGCGCTGTCGCCGAAGGGTGGGCTGCCACGTCTGCCTCGATGGCATCTTGCAAGTGCTGGGCCGAGGCCGCACGCGGCGTGGGCAGGTCGCAGCAATGCCAGGTGTCCACCAGCGGGCGCAACTTGTGCACCATGCCGGCCAGGTCCTTGTCGGCCATGGCGCCCCACACGGCGTGGGTGCGAGGGAAGAAGCCCATCTGGTCGAGGTTGACGGCCAGCGTCGCCGCGGCGTGTGGATTGTGGGCCACGTCCAGGATCAGCGTGGGCTGCCCGGGGATGATCTGGAAGCGGCCCGGCAGCTCCACCGTGGCCAGGCCGGTGCGCACCGCCTGTGCAGACACCGGCAGGCGATGGCGCGTGGCCTCCAGCGCAGCCAGCACGCCCGAGGCGTTGAGCAGTTGGTTGGCGCCGCGCAAGGCCGGGTAGGCCATGCTGTTGAAGCGCTTGTGGCGCCCGCCCCAAGACCACTGCTGGCGGTCACCCGCGTAGTTGTGATCGCGCCCGAAGAGCCACAGGTCGGCGCCGATGCTCTCGGCGTGCTGCACCAGGCTGGCCGGCGGCTGCGGGTCCGACACGACCGCGGGGCGGCCGGCGCGCATGATTCCGGCTTTCTCGAAACCGATGGCTTCGCGGTCCGGGCCCAGGTACTCCATGTGGTCCAGGTCGATGCTGGTGACGATGGCGCAATCGGCATCGACAACGTTGACGGCGTCCAGGCGACCGCCCAGGCCCACCTCCAGGATGACCGCGTCCAGTCCGGCACAGGCCAGGGTGCGCATGATGACCAGGGTCGTGAACTCGAAGTACGTCAGCGGGATGTCACCGCGCGCGACCTCGATGGCCTCGAAGTGCGGCAACAGCTCGGCCGCTGTGACGAGCTGGCCGCCGATGCGGCAACGCTCTTCGAAGTGCACCAGGTGGGGCGAACCATACACCCCGGCCTTGAAACCCGAAGCCAGCAAGATGCCCTCCAACATGGCGCAGGTCGAGCCCTTGCCATTGGTCCCCGCCACGGTGAAGACCACCGGTGCACCGTCCGCGGGCTCCTGGCCCAGCGGTGTGCCCAGTGTCACACCCGTGCGCTGCCAGACCTGACCGACACGGTCCAGGCCCATGTCGATGCCCACCGGGTGCAATCGCTCGCAATGGGCCAGCCAGTCATCCAGGGTGCGCGGGGTCGATGCAATCATGGTGTTCAGTTGAGGGCGCAGGTGCGCACATGCAAGGCGGAGGACAGGACAAGAAGCAAAACGGGCTGCTCAGCGCAGCCCGCTCGGGAGAGGCGCAATCACGCGGATCGCGCAAGGCAGGTCAGACCAGTCAGGTCAGTCAGGCCGACACGGCATCCGCAGGCTGGCGCAACATCACGGCCAACTGGCGGGCAATGGCGCGGCGCAGCTCGCGGCGGTCCATGATCATGTCCACGGCGCCCTTTTGCAGCAGGAACTCGGAGCGCTGGAAGCCCTCAGGCAGCACCTCGCGCACGGTGTTCTCGATCACGCGCGGACCGGCAAAGCCGATCAGGGCCTTGGGCTCGGCGATCACCACATCGCCCATGAAGGCGAACGAGGCCGACACACCGCCCATGGTCGGGTCGGTCAGCACGCTGATGTAAGGCAGCTTGGCTTTGGCCAGCAGCGTCAACGCCGCATTGGTCTTGGCCATCTGCATCAGGCTGAGCAGGCCTTCCTGCATGCGGGCGCCGCCGGTGGCGGTGAAGGAGATGAAAGGCGTCTTCTGCGCCACGGCGGTTTCCACGCCGCGCACGAAACGCTCACCCACCACCGAGCCCATGGAGCCGCCCATGAAGTCGAACTCGAAGCACGCAGCCACCACCGGGATGCTGTGCACCGAACCACCCATGACGATGAGGGCATCGGTCTCACCCGTGGCTTCCATGGCCTGCTTGAGGCGCTCGGTGTACTTGCGGCTGTCCTTGAACTTCAGCGGGTCGACCGGCAGCACTTCCTGGCCCAGCTCGTAACGGCCTTCGGCATCGAGGAAAGCGTCCAGGCGCGCGCGCGCACCGATGCGGTGGTGGTGGCTGCACTTGGGGCAGACGTTGACGTTGGCCTCCAGGTCGTTCTTGTAGAGCACCGTCTCGCACGACGGGCACTTGACCCACAGACCTTCCGGCACCGAGCGGCGCTCAGACGGGTCGGTCGGCTGGATCTTCGGAGGCAGCAGTTTCTCAAGCCAAGACATCTCGGTCATCCTTTCAAGGAATCCAGTGCAGCGCGGATTTCGGCGATGAAGCCGCGGGCAGCTGCCGCCACGGTTTCAGGAGATTGGGTTTCAAGCAACTGGACCAGTCGCGAACCAATGACGACGGCATCCGATACCGCGGCCACGGCCTTGGCGGTTTCAGCATCGCGGATGCCAAAACCCACGCCCACGGGCACGCTGACGTGCGCCTTGATGCGGGGCACCATGTCGGCCACGGCGGCGGTGTCCAGGTGCCCAGCACCCGTCACGCCCTTGAGCGACACGTAATACACATAACCCGCAGCGATGCGACCCACCTCGGCCATGCGCTCCTCGGAAGAGGTTGGCGCCAACAGGAAGATGGGGGCCAAGTCGGCGGCCTTCAAGCGGGCAGCGAACTCTTCGCACTCTTCGGGCGGGTAGTCCACCACCAGCACGCCATCGACACCGGCGGCCTTCGCATCGCGCACGAAGCTGCCAGCACCATGGCGCAGGTCGTGGTTCTCGATGGGGTTGGCATAGCCCATGAGCACGACAGGCGTGGTGGCATTTTTGGCGCGGAAGGCGCGCACATCGTCCAGCACATGGTTCAGCGAGATGCCCTTGACCAGCGCACGCTCAGCCGCCTTCTGGATGACCGGGCCATCGGCCATCGGGTCAGAGAATGGCACGCCCAGCTCGATCACGTCGGCACCGGCTTCGGCCATGGCCAGCATGATGTCCACGGTCTTCTCTGGGAAGGGGTCGCCGCAGGTGATGTAGGGGATCAGGGCTTTGCCGCCTTGCGCCTTGAGCGCGGCGAAGGTCTGGTCCAGGCGGGTCGGTGCGTGGCTCATCACAGGCCTCCCTTCACCGATTGACCGCGGCAGGACGGGCGGCAGTAGAACTCCGCGCCGGTCAGGTCGGCCACGGTGCCGATGTCCTTGTCGCCACGGCCAGAGAGGTTCACCAGGATGTGTTGGTCAGGTCGCATGGTGGTGGCCAGTTTCATGGCGTAGGCCGCGGCATGGCTGGACTCCAGCGCCGGGATGATGCCTTCGGTGCGACACATGCGATGGAAGGCCTCCAGCGCTTCCTTGTCGGTGATGCCGACGTACTCGGCACGACCGATGTCCTTGAGGTAGGCATGCTCGGGGCCCACGCCGGGGTAGTCCAGACCGGCGGAGATCGAGTGCGTCTCGGTGATCTGGCCGTTTTCGTCTTGCAGCAGGTAGGTGCGGTTGCCGTGCAGCACGCCCGGCACGCCCATTTGCAGCGACATCGAATGCTTGCCACTGGCAGCGCCCTCGCCCGCCGCCTCCACACCGATCAGGCGCGTGCCTTCGTGCGGGATGTAGGGGTAGAAGATGCCCATGGCGTTGGAGCCACCGCCCACGCAAGCCACCACCGCATCCGGTTGGCGACCGATGGCCGCTGGCATCTGCTGCAGACATTCCTCGCCAATGACGGCCTGGAAGTCACGCACCATGGCGGGGTACGGATGCGGGCCTGCCACCGTGCCGATGATGTAGAAGGTGTTCTCGACGTTGGTGACCCAGTCGCGCATGGCTTCGTTGAGCGCGTCTTTCAGCGTCTTGCTGCCCGACTCGACGGGCACGACCTTGGCGCCCAGCAGGTGCATGCGGTACACGTTGGGCGACTGGCGCTTGACGTCTTCGGCACCCATGTAGACCACGCATTCCATGCCGTAGCGGGCACAGATGGTGGCCGTGGCCACGCCGTGCTGGCCGGCACCGGTTTCGGCGATCACGCGGGGCTTGCCCATGCGCTTGGCCAACAGGGCCTGGCCGATGGTGTTGTTGATCTTGTGCGCGCCGGTGTGGTTGAGGTCTTCGCGCTTGAAGTGGATCTGGGCACCGCCCAACTCGCGGCTCAGACGGTCGGCGTGGTAGATCGGGCTGGGACGGCCAACGAAATTGGCCAGCTCGCGGCGGAACTCGGCCTTGAAGTCGTCGTCGTGGCGGTAGTGCTCGTAGACATCCCTGAGCTGGCTGAGCGCCAGGATCAGCGTCTCGGAGACGAAGGTGCCGCCGTAGGGGCCGAAGTGGCCGCGGGCGTCGGGTTGGTCGTATTTCAACATGTCAGTGCTTCTTGTTTGCGCATGCAGGCTCAAGCCGCAGGCGCCAGGATGGGGGTGGCCGGGGATGGCATCGCGGCGTCAGCGAGCCGCACGGCCTGGCAGAACGCACGCATCAGTGCAGCGTCCTTGAGGCCTTTGCCTGCCTCCACGCCGGAGCTGACGTCCACGGCCCAGGGCCGCACGCGCCGGATGCCTTCGCCCACGTTGCCAGCATGGAGCCCGCCCGACAGCACCAAGGGCAGGGGCAGCTGACCCGGCTGGGGCAGGAGGGACCAATCGAACACCTGACCGCCGCCGCCATAGCCTTCCACATGCGCATCAACCAGCAAGGCCTGCGCACCGGCGAACTGGCGCGCAAAGTCTGCCAAGTCCAAGCCAGGGGCCATGCGGGCCGCGCGCAGGAAGGGGCGAGACGCTGCCGCGCACTGGGCAGGGCTTTCATCGCCGTGGAACTGCAGCAAGGCGTTGGGAACGGCGTTCAGCGCGCGCTGGCGCAGCTCGGCGTCCGCGTTCACCAGCAGCACAACCGGGGTGACGAAGGGCGGCAGCCGTCGCGCGAGCATGCCAGCGCGCTCGGCGCTGACATGGCGGGGGCTTTTGTCGTACAGCACGAAACCGATGGCATCGGCGCCGGCTTCGACCGCGGCATCCACGTCCGCCTCACGGGTGAGGCCGCAGACCTTGATGCGCGTGCGGTGAACAAACTCAGAAGACATCCAGTGGCCGGGAGGTCCAGCTTCCCGTGGCGGTGTCGATGCCGTGATTGTCTCAAAAAACCGAGGCTTTTCCCGGGTGTGGCCCAGGGCATCACAGGGTCATCTGCCACGATGCGGAAAACAGATCACAGGCGGCCGCTCAATCCGGCAACCAATCCATGCCAGGCACGTGCTCGGGCAAGGCGTGCTCGGGGTCGTAACGTGGGCCCATGAAGTACAGGCCGTCTGGTGAAAACGTGGGGGCCGCCACCTTGCGGTCCCGTGCTTCGCGCACGTCGCGCACCCAATCGGGCGACTGCACGCCTGTGCCCACCATGATCAGGCAGCCCATGATGTTGCGGATCATGTGGTGCAAGAAGGCCTGGCCCTCGAAATCGAAGCGCCAGTAGGCGGTTGGCGCGTCTGGCGGACCGCAACGGCGGATGCGGATCTCGCGCAGGTGCTTGACCGGCGTGGGCGACTGGCACATGGACGAGCGGAAGGAGCTGAAATCGTGCTCCCCCACCAGGTGGGCGGCTGCCGCCTGCATGGCCAGCAGATCGAGCGGACGGAAAATCCAGCCCACCCGCCCGGACTCCATCGCTGGGCGAACGGCCGACTCCAGGAGCACGTAGGTGTAGCGCCGCCCGCGCGCGCTGTTGCGAGCGTGGAAGTGCGGCGGCACCTCGGCGGCCCACTGCACGGCAATGTCCGACGGCAGGAAGGTGTTGGTGCCGCGCACCCAGGAAAACGGCGTGCGGTCGATGTCGGTGTCCAGGTGAACAACCTGGTTGATGCCATGCACCCCTGCGTCGGTGCGGCCAGCGCACATCACCTTCAGCGGGCGCACGGCGAAGGCTGCCAGCGCGGCCTCCAGGGCGTCCTGCACCGTGCCGCCACCTGGTTGGCTTTGCCAACCCTTGTAAGCGCTGCCGACGTAGGAAACACCGAGGGCGATCCGACGGATCGCCCTCGTGGGTGCGCCTTGCGGCACATCGGGGAGGGCTGTGCCCTCCCCTGGTTCACTGCCCATGGCCATGGGTCATCAGGACAGGCTGTCCAGCATGTTCTGCGCCTTGCCGCGCAAGCCACCGTCGGTGGCGTTGTCGATGACTTCCTGCAGCAGTTCGCGGGCGCCATCTGCGTCCCCGATCTGGCGGAACTCCTCGGCCAGCTCCAGCTTGCGCGCCATCGGGTCGCTGGACAGGTCGGACAGGCCTTGCTGGCTGTCCACCGGCTCTGCGGCAGGCGTCGAGCCGGCGCCGAGGTCCAGGCTGATTTCGCTCAAGTCAAAGGCGGGTGCGGGAGCGGGCTCTTGCGGGGGCAGGATGCTCTCCAGATCGAAATCCAGGCCGGAAGATGCCGGCGCGGGTGCAGCGACGGGCTCCGGCAGGTCCAGGCCCTGATCCAAGCTCTCCAGCGAGGGCAGGTCCATCGGCTCAGGCATGCTGGACGTGAACGCCGCAGGTGCCGTGGCCTGGGCCAGCGGGAGGTCTTCGCCGAACTCAGGCATGCTCAGCGGAGGCAATTCCCCAGCCTCGGTCGTCGGCGACACGGAGTCGGTCACGGCGTCCAAGGACGAGGGTGCGGAGATGTCCAGATCCAGGTCCATGGACGAGGACGGCCCGGCAGATGCCAGCTCCGGCAACGCAGGCGCAATGGAATCCAGCGCGCTGGGGGCAGGCATGACCGAATGCGGAATGGTGCTGGCACCCAGCATGTCAGACGGCGCCTCGACGCTCAAGGGCGTCGAAGACGGCTGGCCACCAGGCTGGTACAGCGGGTTCTCGGGGTCGATGCTCAAGCCAAGTTCCTGAGCCTTGGCCCAGTCTTCGCCCTGGCCTTGGGTCAGTCCGTGCAGTTGCGCGGCCAATTGCTCGTAGCCCTTGGTGTCTCGGCGTTTGGCATAGACCTCCAACAACTTGCTGCGGATGGCCAGGCGGTCTGGCGTGCTGCGCAAAGCCTCCTTGAGGATTTCTTCAGCTTGCAAGTCACGGCCGTATGCCAGGTACACATCGGCCTCGGCGACCGGATCGACGTCACCGATGGCGTCAAGCTGACTGAGCGAGTAGCTCATGGACGAAGGGCCGCCGGTGGCATCGCGAGTGTCAACGCGCTGACCACCACTGGCACCGAAGAAAGAGTCCGGTTGCAGGCGGCTTTCCAGGAAGGATGTCTCACCCGTGTCGGCACGGCGGCGCGAACGCAGGAACATCGCCACACCCGCCAGCAAGGCCACACCGGCACCACCGGCTGCCAGCAACATGGGATTGAGCGACTCCAGGAAACCAGGCTCTTCGTCCTGGGGCGCCGGAGGCGGAGCCACCGGTGCAGTCACCGCAGGCGCGGGGCGCGAGGGTTCCACCGCTGGTGAAGAGGCCTGGTCGGCGACAGCCGTGGCAGTGCCCTCGGACGGGCTGGAGGCTGCACTGGCCATGGCTTCGGCCAGCGCGGCAGAGGCGGGGGCGGAAGGCGCCACCGGAGCGGGAGCGGGCACTGGCGAGGGCACTGGCGCAGGAGGCGGGGCCACTGGCGCAGGCGCAGGCGCAGGAGCGACGGCCTTCGCAGGCGCCGACGCCGGGCTGCTCACCGACTTTTCTTTCAATTTGCGCAGATCGTCGAGGTTCTTCGACAGTTCGGCAACGCGGGCGCTGCTGTCTTCCTTGGCACGGGCCTTGGCCACGCGGTCTTCCACGCCTGACGCAGCGCCGGAACCGATGCCACCCTTGCTCAGGGTCAGCTTGTCGGGCGTGGGCGCAGCGGCTTGCTTGCGGTCTTGGACCTCGGCTTCGACCTTGCCCTTGGCCTGCCGCTCGGGCTGCTCGTTCGGCGTGGCCACCACGGTGCCTGCCAGACGTTGGCGGTAGGCAGAGAAATCGGCACTTTGCGCCACGATGACCTGGCGAGCCTCAGGCTGGCTGATCTTCTGCGCCTCTTCGGCCGAGGGAAGGTCCAGCACGGCCCCCGCCTTCAGGCGGTTCATGTTGTTGCCTTGGAAGGCTTGCGGGTTATTTCGGTAAAGGCCGACCAGCATCTGATCGAGCGAGACGCCGGCTGCGGCATGTCGCTGAGCGATGAGCGACAGCGACTCACCCGACTTCACCCGCACGCTGCGGCCGTCGGCATCAACCGGGGAGGCGGCAGGTGCTGGAGCCGGGGCAGCGGCGAGCGAAGGCTCGGCCGCAGATGCTGCGACTGCAGGTTTGACGGGCACCTTCGACAGGCGCTGCTTGGCGGTCGGTGCGGTGGGCGAAGCGGCATCGGCCACCACCGCGGCGCGAGAACCGGCCCTGCCAGCGCTCTTGGCAACGTCGGCCTGACCGTCCATCACTGGCGCGGTCTGGGCCGGTGCAGCCTGCGCGGCCTGGCGCACAGACGGGGGATCGAACAACAAGGTGTACTCACGTACCAGACGCCCCGATGACCAGCTCAGATCCAGGATGACATCGACGAAGGGCTCTTGCACAGAGCGATCGCTCGCGATCCGCAAATAGGGCCGACCATCTGCGCGGCGCTGCAGCGTGATCTGGGTGGACGACAGCACGCCGTTGAAATCCACGCCCGCGGCGCGGTAGGTTTCAGGGGTGGCGACCTTGACCTGCAGCGTGGCGCTTTCTTCAGGCGTCAGGCTGGAGACGTCGATTTCAGCGCGCAGGGCCTCGCCCAGCGCGGATTGCACGTTCAATTTGCCCAAGCCCAATGCCCAGCCCGAAACCGGCAAGGCCGACAAGGCAGACACGGCGGCGGCGATGGCCACCCGATTCAGGACAAATCGCCCTGCGGACAACGAATGATCTTTCAAGGCGTCTCCCAGCTCATCATGGGTCGGTGTATGGGCTCAAAGCAGGCTGTGCGTGGGCGCTGATGCCCACGGCCACCTCTGCAGGTGATGTGCATAAAACACAATAGCATCAGGCAGATAGGGTGACAAGCTCATGCAATGGCTGATCTCGGGAGAGCCCAGGACGAAAACCCGCCCCTGGCATCCCGTATCGTCCAATTGTCGCCCGCTGGCAACATGGCTTTTCGCGGATATTGTTTCCAGACGTTGCAAAACGCCCCGGAATTGGCCCGATGTGGGCCACCAATTCACGGCATCGGGCCGCAATTGGTGGCCATGGTTGGCCGCGGTTGCGCATCCCGCGCAACAGAATCAACGGTCCAGCAGGATGCGCAGCATGCGGCGCAGGGGCTCGGCCGCGCCCCACAGGAGCTGGTCGCCCACGGTGAAGGCGCCGACGTACTCGGGGCCCATGGCGAGCTTGCGGATGCGGCCCACGGGGATGGTCAGCGTGCCGGTCGTGGCCACGGGCGTCAGGTCACGGATGGTGGCCTCGCGGGTGTTGGGCACGACCTTCACCCACTCGTTGTCGGCGGCGATCATGGCCTCGATGTCGGCCAGGGGCACGTCCTTCTTCAGCTTGAAGGTCAGGGCTTGCGAGTGGCAACGCATGGCGCCGATGCGCACGCAGAAACCATCGACAGGCACGGCCGGCGAACCGAAGCCCTCGCCCTGGCCGAGGATCTTGTTGGTCTCGGCCATGCCCTTCCACTCTTCCTTGGACTGGCCATTGCCCAAATCCTTGTCGATCCAGGGGATCAGCGAGCCACCCAGGGGCACGCCGAAGTTGGCCGTCTCGGCTTCGGTCAGCGAACGCTGCTTGGCGATGATCTTGCGGTCGATTTCCAGGATGGCGCTCTTGGGGTCGTCCAGCAGCGAACGCACTTCGGCGTTCAGCGTGCCGAACTGGGTCAGCAATTCGCGCATGTGCTGGGCACCGCCGCCCGAGGCCGCCTGGTAGGTCTGAGTGGACATCCACTCGACCAGACCCGCCTTGTACAGCGCACCCACGCCGATCAGCATGCAGCTGACCGTGCAGTTGCCGCCGACCCAGTCCTTGCCGCCGTGGGCCAGGCTGTTCTTGATCACCGGCATGTTGACCGGGTCCAGCACGATGACGGCGTTGTCCTTCATGCGCAGCGTGGAGGCGGCGTCGATCCAGTGGCCGCTCCAGCCCGTTTCGCGCAACTTGCCATAGACCTCGGTGGTGTAGTCGCCACCTTGGGCCGTGACGATGATGTCGCAGCGCTTGAGCTCGTCGATGTCGTAGGCGCTCTTGAGGGCCTTTTCGTTCTTGGCCATCGAAGGCGCGGCACCGCCGGCGTTCGAGGTCGAGAAGAACAGCGGTTCGAAGT
>Ga0209617_10000544_pt1 | contig 16717 bp, 15 predicted proteins | sample LakEriepJuly2011_2_FD_187459 | JGI IMG/M metagenome (GOLD analysis project Ga0209617, IMG submission 187459) | Freshwater microbial communities from dead zone in Lake Erie, Canada - CCB epilimnion July 2011 (SPAdes) (version 2) | ecosystem: Environmental > Aquatic > Freshwater > Lentic >... | reverse complement strand
CTTCAGGCCAGTGGTCGGCAGCGGCAAGGCGAGCAGCTTCTCGATGTCGCCCTGCGCGGACTTGATGTCCACCTGGCCCGGGTAGCCCTTGCCGTCCCAGCGCTCGTGGTGGTGCAGCGCCACCTCGCGCGCGGCCTCGTCCTGCGCTCCGTCACCAGGCAGCAGCGCGGCACCCAGGATCGTGTGCCGCTTCATGGCCGCGTACTCCTCGTCCGTGAGCTTGCCCGGCTTCTTCAGGATGCTGTCGCTGATGCCCACCTTGCCCACATCGTGCAGCATGCTGGCCACCCGCAGTGTGGCGCGCGCGAACTGCGCATCCTCGTCACGAAGATTGTGGCGCTGCGCCCATGCCTCGAACAGCTCCATGCTGACGCCACTCACGCGCTTCACGTGCGCGCCGGTCTCGCGCGGATCGCGGGTTTCGGCCATGCGGATCATGCGCGCGAGCAGCCGATCGGTGAAGCGCTGACGCTCCAGCGACATGGCCATGAGCGTGGAGAAGTGGCGAAGGTTGGCGGCATCCTGTTCGGTGAACGCTTCGCGGAACGATCCGTCGCGCGCACGGGGATCCGCCGCCAGCAGCACGCCCAGCAGGTCGCCACCGCCCGATCGAAGGGGCACGAGCAATGCCGGGCGATCGGCATGGGAAGACGCGCGCAACGCAGCGATGCCCGTGTTGGCCAGCCGCGGCTCCGCGTGATCCATGCCCGAGCGCAGATTCGAAAGCGTGGTGTCCGGCAGCACGCAGAACTGCCCCAGCAGCACGCGCGCAAGTTGCGAATCCCCGCCACAGCGCGCGTGACTCACCCCCATGCGATTACCATCGCCAAGCAGCACGGCGGACAACTCGCACGGCAGCACCTGCACCACGCCTTCCAGCATGCGACGCATGAGCAGGTTCAGGTCACCCAGCTCGGCGAAGTCCACCTCGATTGCCTCGAAGGCCGCCATGCGCGACTCATGACTGCGCACCTCGCCGGTCAGTGCCTTGTTGCGGCGCAGCAGTGCATCGCGCTCTCCAAGGTTGGTGGCCATGCGGTTCATGTCCTGCATCAGGGCCAGAATCTCGGGCGGGCCGTGTTCGGCAAGCCGTGCCTTGAAATTGCCGGCATCCACGCTGGCGGCGAACACGCGCACCTGCTCGATGGGCTGCACGATGCGCCGCGACACCCACCAGCCCAGTGCAACACCCACCACGATGGCGAGTGCCAGTGAAGCGAGTGCAAGTTCGAGCACCTGCAGGAAGAACTCTCGCAGTTCGGACATGCGCATGCCCATCGCGACGATGCCTGATTTGTCCTTCAGCGTTGTCGCGGACCCGAACCAGTCTTCCACGTCCGTGTGGTACCAACCGACCGTGGAGTGACCGATTTCAAGAGTCTCTTCAGGTTCCTCGGCCTCGATCGGAAAGACATCGCCTTCACGATGCAGCACCTCACCGGCGGGGCCGTGACTGGCTGCGACGACCAGTCGCCATTCCTTGCCGTCAGGCGACAGGATGCTCGCGGACTTCCAGTTGGAATTCACCACCGCAAGACGCTCGAGCGTGTCACTGAGCACCTGGCGCGCCTGTTCTCGGATCGCGGGATCGGCCAAGATGCGCGCCGGCGTGAGTCCCTTGTCATCCAGTTGGACCGCCAGCATCGACACCACATCGGAGGCGGCACACTCGGTGGCTTCCAGCATCTGACCGCGGATGATGCGCATGCCCAGGATGCCCATGATGAGGGCCGCCACGGCAGCGACGAGCGCCACCACCGCCGCCACACGCACGCGCAACGAGACATGCTTCACCGTCACGCAGTGCCTCTTCCACCGGAAAAACAGCCGCCGATCGGACTTGAACCGACAACCTCAAGATTACAAATCATGTGCTCTACCAGTTGAGCTACGGCGGCGTAGATCATTTGGCAAGCGTACCGCGACGCAGCCACAGCGCCACCAGCGCCACATCGGCGGGGTTCACGCCCGCCAGGCGCGAAGCCTGACCAAGCGTGGCGGGACGGAAGCGACGCATCACCTCGCGCGCCTCCGAACGCAGGCCCTTCACCTGCTCGGGATCGAAGCCTGCGGGAATGGGTGCATGCTCGCTCTCACGCTGTCGGCGAATCTCCGCGCGCTGACGCGTGAGGTAGCCGGCGTACCGCAGATCTGTCATCACGCGATCAAGTCTGGCGCGGTCAGGCGGCGAAGCGAGCACGGCCGAAAGCTGATCCAGCGTTGCGTCGGGCCTGCGCGCCCACAGCGCCGCGCTCTGCCCCTCGATGCGCGCCACTTCCAGGGCCTTCTGAATGCCCTGCAGCATCTCGCGTTCCTGCGAGAAGGCGCTCCAGCGCGCATCGTTCACCAATCCCCACTCGCGACCAAGCGGTGTGAGACGCTCGTCGGCGTTGTCGCTGCGCAGGCTCAGGCGATGCTCGGCGCGACTGGTGAACATGCGATAGGGCTCGCGCGGCTGACGCACCACCAGGTCGTCCATCAGCACGCCGATGTAGCCCTGATCGCGGCCGATGCGCGCAAGCGGTTCGCCCATCGCCAGGCGCGCGGCATTCAGGCCCGCCACCAGTCCCTGCGCCGCCGCCTCTTCATAGCCGCTGGTGCCGTTGATCTGTCCTGCAAGGAACAGGTGCGGCACAAGCTTGGTCTGCGCTGTGGCGTCGATCTGATGCGGCCACACCATGTCGTACTCCACGGCGTAGCCCCAGCGAAGCACCTCGGCACGCTCGCAGCCCGGCATGTTGCGCACCAGTTCCGTCTGGATCTCGGCGGGCAGGCTGGTGCTGATGCCGTTGCAGTACACCTCGTCGGTGAACAGGCACTCGGGCTCCAGGAACACGCCGTGACTGTCACGGTCGGCGAAGCGCACCACCTTGTCTTCCACGCTTGGGCAGTAGCGCGGGCCCTGGGTGGTCTCCATGGCGCCTGCGTACATGGGCGCGCGATGCAGGTTGGCGCGGATCAGTTCATGCATGGCGTGCGTGGTGTGCGTCTGCCTGCACTCCACCTGGCGCAGCTTGGGGAACCGCCCAGACTCCATGTGCGAGGCCGGCAGAAAGCTGAACATCTGCGGCGGATCGTCGCCGTGCTGCGGCGGCAGGCTTTCCCAGTCGATGGTGCCACGCCGCAGGCGCGGAGGCGTGCCGGTTTTCAGGCGACCCAGTTCAAAGCCAAGGTCCGTGAGCGCAGACGAGATGCCCGCCGCCACACCTTCGCCCACGCGGCCGCCGGCCGTGCGCGACTCGCCGGTGTGCATCAGCGCGCGCATGAATGTGCCGGTTGTGAGAACCACGGCATCAGCGAGGATCACCGCGCCCGGCGATTCGGCCCGCGCATCCGGCACGAACACCGGCATCGCGCGCTGCTCGCCGCTTCGATTCGATTCGATCGCCTCGGCGCTGGCGCACCAGATGCGCGCGGGCTCGTGCAGCTGCACGCCAACGCAACGCCCCGCTTCCACCAGCAATCGATCGACCAGACCCTGCACCACGCGCACACCATGCGCTGCGAGCAGCCGCTGCACCTCGGCCAGGTAGGCCTCCTTGTCGCACTGCGCGCGCGGGCCACGCACCGCGGGCCCCTTGCTCGAGTTCAGCACCTTGAATTGAATGCCCGCGTGATCCGCGGCCACACCCATGATGCCGCCCAGCGCGTCCACTTCGCGCACCATCTGACCCTTGGCCAGGCCACCGATGGCCGGGTTGCAGCTCATGGCGCCGATGCGCGCGGGATCCATGCTCACCATCCACACATCCGCGCCGCTGCCAAGTGCGCGCGCCGCAGCCGCCGCGGCTTCCACGCCGGCGTGACCGCCGCCCACCACCAGCACTCGGCACCTGGCCTGCATGCACGCAGGCTAGCCACGCGCCGCTCGCCGGAAAAACGCTCGGGCTTTACACTCGCCCGACCATGTACCGCACCATCCAGACCGGAACCGCCGCCAAGCCCCTTCAGCTCCACTTCACCTTCGATGGCGAGAAGCCGCCGAAGGGTGCCCGCGGCAGTGCCGCACTGGGTGTGGCGCTGAGCGTGCCCGGCTTCAAGGCGGAACTGGGCGAGTGCGCACCAGCCGGTGCCCGCGACATGGTGATGGGCCTTGGCAAGCGCAGCGACTTCACCGTGGCGCGCTTCCGCACCGCGGCCGCCAAGCTGGTGCGCACGCTGCATCGCCGCGAGGTGAGCGCGCTGGCGGTGCATGCGCCGGAAGGACTGGACAAGCGCCGCTTCGATGCACGCACGCTGGGTCAGGCATTCGCCGAAGGGCTTGCCGTGGCCGCATGGCGCGTGGACTTCTTCGACGGAACCGCGAGCAAGCGCCCCGCCGCGCTGGCGAAGCTGGTGCTGGCCAGTGACGACACGGGCTTCGCCGAAGGCATGGAAGATGGCCTGCACATCGCCGGCGGCGTGAACCACGCGCGCCGACTGGGCGCCACGCCTCCCAACATCTGCAACCCCGAGTGGATGGCACGCGAGGCGCGCACCCTTGGCAAGAAGCTTGGCCTGCGCGTGAAGGTGATCGAATTCGCCGAGGCGCAGCGCCTGGGCATGGGTGGTCTGGTGAACGTGGGTCAGGGCAGCGAGGCGAAGCCGCGCCTGATCATCGTTGAATATCGCCCGCGCAAGCTCGCCCGCAGTTGCCGCAACGAGCATCTGGTGCTGGTGGGCAAGACGATCACCTACGACACCGGCGGCTACTCGCTGAAGGTGAACAACGGCATGGTGGGCATGAAGTACGACAAGAGCGGCGGCACCAACGTGCTGGGCGCCATGCACGCCATCGCCAGCATGAAGCTGCCCATGCGCGTGACCGCCGTGCTGCCCGCCGCCGAGAACATGGTGAGCGGCGACAGCTACCGCCCCGACGACATCATCACCATGCACAACGGCATCACCGTGGAGGTGACCAACACCGACGCCGAAGGCCGCCTGGTGCTGGCCGACGCGCTGAGCTACGCCTGCGAGAAGCTGGCCCCCACCGCGATCATCGACATGGCCACCCTCACGGGCGGCGTGGTGGTGGCGCTGGGCCACTTCAGCGCCGGCATCTTCTGCGAGGACGACGCGCTGCGTCGCCGCGTGGAGGAGGCAAGCGAGTCCACCGGCGAGCGCGTGTGGCGCCTGCCGCTGTGGAACGATCACCGCGAGTACATGCGCAGCCCCTGCGCCGACATCCTGAACTCGAACCCCGGTCGCATGGCGCACCCCATCCAGGGCGCGGCATTCCTCAGCTTCTTCGTGGAGCCGAAGATGCCGTGGTGCCACATCGACATCGCCGGCGTGGCCAGCAGCGAGAGCGGCAGCGATCAGTTCGTGAAGGGTCCGACGGGTTGGGGCGTGCGCACGCTGGTGGAGCTGGCGCGCCGCTGGTCGGGCGCCTGAACCCGATCAGGCCGCGGGATTCTGGCCGTTCTCGATCTTGACGATCTTGCCCAGGCGTCGCTCGTGCCGACCGCCCTCGAAGGCGGTGCGGAACCACAGATCCACGATGCGCTTCACCAGCGTCTGACCGATCAGGTCGGCGCTGAGGCACAGCACGTTCGCGTCGTTGTGGGTGCGGCTCAGCTGCGCGCTGAGTTCGTCCTGCGCCAGCGCGGCGCGGATGCCCTTGAGCTTGTTGGCGGCGATGCACATGCCGATGCCCGTTCCGCAGATCAGGATGCCGCGATCGGCCTGACCGTTCGCGACGGCGCTGGCCACCACCCACGCCACATCCGGGTAGTCGCAGCTTGCGCCGCTGCACTCGCCCATCACGGTCACCTCATGGCCTTCGGCGCGCAGCTGATGCAGCAGCGCCTGCGCCATCTGACTGCCTCGGTGATCGGATCCCAGCGCAACCTTCATGGAGTTCAGGCCTTCGGGGTGGTGCGCTGCACGAGCGCGTCGGCCAACCGACGCGGAATCAACTTGCGGAAGCGCTTTGCAAGCCTATGGTAAGCGGCCTCGCCGTGCCCGATGGGGTCTTCCACATCACCCTCGGGGTCGAGCAATTCCACGTGGCCCTTCGACCGCTCGTCGTCGCCGAGCAGGCGATGCGCCTGACGCAGATGGCCTTCGGTCATGCAGAACACGCGATCGGCCTTGCGGATCATCTCGGCGCTGGCGCGCTTGCTGGTGCCGTCGAAGGCGATGCCCACCTGCTCCAGCGCGCCCAGCGTCTCCTCGCTGTAGGGCACTCCGTCACCGGCGGCCAGGCCTGCGCTCACCACGAGCACATTGCCCTCCACGCCCGGCACCTCGCCATGATCGAGCGCATGGCGGGCGATCGCCTCGGCCATCGGCGAGCGGCAGGTGTTGCCCGTGCACAGGAAGAGGATCGTCCGCACGGCGCCGATCCTACCTGCCCCCGAGCACTTCCCACGGATCGATCTGCGGCTACATTGCACCCCTGCCCCACAACGGGGCATGTGAGCCAACAAGTGGAATTCATCGATCTCGACGAAGCGTGGGCCGATCTTCGACGCCAAGGTGTGGTGAAGGTTGTCGATTCCCCCAAGGAACTGCGCCTGGAGCTCGACGGCGATGCCGCCGTGGTGATGGACATCGCCACCGAGGATCACCCCGAGGTGGGCGATCTGCCCGCGACGATCCGCCGCGTGCCGCGCGGTGTGGTGGCCAACTTCGTGGAAGCGATCGTGCACAAGATGCACCTGCAGCAGACCTACGCGATTCCGGTGGGTCGCTGGCGCGAGATCTTCGACGCCGTGAGCGACGGCATGGCCAGCAATGCCGCATGGCGCGAGGTGGACACCAGCGCCAGCATCGAGATGAACAAGCGTGATCCGCTGGTGTTCGGCCCCGCCAACGCGCACACCCTGCGCGACCTGGTGAAGACGCTGCTGCACACCGCCAAGGACAGCAATCACGGCCTCACGCTGTGCAGCGACGGTGCCCCGCTGGTGCTCGAGATCATGCCGCGCGGCGAGATGGTGGTGTTCGCCGGACACGGCAGCCTGGCCAAGCAGTGCGAAGAACTGCTGGCCCACGCCAAGGTGGATTGATCCGCACGCGCGTGGAGCACGCGGCGTTCACGCCGTCCGCAACGCGTCGCCTTCGGCATCCGCCTCGCGTTCGAACGCCACCGCCTGCATCTGCGAGCCATCGGTCTCGAAGCGCGCCGCACAACCACGGCAGGTCCACACCCTCGGCGATCCCGCGCCATCAAGCGGGCCCATGCGACACGCCGGACAGCGCCCCGCTCGCAACGCGCCGCGCGACATCCACCGTTCAAGCGCCTGCAGCACATCGCGACCCAGCGCGACGAAGGCCAGGCTGAGCACACCCAGCACCACCAGCGCCAGCGCCCCCAACGGGAACGTGAACACGCAGATGGAGGCAATCACGAAGGCCACCAGATAGATCGCGAACGCCGCGAAGGCGTAGGCGCGGTTCACGAATCGGAGGATGCGAAGCACCATGGGATTGGCGGCAAGCGTAGACGGGCAAACCACGACGGGTACACCGCCAACAGCCGCTTTCCCCTGAAAATCCGGCCGTCGCTACACTGCCCCTCGCGGCCGACGGTGCCGCCCTCCCCAACCCATGGCAGACAGGCACTCCGAATGAAACTCATCTGCGACCGGGCCGTCCTTGCGGCGGCGGTGCAACTCGCCCAGCAGGTGGTGGCCACGCGCGCCGCCGTGCCCGCCCTTTCGTGCATCAAGCTCACCGCCAAGGACGGCCGCCTCACCCTGCAGGCCGCCGACAAGGACATCGCGGTGGAGGTGCCCGTGGCCGCCGTCGAGGTGAAGGAAGCCGGCGAGGCGCTGGTGCCCGCCAAGAAGCTCGCCGAGGTGGTGAACGAGTGCGAAGGCGCCACGATCAGCTTCGAGGTTTCGAAGCACGCCCTCACCATCAAGGCCGACCGGATGAAGTTCAGCATCCTGGGCTTCGACCCGAAGGAATTCCCGTCCAACAAGGACGCGGCGGTGAAGCCCGACTTCGTGGTGCCTGCCGACACCCTGCGTCGCCTGGTTGTGCGCAGCGTGTTCGCCGCGGCCACCGAGAACACGCGTTTCGCCATGGGCGGCGTGTACATGGAGCGCAAGGGCAAGCGCCTGCGCCTGGTGGCCACCGATGGTCGTCGCCTGGTGGTGACCAAGGGCGACTGCTCCACCGCCAACGACGGCGACACCATCGCGATCGTGCCCACCAAGGCCATGAACCTGCTCAATCGCCTGGCCTCGCAGCCCGATGACGCGGTGCAGGTGTCGCGCGTGGAAGGCCGACTGATCTTCACCGTGGGCGAAGGCCCCGAGGCTGCGCGCCTGATGACCAACCTGATCGAAGGCACCTTCCCGCCCTTCGAGGACGTGATCCCGAAGGAGCACGACCGCAAGGTGACCTGCGATGTGCAGCAGCTGCTGGCCAGCGTGCGTCGCGCGGGCATCCTGACCACCGAGCAGTCGAAGGGCGTGAAGCTTGGCTTCACCGCCACCGAGCTGAAGATCAGTGGCAGCTCACCCGACGTGGGCGAGGCCGAGATCAGCATGCCACTGTCGGGCTATCAGGGTCAGCCCATCGAGATCGTGTTCAACCCGGGCTACGTCACCGAGGCGCTGCGCCTGGTCGACAGCCCCGAGATCACGCTGGAGATGAAGGCCCCCAACAAGCCGGGCGTGTTCCGCGTGGGCCAGGAATTCACCTACGTGATCATGCCGACCGGTCAGGGCTGAGCGGCGCACAGGCGAAAAAGAGAAGGAGCCCGGCTTTGCGGCCGGGCTCCTTTCGTTTGCACAGGCTGTGTTGGTCGACGCAGTGCTTACTTGCCGTACTTCACGCTGCAGCCGTAGGGCTTGGTGGTGCTGGGGCTCACGCTCTCGCCGGCCTTCAGCTGCTTCAGGGTGTTCAGCACGTAGTTGGTCTTGCCGGCGGTCTCGCCGCGGTCGCTGCTGTCATCGAAGGCGCCGCCGTACACCAGCGTGCCCTTCGAATCCACCACGAACATGTCGGGCGTGGTCTTGGCGTCGAACATGTGGCCCACCTTGCCGTCACCATCGATCAGCGCCGCGGTGGACTGCACCTTGTGGCTGCTCAGGTAGTCGGCGGTGACCTTGGGATCGCTCGCGGTGCTGGCGGTGCTGTTCACCATCAGGAACACCACGTTGGGGTCGATGGCCTTGGCGTCGGTGATCATCTGGGCCACCTGACCGCTCTCGGTCACCTTGCGGCACACCGGGCAGCCGGGGTTCACCCACTGAAGCACCACGGTCTTGCCGGCGAAGTCGCTGAACTTCACCTGCTTGCCGTTCACGTCGGTGGCGGTGAAGTCGGGCACCTTGTCGCCGATCTTCAGCACCTTCGCATCCTTGTCCTTGTCCTTGCCACCGCGCAGCACGGCACCGGCGATGCGGCCGGGCTTGATGCCATCGCTGGCCACGGCAACGGCCGTGAACGCGAATGCGGACGAGACGAGAACGGCGATCAATCGAGTGTTCTTCATGACAGAGTCTCCTGGTTGGGGAATGCGAAGCGCGAGGAAAGGCTACGGCGCCGAACGCGCGGGGGTCGACACCGATTGCCGAATCCACACACATGGATCGCCGATCGCATCACCCAGCAACATCAGGCCGGAAATCGCAAGTTCTTGTCCAAGCGAGTCTTCGGGGCGGATCTGCAGCGGCGCATCGAGCAGCGCCTTGCCCTCCGAAATTCGCGCAGGAACCGGGTTCGAGCCGTTCACCTGCACCCCAGGGTTGGTCGCCTGCAGGAATCGGGCCGACGATTGACCGCGCGCATCGAATCGCAGGTGCAGACCACCGTCGGCGCAGATGGCGCTGTCGCCCGAGCCTGGCTTGATGGGAAACGAACCCGCACCACCCTTCGCGGGCGCGGCCTGCAACTGCACGGATGGCGGTACCACCTGCAACGAGGCCTTGCCGATCTCGCACGCTTCCTTGCACACCATCCACGACACGCGCAACTCGAAGCCAAAGGTCGGCAGCGCATCGAGTGCAGGGCCTTCCACGGGCACGAGCCAGCTCCACGCGCCTTCGTGCACGAACAGCACCTCATCGTCATGCTTCAGCACGGTGGGCCTGGGCCAGATCGGCGTGCCCAACTTCCAGCCATCGGGCAGCGTGGCCTTGGCCACCGGCGGGCCCCCGCTGTCACCGGGATTTGTCCAGTACATGTGCCAGCCCGGCTGCACCGTGAAGTTCACCAGCAACGCCGCACGACCATCGGGCAGGCGGCACCACTGCGCGCCCTGCATCTTCACCGGCTTCACCTCCGGCTCGCCAGCGGGCACCAGCATCATCGTCACCGCGAGCAACCAGGTCATGCAGAACTGCATCATGGCGCGCGATGTTACGGCTTTGACCTGCGACTGGAATTGCGGGCGGCGCGCTTGCCGTCCTTCGCGCTCTTCGCGGACGACGGATCGATCGAACCCTTCCGCTGAACCGGTGCCGGCGGCGGAGGCGGCGTGGTGTCACCCGCGGGCGCATCGGGCGAGGCCACCCACGGCGGTGGCGTGTGGCCCGCGTGCTTGCCCGAACGCTTGCGGTCGACGGGTGCGAGGTGCGGACTGGTGTCGGGCCTGGTGGGATGGAAGATGACTCGGTGGAATCGGCTCATGGCATGACACGCTACGAGCGTTTCCGGCGTGCGCCGACGTGTGCGCTGCCCGGATCACGCTGACCTCGCACGCGCCGAAGCCACGCGATTTCCACGCGTTTGCCACGATTTCGCCGCGCGCGAGGACGGGACGCATTCCGCGTGAACGCGCTTGCGGCCGCGCACGCATCTCGTACGGTCGGCCCGCACTGCAAAGCGTTGCCGCGCAAGGCATCGCCACCACCACAAGGAGCCCCGCCATGAACCTCACCCTCTGGAAACACCGCAATCCGATCAACGGCGAGCTCTCGCGCATCCGCGAGGAGATGGATCGCACCATCGAGCGCATGTTCGGCGGCTCGGTCGTCGAATCGAAGATGCTGCGGAACGAGGGCTGGCTGCCCGCGATCGATGTGAGCGAGAACGACACGGAGGTGACCGTTCGAGCCGAAGTGCCCGGCATCGCGCCGGACGACCTGGAAGTGACGGTGCTCGGCACCACGCTGTCGATCAGCGGCACCAAGCGCGAGAAGAGCGAGAAGCGCGGCGAGGACTTCTACCAGTGCGAGCGTCGCTTCGGCGAGTTCCGCCGGGTGATCGAGTTGCCCGAAAGCGTGGATCCGGACAAGGTGACCGCCGAGACCGACCAGGGTGTGGTGTGCGTGCACATCGGCAAGCGTGCGGGCGTGAAGCCCAAGCACATCGCGATCCGTCCCTCGAACACGCGCAGCGGCGCGAACGCGAGCTGAACCATGGACCGAGACCTTGTCGCCACACCGTCGCTTGCGCCCACCACGCCGACCGCCAACCTGCACGACCTGATGATGGCGCAGGTGCGCGATCTGTACGCCGCCGAGAAGGACACCGTGCAGGTGCTCACCGAGCTGGCACGCGCCGCATCGAACCCGCAGCTGGCCTACCTGTTCCGGCTGCATGGCTCGGAGACGCGCGAGCACATCCTTCGCCTGAAGCGCGTGCTGGATGGACAGGAGACGCGCCCCACGCCGCTGCACAATCGCGGCAAGCGCGGACTGCTGGAAGACTGCATCGAGCTGGCAAGCGACCAGACGCTGGAGCCTTCGGTGCGCGACGCGGCCCTGATCGCCGTGGCGCAGCATCTGGAGCACGACGAGATCGCCAGCTACGAAAGCGTGTGCACCTGGGCCGGCGTGCTGGGGCTGCACGAGATGGCCGGACAACTTGCGCTCTCGATGGCGGATGAACGCCGCGCCGAATCGCGCCTGAAACGTCTGGGCGAATCCATGCAGGCGCGACCTCAGCGCGTCCACACGACGACGTGACACCCGGGGCATCGGCATGGGCACCCACACCCGTGCCGATGCCGCGGACAGAGCGACCGTCGCCGCGCGTCAGGCCGGCCCGGTCGCCAACGCCTCGGTCTGATCGAACCACACGTACTCGTCGAACTGCGCCGGCAGCGATGTCTGGTAGCAGTGACTCCGCAATTCGCTCTCGGGGCTGTACACCGCGCCGCAGAAGCGCTGCAACCGTGGTGTGGCAAGTGCCGCGTGCGCCTGGCCATTGCCCAAGGTTCGCAGCGGCAGCAGGAAGCGCGGCACGCCGGTCTCGTGCAGCAGACGCTCGCAGCTGTCGCGGTGCGCATCGGGAACCGGGCGCACCTGCGGCGCCCCATCCCAGGTGCCTGGCACGGTCACGGTTCCATGATGCGTGCCCATGCCGATCAGGCAGGCGTGCGAACCAAGCCTTTCGCGTACCAGCTGCCCGAGGCTCGCCTCCCCGCGCGCGCCCATCTCGGTGGCGCCGGCATGTCCCGCGTTGGGCCCGCTCGTCCAGACCACCACGCGCGCCTGCCCACCCCGCGCGCACTGCAGCGTGTGCAGCGCGTCGGCCAGATGCCGATTGCGCATCGACCAGGCTTCCGGATGACCACGCAGCATCTCCACGTAGTGCGACAGCGCCTCGCGACGCATGCGCTCGACCAGTTCCGGGTCCGCATACCAGCGGCCAGCCACACGCGCGGTCGCGACACGCCGCGCATGCAGCGATGCCAGGCGGCCCGCCAAAGCCGGCACCATTCGCCCCAACCGCCCCATGGCGCTGGCGTGATCGAAGGCTTCGGCGTCACACTGCCACGGCGTGAGGCTTGCATAGCGCGTGCGCGCGGCATCGGCCGCGTGCGCATCCTGGGTCTGCATGTGTCGAAGCGCCGTTCGCAGGGAACGGATGCGCGCGAACACGTCCAGTCCGCATGCGGTGAGCGGTCGTGCACCGGACGCCGAGGCGGACATCCATTGCAGCAGCGACGCGGTCTCGGGGTTGTGGACGCTCCAGGCTGGCGACGCCACCGGTGCGTCCGATGCGCTTCCGGCCCCTTCCACATCGCCATCGATCGCCAGCACATCGAAGCCCTCGTGCTCGAGCAACCTGCGCGTGAGGCGAGCTCGCAGCGCGTGAAACTGCCGCGTGCCATCCGATGCCCCACCCACCAGCACCACCTGCGACCCGTTCACGCGCGCAGCCAGCCGCGCGGCCACGGCGTCGAAGTCGTCGGCGAACGGCTCGCACACGTCGCGCAACACCGCGGCAGGCGATGTGTCCGGCGCTCGAAGGCGCGTCACCGGCACGGCCAGTGGATCCATCGGCTGGGCGTCGGCGACGCGCACGAGCACTGGCACAAGCGCCGCAGGTCCGAGCGCCTCCGGATGAAACGCCGACGCGCCCGTCCTGCGAATGCGCAGCAGCCGCTGCGCTCGCTGCGTCTCGCCAACCGACATGGTGAACACACCGCCAACACGAAGCTGCGGCAGCAGCGGCGTCGGCAATCCCATGCACCGTGTCGACACCACGATGGCGTCAAATGGCGCGGCCTCGGCGCAGCCAACGGTGGGCGGGCGCTGCAGCACGGTCACGTTGCGACATCCGAACTTGCGCAGACGTTCTTCAGCGGGGCCTGCGCGCGTGGCACTCCATTCGATGGTGACCACCAGTCCCACCACGCGGCTCAACACGGCGGTCAGGTAGCCGGCACCCGTGCCGATCTCCAGCACACGGTGGCCCGGCCGCAACTCGCTGGCCTCCAGAAGCATCGCCACCGAGAAGGCCGGCAGCACCTCCACGGAGGCATCAAGCGGCAACGGCACATCATGCCACGCGAACTCGCGGTGACGCTCCGAAACGAACGCTTCGCGTGGCACCTCGCGCAGCGCCTGCAGCAACACCGGATCACGCACGCCGCGCGAGACCACCTGCTCAGCAACCATTCGCTCCTGCGCGCGATCAACTGCGTGCACCGCATGCTCCTTCCTGCTGGCGTCACCGCCGTGCGTGTGGTGATGCGCGGCGAACGACGCCGATCCTGGCGTGCAACACCGCGCACGCTGCACCCTAGGCCGGCTTCGCTCGCGCACAACCGCGCGCATCCATGTTGTCGCCAGTCCTCGCGCCGGGCGACACCTCGCTTGCACACGCTCGCCCCACGAAGCCATCAGCGAGGCGCGCACTGTGGCACCGATTGCGTCGCGACGAAATCATCGACGAATCGTCGTGAACACTGCGCTCGCATGCGCACGCGCACCCGCGCGCACCAACTGCAACAACGCACGAGGACAACGCGATTCGACCCGCGGAATCGCGAAATGCCCTTGCACACCGCATGCAACACACCATGATGGGCCTCATGCAGATGCGACTCGTTGCGCATGCATCCAAATGAAGTTCCCACCGCACTCCTCCAGAAAGGGACATTCCAGATGCAACTCGACATGCTCTCACCGACGGCCTCCACCAGCGTGATGGAACACCTCGACCCGTTCGTCGCCTTCGTCGATGGCGACGGCACCGTGCACGACCGCCGCACCTGCCGAAATGGCCGCGTGCCCAAGGACCTGCAGAGCGCCGCCTCGCTGCGCGCCGTGCTGTCACCGCCCGTGCTGCGTGAATGGCTGGGCGTCATCCGCCGCACCATCACCGAACAGCGTCAGCATTCGGCCCTGGCCATCCTCGACGGCATCGCCCACGAATTCGTGGCCGTTCCGCAGCCGATCACGCAGAACGGCATCACGGTCTCGACCGCCGTGGTGGGCCTGCTGAATCCGCACACCGACGGCAACGGCCATGCCAACGGCACCGCCTCCACGCCCCGCTCCACCCGCGTCACCATGTGCTCGCACGAGTGGGGCCCTCTGGAAGACCTCACCCGCTGCCAGTTGGACACGCTTCGACGCGTGAGTCAGGGCCTGAGCAACGACGAGATCGCGCGCAGCATCTTCCGCACCAAGCGCGCAGTGGAGTGGCACATCCGCTTCCTGAACGAGACGCTGCAGGTGCGTGGCCGCGAACGACTGGGCATGATCGGCCGCGATGCCGGCCTGCACCTGTTCGGCGACCACGAGTGGCCGCAGGTGGTGAAGACCCGGCCCGCGCGCCGGACACAGCTCACGCCTCCGATGGAAGAGGCCGCGCAGGTCGCGTGATTCGGCCACCTTGCCCTGCGGACGCGCTGCCCACACAATCGGCGCATGACCGCACGAATCCTCGCATGCATCGCCATGCTCTCGCTGCCGCTGCTCACGGGCTGCACGCGCAAGACCAGTGACCGCGACCTGATGTTCGTCTCATCGTTCCAGGCGGTGGAGAAGATCAACGAGAAGCCCGGCATTCTCGACAGGAAGCTGCGCACGGCCTGGGTGGATCCGCGCACCACCGAGCTGTACGCGAAGGAGCACATCCCGGGCGCCATCTGCCTGCCGTTCCCGCGCATGCAGGCCGAGGCGGAGACCACGCTGAAGGGCTACGACCAGTTCATCGTGTACGACACCGACTGGGAAGACACCATCGGCAAGGCGGCCAGCAAGCGACTGATGGAGCTCGGCTTCGACAACGTGTACACCCTCGAGGGTGGACTGAAGGCGTGGAAGCGCGACGGCAACAGCGTGGAGACCGGCGTGCCGGCCTCGCGGCCCGGCAACTGAGCGCGCACGACACCGCGCCATCGAACGAAACCGGCCCGCTCTCGCGAGCGGGCCGGCGTTGTTTCACGGTTGCATGCGGGGCTCACTCGAGCGCGGCGGCGCCCGACACGATCTCGGTGAGCTCGGTGGTGATGCGCGCCTGACGGGCGCGGTTGTAGCTGCGGTTCAGCGTGCGGCCCAGGCCCGCGGCGTTGTCGGTGGCGCTCTTCATGGCCACCATGCGCATCACGTTCTCGCTCACGATCGCGTCGATGATGGCCTGGAACAGGCTCACCTTCAGCGTGCGCGGCAGCAGTTCGCCGAGCAGTTCCTGCGCGTTGGGCATGAACTCGTACAGGCTGGCGCCACCCGCGGCGGGCGCGCCCGCTTCGGCCGCAGGCATGTTCAGCGGCAGCAGCTGCAGCGTTTCGGGCACCTGACGGCTGTTGCTGACGAACTTCATGAACACCACGCGGCAGGCATCGAAGCCGCCGGCGAGGTAGTCCTGGATCAGGCGATTGGCCAGCGCCTCCACCGCCTCGAACTGCGGCTTGTCACCGAAGGCGTGACGCTGCGCGACGGCGATCTTCTGGAACTTGAAGAAGGCGATGGCCTTCTTGCCCACCACTTCCACCACCGGCTCGCGACCCGCCTCGCGCGCGGCCTTGATCGCCTTCATGGCGGTGCGCAGCACATGGCCGTTGTAGGCGCCGCACAGTCCGCGGTCGCTGGCAACCACCAAGATGAGTTCCTTCTTGGCGGCCTTCTGCGGTGGCTGGCACAGCGGGTGCGACACGTCGCCGGCGCGGGCGGCCACTTCGGCCACCAGCTCGCGGATGCGCTCCATGTAGGGGCGGCTCGCCTTCGCGCGGCTGAGGCTGGCGGTGAACTTCGCGGTGGCGATCATCTGCATCGTCTTGGTGATGCGACGGATGGTCCGCACTGCCACGATGCGCTTCTTGATCTCACGGATCTGTGCCATGGGGCCGAGATGGTAGCGGAATCCGCCACCACGCTCCACGCCCGCGAAGCCGCGGTTTGCCCGGGAACGGCGCCAGGATCGCTCGGCGGCTCAGGGCAGCGTCAGGCCATCGAAACCCAGCCGCATGCCCGCCGGCAGCGTGGGATCGAAATCCGCATGGCGGATGTCGTGGGTCATGTGCACGAACACGGTGCGCTCGGCCCCCACCGCGCGCGCCGCGTCCATGGCCTGCTCGCAGGTGAAGTGCGTGTCG
>Ga0209617_10000542_pt1 | contig 16726 bp, 12 predicted proteins | sample LakEriepJuly2011_2_FD_187459 | JGI IMG/M metagenome (GOLD analysis project Ga0209617, IMG submission 187459) | Freshwater microbial communities from dead zone in Lake Erie, Canada - CCB epilimnion July 2011 (SPAdes) (version 2) | ecosystem: Environmental > Aquatic > Freshwater > Lentic >... | reverse complement strand
CGCATTCGCCGCGTCCTTCATCGCCTCATCCTGGAGCGGCGCGACGTCCTGCCATCCGCCCCCGAGCGCGCGGTAGAGCGCCACGGCGGACTGTGCGGCCAGGCCACGAGCCTGGGCTTCCGCATCCTGGACCGAATACAGCTCGTCCTGCAGGTCGAGCAGATGGTCCAGCGTGATCGTGCCCTGCGCATACTGCATGCGGCCGAGGCGTTCCGTGTCGGCCGCGCTGAGGAGCGCACGTCCGAAGCGGTCACGCGACTCCGCCGCGAGCACCGCACCCGCGATCGATGAATCCACCTCGGCCACTGCACGCACGAGCACGCTCCGCCAGGCGTTGAAGGCGAGTTCCGCCTGGGCGCGGGCCGACGCGATCTGTGCGTCGATGCGGCCGGCGGTGAAGACGGGAACCGTCAGCGAGGGGCCGAAGGAATAGGCACGGTTGGCCCAGTCGCCAAGCCCGGAGAAGTCGGTGGCCGAGATGTAGAAGTTGCCGCTGAGCGACAGCGTGGGCCACTTCGACGCTTCGGCCGCGCCGATGCGCGACACGGCGGCCGAGTACCGCTCGGCGGCGGCGCGAAGATCCGGGCGGCGCTCGAGCAGCACCGCGGGGATCCCTGCATCGATCGCCACCGGAGCCGCGGGAATCGCACCCTGACCGAGCTCCTTCGCAACCTCATCGACGGTCGTGCCGCAGAGCTGCGCCATCTGGCCGAGCGCCTGGGCGTACGACGATCGCAGCCCGGGGAGCTGCGCCGCCTCGGCCTGCAGGTTCGCCTGCGCGCGATTGACCTCGAGTTGCGTGGTGGTGCCTGCCGCGAACCGCCGCGACACCAGGTCCAGCGTCTGCTCCATGGCCGACACGCTCGACTCGAGTGCGACCATGCGCGCCTCGAGCGTGCGCAGCTCCATGTAGGTCGTGGCCACGCCGGCACGCACGGACACGATCGCCGCGCGAAGGTCATCAACACCCGCGCGCAGATCCTGGTTGGCTGCCTCGATCAAGCGCCGGATGCGCCCCCAGAGATCGATTTCCCAGCTGCCCATCGCAAGGCCATACGCCCAGACCGAATAGGGCTCCGTATCGACGCCCTGCGCGGCGAGCTGCGAGAAGTTCTGCTTGATGCGGTCATAGTTCGCACCGGCCGCGATGTCGGGCCACAGGTCCGCCTCGGCCACGCCAAGCTGTGCCTGCGCCACGCGTACGCGCGACAGCGCCTGGCCGAGATCGGCATTCGTTCGATCGGCGCGGGCGATCAGGCGATCGAGCACCGGATCGCCGAAGCGTGTCCACCACGCCACGAGTTCCTCACTGCCGAGGGCCGCTGCAGCCGACCGGGCCGCAGCAGCCTCTTCGGCCGTCAGTGCCGCTGGCGACCAAGACTCCCGCTCGGTGATGCCCGCATCGGTTGCGGCCAGCTCGGGCGCATCGGGCCCCATCATGCAGCCGGCCAGGCATGCCGAGAGCGCAAACAGATGGGGCGGGCGTGCACGCAGCATGGGGGTCGGGGATCCTACCACGCCCCCGAGTCGACCCGACCCGAGGGTACCTTTCACGAATGCTGGTCCGTGCGGTGATCGCATGTCTCTTGGCGCCCTTGGTCAGCGGCGCATCCCGGCCATCCAACGGCGCGACACCGCCCCCGGAATCGCCGGCACCTGCTGGCATGGTCACAGCCGAACCGCTCGCACCGCCGACCATCGATGCCAAGGCACCCATCGATGCTCCCGGCCTGCACAATCTCGTGGCGTTCCATGCCGATGTGTGGTCCGGCTCGGTACCGGAAGGCGACGCCGGCTTCGACTCGCTGAAGTCACTCGGCGTGCGCACGATCCTGTCAGTCGATGGCGCGCTGCCTGATCTCGATCGGGCGCGCGAGCGAGGTATGCGCTACGTGCACCTGCCGATCGGCTACGACGGCTTCGATGATGCGCGCAAGGTCGAGTTGGCCCGCGCCGTGCGCGATCTGCCAAGACCGATCTACATCCACTGCCATCACGGCAAGCACCGCAGCGCGGGTGCATCCGCGGCGATCGCGGTGTCCCTCGGCTGGCTCACGCCGGCGCAGGCTGCCGCGCGCATGAAGGTGTCGGGCACCGCTGCCGGCTACACCGGGCTCTGGCAGTGCACCGCCAAGGCGGCGCCGCTCACTGCAGCCGTCATCGATGCCGCGCGTGCCGACTTCCCGGAGCGCACGGTGCCGAGTTCGCTCGTGGCTGCGATGGTCGAGATCGACGAGGTGCACGACAGGCTCAAGCTTGCCCAGAAGTCGGGCTGGCGAGCGCCTCCGGATCATCCTGACCTGGCGCCGCTCGCCGATGCGGGCAGGCTGGCCGACCTCTACCGGCTGCTCGATGACGATGCGCAGCTCAAGGACGTGCCTGAGTCCCAGCGCGCCACGGTGCGCGAGTGGCTCGTGCGCGAGGGGCTCGCCGCGGCGCGCCTGGAAGGACTCCTGGAGGCCATGGATGCATCGGTGCCCGACCGTGCAGCGCTCAACCTACGAGCTGACGCTTCGTTGGCGTTGCTCGGGGCCAGTTGCAAGGCGTGCCACCAGCAGCACCGGGATTGACGGCGCCGGCGCGGGTCACTCAGGGCGCCGCTCTCAGAAGCGGAATTCGAGCGTGGCCGAAATCGTCTGCTCGATGAACGTCTCGATCGTGATGTCGCTGAAGCGATCGAGATCCTCGCTGAAGTCGGCGGAACCGAGATCAGCCTCATTCAAGCCAATCAGCCGATACTCCAGCCCCAGGCTCACACGGCTCGAGAGCGCGATGTCCAGGCCAACACGCGCCTGCGCCGCCCACGACCAGCCGTTGCCGTTGATCGACATGGTGTAGTCGGGGACCGCGCCGCCAATCGGTGCAACATCAATGCCGGAGATGTCGGCACCGGTATTGATGGCACCGAAACCGCCGCCCAGGATCAGGCCGATCGACGTATCATCCGTGCCCGGCGCGCGCTTGGTGAGCGGAATGCGCCACGTGGCGTTGGCCATGACCGGAACCTGCAGGAACGAACCGCTGCCGCCCGAAAGGGTGGCATCGAAGGCAGGCGTCGGATCACCCACGCGGTCCAAGAATGACAACTCTCCGCTCGCACCGCCGAAACCGACCCACGTCATGCCGGTCTGCACTTCCAGCGAGAAGTTCTCGGTGGCGTGGATGCCCAGCGCAATCGTGAACGCGGCTCCGACGTCTGTTTCAAGGCCCACATCCGTCAGCCCATAGGCCGCTTCGGTCTCGAACTCATCGCTGATCTTGAGCTTGGGAAGGAAGGCGGCACCGAGCGATGTGCCGATGTAGACGCGGTTCGAGAACTCCTGCGCCGTCGCGGGAGCGATGGCCTGCTCGGGCGCGCCCGCAGGAACTTGCGCGACCCCATGGCGGGCGACGAACGCGCAAGCCATCGATGCGGCGATCAGGGTGCTGGCATGCATGCGAAACTCCATGGTTCAGAAGCGGAAGTTGAGCGACCCTTGGATGGACTGCGCCCAAGTGTCCCCGAACGACAGCCCTTGCGACGACTCGAAGTTCGCGCTGTCCTCGAAGGTCACGTCGCCAAAGTCTGGCGCACCCATGTACATCAGGCGCCACGACACCCCGAGGTCGACGTTCGAGGAGAGGTTCCACAACAGGTCAGCGCGGAACTGGCCCGCGATCTGCCAACTGGTGCCATCGATGCCGAAGGTCTGACCATCCACACCCGCCGTCGATGCGCTGACCACCATGTCCTGCAACGAGAGTTCCATCTGCGTCACGCCGAAGCCGCCAGCCAAACGGAGCGAGAGGCCGCTTTCGTCGCGGCCGGTGCGCCTCTCGAGCAGGGGCAACTCCCACGAGACGTTGCAGAAGATGGGGATCATCGACAGCGTGCCGTCCTGGGTCGATGTGAACGTCCCTGGGATGAAGGGCGCGCCGCCGACATACTCCTCGAGCGTGCCCGAGAAGCCACTCACGTTGTTCGTGGAGTAGCCCGACTCGATCTCGATCGCCACGCGCTCCGAAACCCGGAACCCCACCAGCAGCGACCACGACACCCCGAGATCCGGTGAGAGGGAACCGCCGGTGAAACCGATCTCCTCGACCGCGCCGCCGATGTCGGCCGCGGGGAACCCCTTCAGCGTCAGGTCAGGAATGATCGAAACACCCGCCCCGGTCTGCAGGTACACCCGACTCGGCCGATCACCCTCACGCTGCACGGCTGGCGGAACTTCAATCGCCTTGGGCGGCAGCGGGGTGCTGGCCTTGCCCTCCTCGCCGGGCGGGCGGATCACGGGTGGCGGCGGAGCGGGCTTGCCCTTCGTCGGCTTCGGAGGCGCTTCCGGAACAGGTGGCTCGGCATCCGGCGGAAGCGGTTCAACCCCGCTCCCCGCGGGCAATGGCGTGAGCGGCGGAGGCGGCACGATGGGCGCCGGTGCCGGATCCTGCGCCAGCGCGACCATCGCCGGCGCGTTGACGGCAATGAAGGCCAGCAGGATGAACCATGGATTCGGCATCGAGGTGGGGAGGATTACCCCACCCGCGCGATCGCATTGTGAAGGAAGCGTTCAGAAAACGCGAAGGCGCGGTGTTGATCGCTCATCGGCCCGGTGGTCGCTTGTGGCGGCAGGTGTGGCCCCCGGCATCCACACGGATTCCTAACGACTCGCTCACTCGACTTAACACGCGCACGACTTAGGTTTCTGCTCCTCGGTGCGGGCGCCGAGGAACCTGGTCTAGGCAGGAACCAAGCCCGAGTCGTCGCCTCGGTCCCGAAGGGGCCAAGGCATTTCCCCTTCGTAGTTCACCATCGACGCACTCGTTTCGTTTTTCCAACCCCAAGAAAGGTCTCTGACATGAAGCTCATGAACGCCTCGTGCCTCGCCGCGACCATGCTCGTGGCCGGCGCCGCCAGCGCGGCCGAAGTCCTGGTCAGCCAGAACATTTCGACCTCGACCACCTGGACCGCTGACAACACCTACAACCTCCAGACCCAGATCTACGTGCTGCCCGGCGCCACGCTGACCATTCAGCCCGGCACCGTGATCGCCAGCACCACCAACCTCGGTGGTTCGCTCGCGATCTGCCGCGGCGCCCGCATCGTCGCCAACGGCACCAACGACCTGCCGATCATCTTCACGTCGAAGGCCGACGTCGCCACCTGGACGGCCGGCAACCCCAAGACCGGTACCGCCCGCGTGGCGATGAACGAGTGGGGCAACCTGACGGTCATGGGCCGCGCCTACGTCGGCAAGTACGGCAACGGCGCCGCGTCGACCAACACCGCAGCCCCCAGCGCGGCGAACTTCGCCCAGATGGAAGGCCTGACGGGCTCGTCGTCCACCGACCCGAACGTGATCTACGGCGGCGGTGACGACCTCGACTCGAGCGGCACCTTCTCCTACGTCAGCCTCCGCTACGGCGGCAAGGTGATCGGCCTTGGCAACGAGCTCAACGGCCTGTCGCTGGGCGGCATCGGCAAGGAAACCGTCATCGACCACATCGAGATCTACAACAACGTCGACGACGGCATCGAAATCTGGGGCGGCACCGTCAACGTGCAGTACTTCAGCATCTGGAACATCGGTGACGACAGCCTCGACATCGACCAGGGCTGGCGCGGCAAGGCCCAGTTCGGCCTCATCGTGCAGGGCTACTCAGGCAACGCTTCCCAGGGCTCGGGCACCGGCGACAACATCCTCGAGATCGACGGCGCCGAGAAGTCGGACGCGCAGCCGGTCACGACGGGCGTGGTCTACAACCTGACCTGCATCGGCCAGACCGGCTCGACCGGCGGCGACACCGCCGTCGAGTTCCGGGACAACGCCAACCTCCAGGTGCGCAACAGCATTTTCATGGACGTGGGCGAGCAGGTGTTCCGCAACATCAACACCGACGGCGAAGCCACCGGTGGCCAGACGGGCTACGGCCACAACGGCACGCTGACCTACGCCCAGCGCTGGAGCACCCCGTACAACACCTACTCCTCGGTCAACGCCTTCGCGAACCCCGCGTCGGCCTACCAGGCGCAGGTCGACGGCAACCTCATCGATGTGCGTGACTGCGTCTTCTACAACAACCTGAACGCGTCGGCCTACACCGAAGCGAACACCTACGGCGTCTTCACGAGCGGCAACAACGTCAACTCGGGTACCCTTGCGGCCAACCCGGCTGACATGCCGATCGCGGCGATCACCAAGGGCGCCGCGGTGAACCCGAACGGTTCGCTGATCATCCGTCCCGTGACCAGCATCGACCCGCGCGCCGCCGCTGCGGCCGTGACCAGCGTCGGCACCGCGCCGAACGATGGGTTCTTCGAGCAGGCCCAGTTCCGTGGCGCGTTCAGCTCCACCGGCAACTGGCTCTGCGGCTGGACCGCGGTTGATGCGTACGGCATCAACGTGGCTCCTCCGGGCGGCTGCGTGGTCGCCGCTCCGTGCCCCGCCGACCTCAACGGTGACGGCGTGGTCGGTGGTGCTGACCTTGGTGGCCTCCTGGCTGCCTGGGGCACCAACGGTGGCGACATCGACGGCAACGGCGACACCGACGGCGCCGACCTCGGCGTCCTCCTCGCCGGCTGGGGCAACTGCCCCGAGTGAGTTGGCGGGACAGAAATCGCGCTTCCTTAACACGGCCTGAACGATGTTGACGGCCTCTTAACGCGCGAGTCATAGCGTCCGCAATCGAGCGTCTGGTGGTTGAGTCTGACTCTCCACCAGACGCTCGTTCTCTTTCAAGCAGACACCATGCCACGGACGACGAACATGAATTGGCCGCTTGCCGCGCTCGCATCGGTCGCGCTGGCACTGACCGCGTGCGACAAGCCGGCCCCTGAAGCCGGGGCGACCCCTTCGTCCGTGCCCAATGCTGCGGCCCAACCCGCACCAGCGGTTCCTGCAGTCCCGCCGCCAGCCGCGCCGACTGCGCCCAGCACCTCATCAGCGCCAGCCGCTGATCGTGCCTGGATTCTGGACCAAGCCATGGCGGTCGCCAGCGCGATCCCCACCACGATCCATGACCGCGAACGGGCCCAGTGCCAGGAATGGGTCGCCCTGGCGTACCTCGATGCGGGTGATCCGATTGCTGCCGCCCGATGCGCCGAGTCCATCAACGGCTGGCGTCGTGGAGAGTGCGAAGGCCTGATCGGCGTGCACTACGCCCTGAAGGGTGACCGCGACCTGGCGCTCAAGTACGCGCGGCTCGCGACCGATCGCGCCAAGGGCGAGCAGGACTGGCGCCGAGAGCGCATCCACATCGAGGCCGCCAAGATCCAGGCAATCCTGGGCAATGCCGTCGCTGCGCGCGATCTGTCGGCCGGCGCTTCCGAAGCCGAAATCGGCAAGGTCGATGGCGCGATGGTCGCCGTGCTGACTCCCGAGCAGTTCGAGGCCCAGGCCAAGGTGTTGGACGAGGTCCTCAAGGGCGGCACCTTCGATGGGATGCGCAACGCACTGGATGGGTACATCCCGTTGCTGCGTCGCATGACGACGAACCGTGAGCAGGCGCTGAAGGCCGCGGCCACCATCGATGCCGCGCTGCCGGCCATGCCGATGGACCTGCAGATCACCTACGGCACGCGCCTGGCCAGTGCGCTCCACGCGCTTGGCGAGACGACCCGCGCGAAGGAAAGGCTCGATCTGGCTGCCACCCAGGTCGCGGACACCGTGTTCCTTCCCGAAGACCTGACCCCCATGCAGGTCGACGTCGCCAAGGCCCGAGCCGGGCTGGGCGATCTCGAGGGGTCGCGTGCGGCGCTCGATGCGGCCCTGACCAGCTACGATTCCCGCAAGAAGGACATCGTCGATGTCTTCCGCGCGCGATCGCCGCGGGCCCTGGCAGAGGGCTATGCGCTGATCAGCGACCAATCCAAGGCTGAGTCGTGCTGGCTCGAGGCGCTCGCCGCCGGCACGATCAACCCCAACTCTCGCCCGCGCGCTGAGGACCTGAGCGCTACGCTCGTCGCCATGGCGCGCAGCGGCGCAACGATCACCCCTGCGCTCCGCGAGCGCATCGCCACGTGCAGGAAGTCGCTCGGCGAACCGTGGTGACGCTCGGCCGAGCCCTTCCCCTTGCAGCCATCGTCGCCAGTGTCGCGGCGATGCCGGCGGCCGCACAGGTGGGCTCGATCCGTGGCATCGTGTATGACCGCGACTTCGATGCACCGCTCGGCGCGGCCACCATCGATGTGGTCGGCCTGCGCAAGCGCGTGGTCGGCAACGACAACGGCAACTTCCTGATCCCCGACGTCCCGGCCGGTACCTACACCCTCGTCTTCTCGAAGGATGGCTACGCGCGGCAGGTCCGCGGTGATGTCATCGTGCGCGAGGGCCAGCTCACCGACGTCACCATCCGCCTCGCGGGCGAGTTCGAGGAGATGGAGGAGTTCGTCGTCGAGGAACTCGACCTGGCCGGCTCCGAAGGCCAGCTCCTCGAGCTTCGCCTGCAGTCGCCGCAACTGCTCGAAACCGTGGGCGTGGACATCATCAATCGCTCGGGGGCGAGTGACGCCGCGGCCGCACTGCTGCTCGTGCCCGGCGCGACGATCCAGGACGGCAAGTACGCCGTCGTCCGCGGCCTGCCAGAGCGCTACGTGAGCGCACAGCTCGATGGCGTGCGCTTGCCGACAGCCGATGACGAAAAGCGAGCGGTCCAGCTCGACCAGTTCCCCTCGGCGGTGATCCAGTCGATCCAGGTCAGCAAGACGTTCACGCCCGACCAGCAGGGTGATGCATCCGGCGGCGCCGTGAACATCGAGCTGCGCGACATCCCCGAGGAAACGACCTTCCAGGCCAAGGTGCAGACCGGCTTCAACTCGCAGGCGTACGGGAAGGGCAAGGGCCTGTCGTTCCGCGGGGGTGGGCTGGACTTCCTTGGCAACAACGACACGCTCGACATTCCGTACGACAGCATCGGCGAGTCGTTCGGGATCCCGGTCGGCACGGATCCGACCGACAACCCGCTCGAGTACAAGATGTCGTTCTCCGGAGGCGGCAAGTACGACCTCGGCGATGGCTCGAAGATCGGTGCCTTCGGCAGCTTCTTCTACGAGCAGGACTACTCGTACTTCGACAACGGGCAGGAGAACACGCTGGTGCAGACCGCGCCGGGCGGACCGCTCGTGCCGCTTGAGCCCGAGCCCCTGCCGACCGACCTGGAGTTCACGTCGCTCTACGATCTCACCCAGGGCACCGAGGTTGTGCAATGGGGCGGACTCGGCACCGTCGGCTACGAGTCGGAGCACACCAAGCTCGGCGCGAAGTTCCTGTACACGCAACTGTCCGAGAGTCAGTCGGTGCTTGCCATCGATCAACGAGGTCGGGAGTTCTACTTCCCAACCTACGACCCCAACAACCCTCTCGCCGGATATGACCCTGCCACTCCCGGATCCAATGGCTGGGATGTGTTCGATCCGACGAATCCCGCCGACTCGGCAGCTCTCGAACTGGCTCCTTGGCAACGCAACGAGACGCTGACCTACCAGCAGTCGTCAACCACGACCTTCATCCTCAACGGCGAGCACACGCTGTCGTTCCTAGGTGGACAGGATGTCTCGCAGGACCCCACTGCCGTGTGGGGTGCCCCCATCGTTGACTGGCGCTTGTCGGTGAGCGATGCCCAGTTTGATCAACCAGATCAGGTTCAGTTCAATACCTTTTGGACTCCAGAGCAGCTTGGAGGCGTCATTCCAGCCACCTGGAATCCCCTGTCGCCTCCTGCGACTTTTTCGCTCGGCAATCTTCAGTACATCGAGAAGTACATCAACGAAACCAGCACTCAGGCGGGGCTCAACCTGAAGGTCCCCTTCACCCAGTGGAACGACCGTGAGGGCTACCTGAAGTTCGGCGGCTTTTACGACAACGTCGCGCGAACCTTCGACCAGAACAGTTTCATCCTGGATAGTTCCTCGCCCCTCAATCCCGGGGAGTACGAGGGTGGATGGGATGACCCGTGGAGCGATGTCTACCCCTTCGAGGACCACCCCGCCGTCGCCGGCCCCCCGTACCCGGACGTCGACTACGACGGCTCCCAGCTGATCACCGCCTGGTACTCGATGGTCGACCTGCCGTTCAACGACACGATGAACCTGGTCACCGGGTTCCGTGTCGAGACGACCTCCATCGCCACCACGCTGTACGGCGAGCCCGGCGCTCTCATCCTGAATCCCGTCACGGGCGGCACGCTCTCGACCAGCGGCGACACCAACTACAACCAGGATGACCTCCTGCCGATGATCGGCTGGAACTGGAACATCGAGGAGGACCTCATCCTCCGCACGTCGTTTGCGCAGACCGTGGCGCGGCAGACCTTCCGTGAGCTCACCCCGATCCTGCAGCAGGAGTACGCGGCCGGCCCGATCTTCATCGGCAACCCGGACTTGGGCATGAGCGGCCTCAACAACTACGACGTGCGCCTGGACTGGACGCCGTTCGAGAAGTGGCTGCTCTCGGGCTCGGCCTTCTACAAGGACATCTCGGACAACATTGAGTACATCGGTCGCTACGGCACGGGCTTCCAGTACACCACGCCCGTGAACTTCGACAGCGCCACGCTGTTCGGCCTCGAGGGCGAAGTGCGCGTCGGCATGGAGCAGATCATCGGCGAAGCCTGGAAGGGCCTGGCGGTCGGCGCCAACGCCACCTACCTGAACTCGGAGACCGAGCTGCCGGATGACCTGGAGCAGCAGTTCATCGACTTCGGATCGCCGCAGGGCTCGCGCCCCATGATCCAGACGCCCGAGTACCTGCTCAACGCCAACGTGACCTACGAGTTCGAAGAGTGGGGCACGCAGTTCGGCGTCTTCTGGACCTACAAGGGCGACACGCTGATCAGCGGCGCGTCCACGAACGGTGGCGGTGGTTCCACGCCCACGGCCATCACGCCGGACATCTACCAGATCCCCTTCGAGACGCTCAACATCTCCATCCAGCAGCGGATCATCGATGGCCTCACGCTGTCGTTCGCTGCGAAGAACCTGACGAACCCCGACATCCAGACCGTCTACCGCATCGACGGCACCGACACCCTGCAGTCCACCTACTCGGCGGGCATCGACTTCTCGCTGGGCCTGACCTATCGCATCGACTTCTGAGGAACCATGACCATGCACCCGATCCGCACGCTCCTCCCCATCGCCGCGCTCGCGGCCACGCTCACGGCGGTCGCGCAGGATGCCGCGCCGACCGCGGCTCCGCAGCCCACGGCCGCACCCGCAACGCAGGCGCCCGCGACCAACGCTGCACCTGCGACCACGGCAGCTCCCGCACCGCAGCCCGCTGCCCCGCAGGCAGCGCCGGCTCCCGCGGCCCCCGCCATCGACCCGGCGGTCGCGGCGCAAGCTGAAGTCCGTGAGCGGATCGAACTCACGCGCGACGCGCTCGAGAAGTGGGTCGAGGCCCGTCGCACGATCGGCGTCGAGCGTCGCGACTGGGCGCTGGGCAAGGACCTGCTCGACTCGCGCATCGATGTCCTCGACCGCGAGCTCAAGACACTTGCTGACCGAACGAAGGAGGTCGACGCCACGCTGACCGAGGCCGACCGCAAGCGCGACACGCTCGCGCAGGAGGCGGGCACGCTGAAGGATGCCTCGGCGCAGCTCGCTGCGATGGCTGCGCAACTCGAGACCAAGGTCAAGGCGCTCGTGAAGCGGTTCCCCACACCGCTGGCCGAGAAGCTCAAGCCGCTCACGCAGCGGCTGCCGGAAGACTCGACCTCGACCACGTTGTCGTTGGCCGTCCGCTTCCAGAACGTGGTCGGCATCATCAACGAGGCCAACCGCTTCAACCGCGAGATCACGCAATCCAGCGAGATCCGCAAGCTCGCCGATGGTTCATCCGTCGAAGTCACGGCCGTCTATCTGGGACTCGCGCAGGGCTACTACGTCGGCGCTGGCGGGCGCATCGCCGGCATCGGTCGCGGCGCGCCGGAAGGCTGGACCTGGACCGAAAGCAATGACAACGGCCCGGCGATCGAGCGCATCGTGGCCATCCTCCGCAACCAGAAGCCCGCGGCCTTCGTGCCGATCCCGGTCAAGACCAACTGAATCACGGAACGAACGACCATGAACACGATCCTCGCGATCCTCTCCTTCGCCCTGCTCCAGTCGCCAGCGTCACCCGCTGCGCCGGCACCGCAGGCCATCGATGCTCCCAAGCCCACGTTCAGCGGCGCTGCCAGCCAGGTCGAGAACCAGCTTGCCGCGGCACTGAACGAACTCAGCGTCCTGCGCGAGCGCGTCGCCACCGAGAAGGTGCCTCTCACGCGACGCATCGGTGAACTCGAGAACCAGCTCATCGATGCCCGCCAGAAGCTGCAGCAGGTCCAGCGCGTGGCCGACAGCCGAGCGCTCGACCTCACCAATCTCTCCAACGAGATCAAGGGCCGCCAGGAAGAGGTGAGCTACCTCTCGAACCTGATGCTGGAGTACCTGCGCAACGCCGAGAGCGGGATGCACATCGCCGAGCTGCAGCGCTGGCGTGGGCCGCTCGAGCAGGCGCGCCTCGCTGCGGACAATTCGTCGCTCGGCAAGCGCGACGTCTTCGAGAAGCAGTTGGCCGCGCTCACCGCCACGATCGATCGCCTGGAGGAGTCCTTCGGCGGAGCCCGCTTCGATGGCACGGCCGTCGACCCCGCCGGCCAGGTCGTGCAGGGCAAGTTCCTCGTGCTCGGTCCGGCTGCCTTCTTCGGCGGGCAAGGCGTGACCGGCATCGCCGAGCAGAAGCTCGGTTCGCTCGAGCCGAACGTCACGCCGTACAAGGACCCCCTCACGGCGAAGGCCGCCACCGACTGGTTCGCGGGCTCGGCGGCGACGATTCCCTTCGACCCCACCATGGGCACCGCCGACAAGATCGCCCAGAGCGAGGAGACCCTGGTCGAGCACTTCCTCAAGGGGGGGCCCGTCATGTGGCCGATCCTCGGCGTCGCCGTGATCGTGGCGTTCGTCGCTCTCCTCAAGTGGCTCACGATGATCCTCATCCGCACGCCGAGCCGCCGTCGCCTGCAGGCGGTGCTCAAGGCGATCGCCGACCACGACGATGCGCGTGCGCAGGAACTCGCCTCCAAGCTCCCCGGCCCCACCGGCCGCATGGTTGCCGCGGGCGCATCGTGCCTCTCGCTCTCGCGCGAGATCATGGAAGAGCAGATGTTCGAGGTCATGCAGAAGACGAAGTCACGCGTCAACTCATCGCTTCCGCTGCTGGCGATCTCCGCCGCCGCAGCCCCGCTCCTGGGTCTGCTCGGCACCGTGACCGGCATCATGGACACGTTCAAGGCCATCGAGATCTACGGCACCGGTGACGTGAAGACGCTCTCGGGCGGCATCTCCGAGGCGCTCATCACGACCGAGTACGGCCTCATCGTCGCCATCCCCGCCCTGCTGCTGCACGCGATCCTCTCGGCGCAGGCGCGCGGCATCACGAGCAGCATGGAAGCCGCCGGACTGGCGTTCATCAACGAGTACCTCAAGCGCGGCGCATCGCAGGGCAGCTGACCGATGGAACCCTCCGCCCAAGCAGGCCTCTCGTCGGCGTCGACCGAGCTGCTCCAGCGCACGCTCGAGATCTGGCATGCCGGCGGTCCATCCATGTACGCCATCGCCGGCGTGGCGATCCTCATGTGCGCCGTGGGCGTGAACGTGCTCCTGGCGCTGACGTTCGGCGACATGCGTCCGCGGCGTGACGCCACGGTCCGCGAGTGGATCGAGTCGCCCGAGTCGACGGACGAGGGTGGGCTCCCGGCTTTGGCCAGGGCGGCCGCCACCGCCAGCGATGGCGCTGCGGTCGAGCCGCTCTTCGACGAGTACGCCTCGCGATGGCTGGAGCCGCTCGAGAGCCAGCTGCGCGTGATGAAGGTCTGCGTGAGCGCCGCGCCGCTGCTGGGGCTCTTCGGCACCGTGACGGGCATGCTGGCCACCTTCGATGCACTGGCATCCGGAACCGGCGGCGAACAGACGATGGGCGCCATCGCCAAGGGCATCGCAGAAGCACTCATCACGACCGAGGCGGGACTGGCCGTTGCGCTGCCCGGCGTGTTCTTCCACTACTTCATGGCGCAGCGCCTGGAGGCCAGCGTGAACTTCCTCGGCCACGTGCAGTCCACCTGCGCCGAGGCCATGAAGGCCTCGAACCGCGTGGAGGCCGCCTGACATGGGACGCTTCACCGAGAGCAGCGACGAGGTCACCGAGCCCGGCATCGACATGAGCTCGATGCTCGACTGCGTCTTCATCCTGCTCATCTTCTTCATCGTGACGACCACCTTCGTCGACGAGCGTGGCATCGAGGTCGAACGGCCGACGCCATCTGCTGGCGGAAGCAACCCGAAGCCCACGGTCGCCCTGACGGTCGACAAGGCCGGGAACATCTTCCATGAGGGACGCAAGGTCGCGGTGAACGCCGTGGGGGCGATCGTGCAGCGCGCCATCTCGCGCGAGGACATCCCGGTCGTGATCAGTGCCGAGCGGGAAGCCCCGGCCGGCGTGGTCGTGCAGGTCATGGGCGAGGCCCGGGCCGCGGGCGCGTCGAAGGTCAACCTGGCGAGCAAGAATTCCTGAGGCACCCATGGGCAAGTTCCGAGACTCCAACTCAGGCGGCGGCGAGCCGGCCATCGACATGAGCTCGATGCTCGACTGCGTCTTCATCCTGCTCATCTTCTTCATCGTGACGACCACCTTCATCGAGGAACCGGGCGTCAAGATCAACAAGCCGTTCGCGGCCTCTGCCAAGGTGCTCGAGAAGAACAGCATCTTCATCGCGCTGACGCCCGACGGTGAGGTCGTCTACGGCGGCAGGGAGATCGGGGTCAACGGCGTCCAGACCCTGGTCCGCCGCATGATCGCCAAGGACAACCTGCCCGTGATCATCCAGGCCGACACCGGCGCACCCGCCGGCGTGCTGGTGCGGGTCATCGACGAGGCCAAGGCCGCCGGCGCCAACAAGGTCAGCGTCGCCACGAGGAAGAGCTGACCATGTCGCGCGCCCTCTCCATCCTTGCCACCGGGTCCCGCCGGACCGCCGCCACGCTCGGCGGGATGGCCCTGGGTCTCGGCATCTTCCTCCTGCTGCCCGTGCTCGAGTCGATCACGGGCACCCCGGAGGAGGAACTGCAGGTGCAGGAAGCCGACACCATCGCGCCCCCTCCACCGCCGAGGGAGCTCGAGCAGGAAGAGGAGAAGCCGGACCAACCGCCGCCGGAGCAGGAGCCCCCGAAGCTCGCCGATGAGGCGCCGCCGCTGGATCTGTCGCAGCTCGAGCTCGCCCTGAATCCGGGAACGGGCGGGGCGGGCGGATTCGGTGGGGACTTCTCCGTGAACCTCGGCACGGCCATCCGGCAGGCCTCGGAGAACGTCGAGGAGGCCGACGGGCTCTTCAGCGTCGGCGACCTCGACCAGAAGCCGCGCGTGATCGCCCAGTCCAGCCCCGTGGTTCCCGCCGCGTTGAAGAAGGTCCAGGCCGACACCGTGACCGTGCAGGTGATCTTCGTCGTGAACCAGCAGGGCCGCGTCGAGGAGCCGAAGGTCCGCCGCAGCAACAACTCGGCGTTCGACCAGGTGGCGATCAACTGCGTGAAGAGCTGGAAGTTCGAGCCCGGCAAGCGCAACGGCGAGCCCGTGCGGTTCCGCATGATGGCTCCCATCACATTCCCCAAGAAGAAGTGACCGAACGGAGATGACCCCCATGTTCACGATCACGACCATCACCCTCGCCGCGGCCCTTGCGCAGACCCCTGCCCAGCCCGCCGCGCAGCAACCCGCGTCCGCGCCGGCCACCACGGGCGCATCCGAGGCTGCGCCCGCCCCGGCCACGCAGGACCCGAACCTGCCCGCCGAACCGCCGGCACCGATCGCGTACGAACCGCCCGCGCTCTCGCCGCAGGCACCGCCCGTGCCGCCAGAGCTCGCCCAGCTCATGAAGGACGTGCGCTGGCAGTGGAACCTCGTGCAGAGCTACCAGGCCGAGACCGACATCGAGCCGGGTGGGCTCACGGACCCCGAAAAGATGGCCATGGTCGGCATCCTCCAGGCGATCGCCGCCGAGAAGTGGGACGAGGCGCTCGCGCTGCTGCGCCCGAACCTGACCGACACGAGCAACCCCGCGTTCGACTTCACGCTCGGCAACGTGTTCTTCCAGCGCGAGCAGCTCGACGATGCCGCCACGATGTACCGACGCACCGTCGAGAAGTTCCCCAAGTTCCGCCGCGCGTGGAAGAACCTGGGGATGATCCACGTGCGCAAGTCCGAGTTCCCGCAGGCGATCGAGGCGATGCAGAAGGTCGTCGAACTCGGCGGCGAGGACTCGGTCACCTTCGGTCTACTCGGCTACTGCTACGGCAACACCGACAACCCGCTCGGTGCGGAATCGGCCTACCGCCAGGCGATCCTGCTCGACCCGAAGACCAAGGACTGGAAGCTCGGCCTCGCGCGCGCCTTCTTCAAGCAGGGCCGCTGGGCCGACGCGATCACCTTGACCGGCGACCTGATCGTGCAGTCGCCCGAGGCCATCGACCTGTGGATGCTGCAGGCGAACGCCTACCTGGGCAGCGGGCAGGCGATGAAGGCGGCACAGAACTACGAGATCGTCGATCGGTTGGGCAAGCCCACGATCGAGACCCTCAACATGTGCGGCGACATCTACGTGAACGAGGGCCTCTACGCCGACGCCGTGCGCTGCTACAGCCGCGCGATGGAGATGACCCCGCGCGGCCCCGCCGAGCGTGGGATCCGTGCGTGCCGCGTGCTCATCGCACGCCAGGCGA
>Ga0209617_10000541_pt1 | contig 16756 bp, 14 predicted proteins | sample LakEriepJuly2011_2_FD_187459 | JGI IMG/M metagenome (GOLD analysis project Ga0209617, IMG submission 187459) | Freshwater microbial communities from dead zone in Lake Erie, Canada - CCB epilimnion July 2011 (SPAdes) (version 2) | ecosystem: Environmental > Aquatic > Freshwater > Lentic >... | reverse complement strand
CCAAACAGCAATGAGATGGAATACCGGTATTCTTACTGCTCGTTTGATAATGGGCATGTATTCATTGAAAAAAATACTCTCCTTGACGATGATGACTATTATCTGTTATTCTATCGCGGATACATTTGTCTAGATGGTAGAACCTTTCCCATATTTGAAACGCCAGAGATGTTGCACAGTTACCAAGAAGATAATCCGCACGGAATTAACAATTGCACCGAAGTAAGGTATCTAGAAAAAGACTTGGGACAAAAGGTGCAGATTCCACGCAACAGTCAAACTATTTGCCGTGTTTATGATGAAGAAAAAAAGGAGTGGTCTTATAGTCGGAATTATTCCTTTACAGAAAAAGAAGCCAGGTTTTTGGTTCCCTTTTACGAGGAGCCGGAGGAGTATTACAGTGATTAAAAAATAATCTTTAGTTATTTTAGATATGCAAAAAAAAATGCAAAAGGGAGGCGTTCTTATAAAAACAAACCCAGAAGAAGCTATAAATTTTTTTATTGAAAATTGCAGTAAAATTAATTGGTTAAGAGAAACAGCAAATTCAGCTAGTGGAGTAATATTTGAATGCATTTTAAAGGAAGGAGTTGTGTCACCTTATGAAATGATTCGTTCAACTGATTTTAAATCGCCTGTTAAAAAAATACTTATAAAATTTGTTGGAATTCGTTCAGAGGTTCCTAGTGAATATGACGATGACACGTGGAGTGTTCCATTTAAAACTGTTTCGCCTCCGTTGGGTATTAAAAATTTAGAAAAGGAAGAAACTTTTAAAAGAGAAATAAATATACAAACTGATATATTTTTAAAGACTATTTCTTATTTAAACCCATTGTGTCCAGCGCCAATTTATGCATCTATTAAGAAGGATAAAGCTAATGCAATTGAATTTATGTCTAAGTTGAAAATTCCTGATGAATATGGACTATTTTCTAACGCAACCAATAGATTAATAACTGTAATTATTGAAAAAATTACAAGTGGTTCAATCCCATATTTAGGTATTTTGGGAATGGAAATAGCAGATGGTTATGAAACATTTTTTGACCTTTATTCCAGGGGTTCAATGAGGGATAATATTAGAACTTATGAAAATATGATAAGATTAAAAAATCTAGAATTAGCATTAAAAACAGGTTATTCTCAGGGAGATTTTCATACTGGAAATATGTTAGTAAATCCGTCAGTTCCTGGGTATTATAGTGGAATTCCAGGAAACGCAATGATAATAGACTTTGGTTATGCAAATAAAATACCGTCGGAAAAGTTGCTAGAGATAAAACAACTAGTTAGTGAAAATAAATTCGTTGAAGCTTTAAAAATATTTAACACACTTAATCGTTCGGATAACCGACCATTAAGTAAAAATCCAGAGGTTTATGGATGGTTGTCTTATAATTTTGACAATGTAACTAATCTGGATCTTGTATATGACATGCCTCATGAATTTGCGGAAGAAAATCAAAAATTACTTGCTTTAAAACAGGCAGAAGAAAAGGCGACTGATGCTAGAATCGCATTTTATAATGACTCGTCGCATAGTGGGGAGAGAGATAAATATCCTTTACTGCCATTATCAAACGCGGTAAAAAATAGTTTGTTTGAAGGTATGCTTACAGGTGGTAAAAGGAGGAGAAAAACTAGGTCAAGAAAAAACTCAAAAAAAAGCACTAAAAAATATGAAAAACGAAAGAGCTGTAAAACTAGAAGACGTATTCGTTGATAAAGGGGGGTTAAAATCCTGGATTATCAGTAAAAACCGCTGGGTTTAAAACAGAACCTTCGCCACCGTCTTGAATCACCGGCTTCAACTGTTCAACAACAAATAACCCAACAACCACACTAAAATAGACCAAGAGAGAATCACGGATCAAGAATTTGAGTGGTTTGCTCTCCTTATCAACAAAGCGCATTTCAATAAACTTTACTATAAAAAATGCAAATGAAACAATTCCTGCGACGACAAATGTATTCATTTTTATAATGTAAATGACTACATTCTTATTTTTTATTTTACGCATAATACAATATTTTTATTGTGGGATCTACTAGGCTAAAACTTCAACCTCGTCTAATAACAAGTCTGGTTCCAACCGCAATTCAGGGAATTCAATATTGTGAACGTCTAAACTATCTAGTGCAACATCCTGGTCAAAGATTTGCAATTTAACATTATAATCTTCATCATCCTCTTCTTCGGCCTGTTTTCTTTGAGCATTTCGCATTGCGCTAATTTCTTCCAACCTATCATATGATTTTGGCGCCTCAATAACATGTTCGTTGTTTTCCGAATCTCTCGCAAAATCAACGTCATTGAATGATAATTTAGTTGAAGTGTCGCTCGTCAACTCTGGGAATGCCAATTGAGCTTCCAATTTATTTTGCTCCAAAATGGCTGTAACAGGGTCAGACTCCAATTGACGAGAACCTTGCTCGTCCGATTTTTCAATTTCCTTGGTCTCAGATATAATTTGAGGCTTCTCGTTTTCCTTCTCGGTGGGAGATTTGTTTGGATCTTCAATCTCTTGTTCCTTAATCTCCTCAGTAACGTGCTCTTCCACCGTTTCGTCCATATATGCTTGCAAAATGGCCTCCACTGGGATACTATCTCTCACAGTATTTAAAATGCATTCTTGAACTATAATCTCTAATTCTCTCTGATGCTTTTGTATTTGAAGTGGAGGAATATTGAGCTCAAATAAATAAACATTCTTATATATTTTTCTGGCAACGTTAATATAGATCTTGTGAACAAAGTCATCTAACTTTGGAATGGTAATATCTATCTTCCTTTGTTTTTGACCAACTCTAATAGCAGATAAAAGTTTCAATTGAATAATATGAACACACGTAACTAAATCTTCTAAATAACCACAACCACTTTTATCCACAATTCGTCTTCTCTCGGCTTCTATAATATTTGGATTCCACTTTGGGATTCGCGTAATAAAATTTTGAAAAGTCATTAAATATTTGTCCATTTCACCATTATCTCTGCATAATTTAACAGCTTCTTCAAAAATAGAACGTAAACCCTCGCTAATGTGAGGAGTTAAAATTGTTAATAATCGCGATCCCCACTCATTTTTTGATTCATGCAGACTAGAAACATTAAAGTCATCCATTTTACATAAATGAAATATTTTCTAAACTGTCATCCAAACTCAAAAAGACAAAGTTCAAAATAAACATAATAAATATCTTTTCATTTCTAAACTCTTTGCGAATTTTATTAAATGCAAATAAAAGCTCATATCGTTTATTCTCCGTTAAATTGAGAATTTTTAAATTTGAAGGCTTTTCTAGTAATTGTATTAAATCTAAACCACTGTACCCCTTTTCATATAGTTTTGTTGACAGTATTATAAGTTCTTCGTGATTAACTTTTGCAATATCATTTGTCATTTTTTGCAGCTCTTTTTTAAGCCAATCAGTCCTTAATGTTTTAACATCCTTCATGTTAAAAGTTTCACCCAAGTTAAATTTATAAAGATTAATTATATTGTTATTGTAATTTGGCTCTGGAACGTATATTTCACAAAATCTTGATAATATTGGTTTTAATAATTTATACTTATCTTCCACTATAATAAAAAATCTTGTCGTGTGACTGAATAATTCTATGCATCTACGCAAAGCAGACTGTGCGTCTATAGTTAATTTGTCAGCATTTAATAAAACAATGCTTTTAAAAGTGTCGCCTCCGTTTGAATTAATATGAGTCTTGGCAAAAAATTTCAATTCCTCCCTAATAAATTTAATACCCTTTCCGTGAGCGCAATTAACATACATAACAAAAGACTTTATTCTTTCTTTGTCGTTGTTATAAATGATATTTATAAACTGATTTACAATGGTTCTTTTTCCGCAACCTGATTGCCCATGAAATATAATATTTGGAGTCTTGTGCATTGAATGAAAGTATTTTAATTTGTCTATTATAGATTCATGTATATTTAAAGCCATAGGTGATGCAACTATTATTATAGTGCTTTTATTTTTTATATGATATTAAACGTAAAATATATTAATTTTTCCCATCCACGCCATAACTTTTGTAAATTGAATCAAATAATTCATATGACGCATTTGGTAATAACTTTGACTCCTGAATTGTCAAAGAACAACCACCTGATTCCATAATACTAACGTCAAATCTATTAATATAATTATTTATTGAGTGCTTAACAATACAATTAACCTCTTTTATGTTTTCTTTATTAACGTGAAGATGTAGAGATATTTTTGATGGACGCACGCCAAAATAAATGCAATTATCAACAATATATTTATAATCTTCGCACTTTAATGAACCGCACGTATCCGACAAACAAAATTCATTAATATTTGGAAAGTCTGCATAATAATATAAAATCTCGTGAATAATGTCATCATTATTAATTTTTCCTTCTAATGGGCAATCTGTAATGCAAGAAATGTATAACTTGGTTTTAAATTCGCTAGGCTGAATTTTTTGCACGGATTCTATTGTCGTAAAGATTTTCTTAAGCTCCTTTTTAGTTTCCAATAGAGATTTATTTACATTTTTCTGTTGAAAACTATTAGAAACTGACGTTAAAAAAGAAAAATTTTTAACGCCGTGTGACAACCCTATATTAAACCCTTTTTCGTTTGGAACTAATATATAAACATTTGAATCCGTTTTTGAGACATTTTTAATAAAATCCACTGCATAATCATATAAATGCAAAGAATCCGACATAATAGGAAGCAGTTTGGGGTTTACAATTGAACCTATCTCAATATTTTTTGGGTTATAATTAAATATAATGTTGTGAAAAATGTCCTTTTTCTTATTCAAAGTAAAAGTTTCCTCGGCTTCTCTGCTTAACCCTTGAAGACCATCCCTCAAAGATACATCAGTTAAAATTGGTGGGAGTAAAGCGTGCATTTTGTTATTATAATTTATTCGCAACGTAACATTTTTAGACATATTTCTTATATTTGACAGCATATATTATATTCTGTCAAATATTTAAATGAATTTAATAAATGAATTTAATATTTTGGATTTGGATTTGGATTACACGGCTGAGGTCAAACTATGTGTATAAGGATTCTCCTTGAACGCATTTAAGATGTCCGGACTAATACGATCGCAACCAATGCACTGATTGTAATATTGTGGCGCGCGAATCTTGCCGTAAGTCTCTTTTGACATTGGCATTTGTGGCATGTTTGTTGGCACCCACATTCTTGTATTGTCTCTATCAGAGTCAATTCTTGCAACATTTACATTCATCTGCTGGTTATAAATATTTGTATTGCCGTGATTGGTTCTGCTAACAACGGATTTCTCCTTGGACTCATTATTATGTTGAGCATAAGCAGCGGCATAGGACATATCGCCCCAACCATTTGCGGCACCACCAGCGTCTCCCATATAACTGCAATTTGTGGTGTCGCGCTGATTTGAAATTGGTGTTTGTTCATTTGTTTGATAACCACCGCCTTCAATTTGTCTTCCAATGTAAGAGCGAGGAGTGTATAAAGTAGTCTCTTTAATAGTTGTTGGTGTAACATCGTTGGGATTCAAAACGTAACTATCAGGAACACGCGAACCAGCGTCACCATAAACGCGATAATTAGATGAGTATTCTTCTCTCCTTGTGGGATTAAATGCATCCATAATAGGAGCAATAACCGCGCCAATTGCGCGACTAAAACCACTTCGTATTGAGTCAGGTTGACGCATGGTTGAGCGATTATTAGTATAATTTGTATGACTTTTAAGAGCATTGTCCTTATCAGTGTGGTCGCCTTTATTCATGGAAGCAGAAGGTCCAACGTCACACATGGGAAGCTCGTTGCGCTTAGATTCTTCATACGCACCAGGAACATAATTGGCAACGCGATCTGCAGGTCCAGCCACACCAGTATATGATTGCGTTGTAGTCGCACGTGCGGTGGAGTGAACCTCCTCAATGGGTCTAAGCATTTGACCTTTTTCTTGACCAGTTGTGGTTAACCAACGGTCTTGTGTCTGAATAAAAAATGTATCAGGATTATATTTTTCAACTTTTCCAATAATGCCGACGTTTTGAACGTGTGAATAAGACGGACCTTGGTGATTTTCAAGAGTATATTCCATTTTTGGGTTTGTTGCAACGCGCAATTCGTCAACGGTTTTTGGCAACCAAGAGTCGCGAGATTCCATACCAGAGTTATAACCACCGCTGCCTTGCGTGGTGTATCCTTGATTTAAACCAGGACCAACATATTCCGTTTCAAATGGTTTAACGTTGCTAATCTTCATACCAGGATTTACACGAGATTGATAAAAATCGCTACTATTTGGAGCGCCGTGAGCCCATTGCATATTTTCTTGAGGCTTAAACAAAGGAGCCTGCTCTATTTTCTTAATTACTTGAGAACCACTGCCAATCATGTTGTCTAAAATTGTTTCTGCATTGTCATTATTGTAAACTTGTCCCTTAATTTTGCCTCCATAAAAGGGAATCATATTATTGTGCTTAAAATCTGTTTTTGCAACATAGTCTCCTGTTAATGAATATACTTGTTGAATATTGTTTCCAACGTAAGCTCCACTGTTTTGCTTTTTTTCGTATAAATTCTGGTCAAAATACTTGTCACTTGCAACGTTTGGGTTTGCATATTTTTGAACTGTATCAGTTATTTCATTTTCATTAGGAACTGGATAATTTTGAGGAGGAGTGTTGGTATTTGGTAAGTAATTTTGCTTTGTGCCCATACTAGTAAATCTCTCCAATCTACTTATTGCATTTTTTTTTGATGTGGTGCCTTGATTTGAAGCTACATATAGGCCTCCTAGGGCTAAAATTGGAATTGCTATCTCCATTAATTATATATATAAAGTATTATATTTTTTATATAATACTTTTAATTAAGTGTTTTGTTAGTAGGGTTCCCTACTTATCCTAAAAATCTCATTCCAGTTTTATTTTTTACTTTTGCTTTCCAACAAGTTCACAAGCGTTTTCGTGTGTGCATATTTGAGGTCCTTGAGGGTAAGATAAGGATCGCTTTCCTTGATTTGCCGGCAATGAACCAGGAACATTTGGTAATGTGCAAGGGATTTGAGCCACAAAATAGTCCTTTTCTAAAATTCTAGTGCTTAAATTATTTTGGAAAGGCATGCACGTATTTTCCTGAGGATTCAATGGTAAAGTATACCAATCAACCTGTTCTAAATCTCGAGCAGTCCACGCCGGCATGATTGTTCTAGACTCCTCAGTGTAAAGAGCCGAATTTGTGGGGTATTGAATAGCTTGAGAAGGCACATTGAATCTTTGATATTCGTCTTTTCCTAAACAATCTTTACTCGCTCGCCTATTAACACCACGCAATTCACTTTCCAAATCAACACAATTTGTCATTAAATTTCCGCCCCAGGTTTGAATTCTCACTTGGGGGTCCGCCATATATGCAGGCTTGTCTCCATTTCCAGGGACATTCAAAATCCATCTTCCAACGTCAGTTGACTGTTGCAATTGCTTTGCAACTCTGCAAGGATCATCGTGAAATCTTGTGAATGACATAATATTATAAATAGATAAGATTTTATTTATGTCATAAAATAATAAAAACTAATACTTAAACCTATGATAAAATATATTAACACTAGAACTAAAGAATGGAATTAACAATAACTGAAAAAAAGGCACTACCAACTTTGTGTTTGAATATGATTGTTAAAAATGAAAGCAAGATCATTGCGCGTCTTCTTGACTCTGTTTGCAGCATTATAGACACTTATTGCATTTGCGACACTGGTTCAACAGATAATACAGTTGAACTTATTACCACATACTTTGAATCAAAAAATATTTGCGGAAAGGTTGTTTTTGAACCTTTTAAAGACTTTGCGCATAATAGAAACGTTTCATTAAATTATTGCATTGGAATGTCTGATTATATTCTATTTTTAGACGCAGATATGATGTTGCAAATTCGCGGATTTAATAAAGAAAGTCTATGGTCAGCAGATTCATTTTCTATATTACAAGGCAACGAGGATTTCCATTATCACAATATGAGGATTGTAAGAAACAATGGGTTATATAGTTATTTTGGAGTTACACATGAATACATAAATACACCTCAAAATAATGTTAATGTAAATGTTTCAAAAGACGTTTTATTTATTAATGATGTTGGAGATGGTGGGTCAAAGGGCAACAAGTTTGATAGAGATGTCGCATTATTAACAAAAGGCATTGAAGAAAATCCTAATAATGAACGTTACCATTTTTACTTGGCAAATAGTTATTTTGACTCTGGAAAAGACAATAATGCCGCCATTGAATGGTATAAAAAACGCATTAAATTGGGTGGATGGGTTCAAGAAGTGTGGTATAGTTTATATCGTATTGGACTCCTTTATAAAAGAATGGATAAAATGGGAGACGCTATCTTCAATTGGATTGCTGCTTATGAATGTTTCCCAGACAGAATTGAAAATCTGTATGAAATTGTTCAGTATTATAGACTTATTGGACAGTGCAAATCCGCTCTAGTATTTTATAAGTTGGCAAAAAACGTTTTAGATAAGAATCTCAATTGGTCAGAATATTTATTTTTGCAGAACGACGTATACACTTATAAACTTGAGTTTGAGTATTCAATTATTGCGCTGTACACTGGAATTAGTAATATTAACGAACAGGTTGTAACAATTATGAACAAAGGAACCGATCAAAATGCGATTAATAATTTGCTGTCTAATATGAAATTTTACAAAGATATTCTTGTTTCTACTAAAAAAATAAACATGTCAAATAAATCATTTCACAATATCAACCGAGTATATACACATTTTACGTCATCTTCTAGTTGCATAATTCCAAATTCTGACTCAACTGGTTATTTAATGAATGTGCGTCTAGTAAATTATAATATTGATGGAAACGGATGTTATCACAATTGCGACAAACACATTATAACTATTAATAAATGTCTGGATCTTGACTCCAACTTTGAAGTAAAACAAGAGAAGATAATGAATTTTGAATACGTTGATCGGAGATACATTGGTGTTGAAGATGTTAGGATTTTCAGAACAATTTGCAATAATGATTCCGAGTCGCTTAGATTTATTGGAACAGGATACCATGAAAATAATAAAATTGGAATTGTTTATGGAAAATATTCACCATTTGAAGACGATAATAGTTTAAAGCCGCGAGAGATTACTCCTTCCTTTACAAATTCAGATTGTGAAAAGAATTGGGTTTACGTGAATCTTGGAGGCAAACTTCACATAGTTTACAACTGGGGTCCACTTAAATTGTGTAAGATTGACGACACGGTTGGCAAGTTAAATCTTGTTAAAACCATTGAAATGCCAAATATTTTTAATCGCGTTCGCGGTTCAACTTGCGGCGCAAATTATAAAAATGAAATATGGTTTATTGGACACATTGTTTCATATGAACAGCCGCGTCATTATTATCACATATTTTCAGTGTTTGACGAAAATATGAAACTGTTGCGTTATTCTGCACCATTTAAATTTGACACAGAATGCATTGAATATTGTCTGGGATTGATCGTTGAAGACGACCGCGTTATTTGCACTTATAGTTCATGGGACAGAACGACTATTCTTGCGGTCTATGATAAGAAATATATTGATGGATTGATTGTTTATAATTGAAATCTATTTAGGTTATGTCTCAGATACTCTTTTTGAAAATCAGAAGAAAAAACTGTTTTAGAAAACTCTACCGCATTTTTAGATATATTTTCTGCTACATCGTCATTGTTTCTAACATATTCTATTTGTTTAATTAAATTACTTAGGTCATATTCAACAGGAATATAATGAATGTATGGTTTTATAAATGAACTAAACCAATGTATTCCATTTGAAAGCATGAAAGGAACACAACCAGTTGCAAATCCCCACATATGACTTGAAGCAATCACATTTCCGTCAACTATAAAAAAATATTTATATTTAAAAAACTCTAGATAATGAACCCTATCACCAAATAAATTATTGGGGATATTTTTATTTTCACTCCACCAATTTGAAAGGAATACGTTACTATTCTTTTCATATTCTTGAATTATTTCAACGAATTTAACTCTTAGTGATTTGTTGCCGCCTATTCCTGAACAACCTCCTCTCCAAAACAACTCTTGACTTCTGTCTTTCCATTGAATTAGACAGCTTTCTGGGAAATAAAAATTTATTCCATTTTTAAAAAAGTCATCATCCAATGGCAAATAAACGCAATTTATTTCTTTGTCTTCAATAATTTGACACAGGACGCCAAGAATAAAAACCTTGTTTTTTTGCTTAGCATAATCAATATACGGCTCTATTTCGCTCCAATTAACATCTTCATATTCGCCATCTTTTTTGTTTTTAGTGACGTTTCCATCACTTCTAGGAATTACAAAAATAGAGTTTTTTGGTAGATTTTGCTGAATGAATTGCATTATTTCGCCGTCTTTTAACATTTTTGAAAATAGACCGTCCCAAAGAGCCGCTTCATTTATATTCTGTGTTATATTTCCATCTTCAAAAACAATGCATCTTGACATTTATGTATTGTTTTTATTAATCGTTTTTAAATTTATATTAGGTATTATTTAATTTATTAATACCAAGTATAAGGCCCATTTTTTTGAACGTTTATTTCACATTTATTGGGCTGTACGTTTATTTCATCCTTTGTTCCATAGACAGTCCAATAGAAACTGCCATTTTTGCCGTAAACCGTGAACGCGTTGTTCTCAATCTCTGACGTTTCATATATATTTTTTGTGATGTTTTTTATTTTGTTGTCTTTTGAGTAAATGGGGGTAATCTGTGCGCTTAAATTGGTCGCCAATGGTGCAACATAATCAGGCAGTTGGATTACTGTTGAGACATCATTTTCAATAGTCGCCTTGCCTCTGTAATAGACACCTGCTTCCGGACCCTCTAAACACGCATGAACCAAACATTTTGAAGCGTCAATTGGATGATCAATAATAAATGTTTTGTTTGCAGGACCGGTTGGGCCAGTGCAATCCCTCCCAGTTGGACCACTTGGTCCTTTGGAACCAGTTAGACCAACGTATCCTCTTAAACCAGTTGGACCATCTAATCCAGTTGGTCCTAGAATTCCAACGACATCATTTGGACAGCATTTTATAGTACCTAAATAACTATTGCGTGGATTTGAACTAATGCGTGGATGCGACATTATTATATATACTATAATAGTATTTTTAATAGTATTTTTATATTATTTTAAATTTTCAATACCATTTATAGGGTCCGTCTCCGTTTACTACAATGGATTTTTTATCTGGTTCTACTAAAATGTCGTTTCTTTTTCCATAAACGTACCAGTAAAAACTTCCATTGTTTCCATAAACTGTGAATTCATTATTCTCAATCTCAGACACTTCAAACAAATTGGGTTCACTTCTTTCTTTGGAATAAATGGATGTAACTTGGATGGAAAAGTTTGTAGCCAATGGAGCGACATAATCTGGTAGTTTAATAGTTATTGATTCATTGTTACCAATTGTTGCTTTTCCTCTGTAATAAACTCCTGCTTCAGGTCCTTCTAAACAAGCGTGAATTAAATATTTTGAATTGTCTAGAGGATGATCAATAATAAATGTTTTTGAACCAGTGGGTCCAGTTGAACCCAAGCAGCTGCGTCCAGTGGGGCCAGTGGGGCCAGTGTAACCAGTGAAACCAGTGTCACCTCTTGGCCCAGGAGCGCCTTGGTGACCAATAGGGCCTTGAGGACCGGCTCCACGTAAATCGCAACATCTTCTCGCGCCTAAATAATTGGAATAGCTATTGTTGTTAAAACTTGACATTATTATACTAATATGCGATAATATAATAATTTATTTTGGCGAATTTTTATAGTCCACCTTGTAAAGACCGGAGGATTGCCTCCTGCTGTTCTTCTGGGGTTGATTGTTGTCCACCAGAAAAAAAACCCAACAAACCACCAGTAGGCTTTTGAGTCACCGATGAACCAGCCGCTGCACTTGGGGATTGTTCTTCTTTAGAAGGAGGGGTTAATTGGCACGTTGCACTATTTTGCGCTGGTAAAAAGGCTTCACCAATATTGTCAATTGTATCCGTGGGTAAATACACGCCGGTTGCTTTATATTTGTTATATCTTGCCACAGTTAATTCATTTGAAGTTTTTTGCGTGCGCGTTAGTCCATCTAAAACATCATCAATTGTTATAATTGGTTCAACTAAACTATTTTCAGGAATGTCGTTTAACGTTATAAAAATTGCTTGGCAAAACGGACATTTTGAACCATAAATAACCGGAGTCTCAAGCAAGTTATAAGGACAATAAGGGCAATTTGGAAAATTTTTGCAAGCATTAAACTTTCCATTATTGTCAATGTAAAACTGCCTTGCTATATCTAGTTTACGGATTGGATTCATGTTTACTTCATTAATTAACGTTGTAATGTTACTACCACTAAACAAATATGTTCTGCATTCTGCTATCCACTTTAAGTCATGATCAATTAATGTGTTTGGAACATCTTTCAATTTTTGCAATTGCTGAAATTTTGCTTCATTATCTGGTAAAGGAATAAGAATTGTTTTGGGAAAACGACGCAAAGCCGCTTCATCTATTTCCCATGGCGTATTTGTTGCACCCAAAACGAGTAATTTTCTATTATCAACGCCAACACCATCCATTTGCGTCAAAAACTCTGTTTTTAATCTGCGCGCCGATTCAGATTCTTTGTCTCCTCCTCTTGTAGTTAACAGCGAATCAATTTCATCAATAAAAATAATAGAAGATTTGCCTGTTTCTTTAATTTTATCACGCGCAACAGTAAAGAGCATTTTAAAAACTGCTTCGCCTTCACCCACCCATTTTGATACAATATCTCCAATTGAAATTGCAAAAAAAGTAGAGTCTGATTCTGACGCAACTGCTTTGGCTAAAAAAGTTTTTCCTGTTCCTGGTGGACCATATAAAAGGACTCCGACCCAAGGCTTTCTTGACCCACTAAACAATTTTGGTTGTCTTAAAGGCAATATTACCGCTTCTCGCAATGCGTCTTTTGCGTCTTGTAAACCGGCAACATCATTCCATGTCATATTATTTCTTTCAGGAGGCAACATTGTTGCTAATATTTTTTGTTTATATACTTCCAATTCCTTCTCTGCCATTGCTTTGGGGTCATTACTGTTTGGGGCATCTCCTTGATTGGACATATTTTATATATAAAACATATAAAATATTTAATACTTTTTAATTCAAATAGCTTAAGTTTTATATTAAAACACCCAAACCTGGTCCTGGATTATAAAAAATATTCAAATTTTTAATTTAATTTTTAACAGTGAAAAAATAAAAATTAAAATTACGGCGTTTAAGTGTTACCATACATGGTCTAAAAATTAACTAGAGGGAAGAGGTGCGAGACACAATCGAATGCTCCCAAGTGATGCCACATCATACTTCACAACTAAAGGTAAATCGTTCTCCAAATAAACCTCAATTTGCGAACATAAATTTGTGCACTTGATAAAATATCCTAAATTCTTCAAAGAAAACTCGCCTTGAATAACCTTTGACGAATCTTGCTTCAAAATGAATCCCATGCTGCCATCAGACTCGGCTCGGTGAATTTCAGCATTTGCAAATTGGCCAGAGCACTTGAAGATGAGCTCATTACCAACTGACTTAATCTCCAACTTATCCGAAATGCCAGACAAATCACGAATAATCTTCTGGAAATCAGCAGAAGGCAAGTTAATAATGGAAGAGAAGGTCACATTAGGATACTCAAGCTCCTCAGGGTCAGGCTCAATCAATCGCAACTTTTGCGTCTTGCATTGCTTAATCTCACCATTCTCAAACTTCAAAGCCAAATGGGAAACAATGCCATCCACGTAATCTCCATTCTCAATATAAATGGTAAGCGTATCATCATTATCAATAGAATTGATCAACTTGAACAAGTGGAACATGTTTACGCCGATAATAATTTTCTCCTTCTTGCACTCATAAAACTCAAAATTTTGCGAAGCCAAATACAAGTGAGCCAAGATGGTGTGCGACTTGTCCATATTAATAATGCGAATGCCATCAGGTTGAAATGAAATATTTGTCTCTAAAAGAATATCCTTCAACGCGGTCATTAAAGTTCTAAAAGGAGCAATTTGAACCGTCTTAATTGTCAGAACATTGTTATCTGTTGAACCCTTTGATGCAAAATTTGACATTTATAACTAAACTTTATTCATAATCTTTAAATACTTATGTTCCAAAATATTAAAATTAAACGCACTTAATAGGGAACCAAGGTATTCAGCTTCGCCAGCCCTATGACCCCTCCTAATTTCTGATATTAATCTTGGCGACCCTTATTCTATGAGCAGTTGATTTTTTATGCTAGATTTACTTTGGGAACGTGTTTTTGTCCATGACCATATTTCTTCTTTGCAGCTTTCGCTAATTTGAGTGCTTTGCTTCCTGGTTTGCAACCTTCTTCTAATATATTATAATCCACCGCGGCGGCTTTTCCTGAAGTTATTGAGCTTGCTAGTCTGGCAATACCCCACGATTGCCCTGTTTGATTTGGTCTTGAACCTGAAGAAAAATACGCTCCTTCTCCTTTATTGATTATTTTTGCTAAAGCCGCCTTTGAACATCCGGTTTTCTTCGCCAATTCATCTGTCGCACCTATTTTTTCTACTTTGTATATTTTCCTTGCGTTTGCTACATGTTGCGAGGGTTTGGACTTGAATGATTTCACTTGTTTTCTGGTGTAATATATACCCTTTTTATAAAGCCTGCGAGATTTTAATAACATCTTGCTGACTTTTTTTTTATCCTTTTGAGTTAATCGCTTGGGCAAGTATCTTAAAACAACTTTTCTGGTCTTGTTTTTCTTTCCACCGCGGTTTCTTTCAGTCCAATCCTCTCCTACATTTCTAACCAGCTTACCTTTAACTGCATGTGGTCTAAAATCCGGAACATAATCTATGTCTAATAATTCATCTTTTATTTCCGACGTTCTCCCAATTGTTCTTCTCCTTGATTTCCGTTCTTCCATTTTATCTCTTTGTTCGTTAATTTCACGCAACAATTTTTCATTAAATCTTTGTTTGAACGATTGTCGCACATTTGGTATATTCAAAAATCTTTGAAACATATCTACTAGTTTGTTTATATCTGTTTGATTGGGGTCCGTATTAAATGCATCCAATTCTTCCATTAAACTATAAACATCGGCGTCGTCACCTAAATTGAAATTTCTAAAGAAGCGATATCCTTCCTGAACTCTGCTAGAATTTAACGATGCATTAGAATTGCTCCTTATAAATTCACTAGTGAATAAAGTGTCAAATATATCCTTATTATTCTGAATAAATTCTACGTACTTTACTCTATTATCATCAAAATTTGGTATCATACTTTATATATTATATATTATAAATAATATTAATTCGGATTTTATCATATAAAAGGTTTTTAAATACATAAATTATTAATTTAAATGTCCGACGAAAAAGAGAAAGAAAAAGAAAAAGAAAAGGCAAAAGCAAAAGATTACTTTGACAATATACAAGCGCTATTTGACAAGTATCAGAATAATGCGTACATGTTACAACGGTTGTGTTATCATATAACAGACATCCTTCCTTCTACACTTGAGACGGAAGAGAAGAATCACGAAAAGCGAGTTGAACGCACTGCTTTTTTAACCAAAGAACAACAAACATTCATTCAAATTTTTTTGAGTAAAAATCAATACTACTACTTGTCAAACAATAATTGTTTTTATCAATACAACGGAAAAACATATAGGATGGTTTCAGAAGATGATATTCAATACCAGCTTCTTTCTACAATCTCAAAAGACAGAACGCTGATGGAATGGAAACATAAGACTAAAATCAACATTATCAAACAAATCAAAGAGAGAAATTTGTTTAAATCTATTCCGGAAACAGACACTATTCAAAAAATTATTAATTTATTATATCCTTCACTATTTGCAAGTAAAGACGAGGTTAAATACTTTTTAACAATTATTGGTGACAGCATTCTTAAAAAGCACAATGATTTGGTATTTTTAACCAAGCCAAAAACAAAGAAATTTTTAAATGAAATAGACAACATCTGCTATATGGTAACTGGTTATGCAAATATTACTAACAACTTTGTCACTAAATACAATGAGACATATAATTTCAATAATTGTCGTTTAATTAATATTGCTGATGTTATGTTATTTGATAATTTGAAAGAACTTCTCATCAAAAATGGTTTAGATTTCTTGTGTGTAGCAACTCATTATTCAGACCGTTATAGCAATTCCGATCAATATGTTCTCTCATCAGAGGAGTTATCCAGTTACACTTTATACTTGAAAAACAATTCTCAAATGGATATTTTTAATAAATTCTGCGAGCATTCTATTGAAGCCGTTGCCAATGAGCCGTCTAATAAAAAATTCTCTATTCAGTGGAAAAACATGCACTTTATATGGAAGCTTTTCATATCCAAGCATTCTCTGCCAAGCGTCATCTATATTAATACATTTAAAAAGCTACTTAAAGAAAAATACGCACACGATGAAACAACTGATACATTCTATAATGTAACTAGTAAATACTTGCCATTTGTTAGCAACTTTATTCAGTTCTGGGAAAACACTATTACCACTTCAACTAATGGCGAATTTGATTATGAAATTGAAATAGACGAGTTGTGTGGATTATATAAGAAATGGATTTACGATA
>Ga0209617_10000540_pt1 | contig 16768 bp, 12 predicted proteins | sample LakEriepJuly2011_2_FD_187459 | JGI IMG/M metagenome (GOLD analysis project Ga0209617, IMG submission 187459) | Freshwater microbial communities from dead zone in Lake Erie, Canada - CCB epilimnion July 2011 (SPAdes) (version 2) | ecosystem: Environmental > Aquatic > Freshwater > Lentic >... | reverse complement strand
TAATACTTCACCGATACCGGTAATTGTAAACCCATTGCCGGAAGATAATGCGGGTGTTGACCTCGACATTTGCGCAAACACATCGGGAACGATTGGTCTTGCTTCGCAAGGTGGCAGAACATATAGCTGGAGTCCGGCTACAAACTTGTCAGACGCTGCGGTAGCTGATCCAACAGCAACACCGAGCGTAAGCGCCACGTACACGTTGACGGAGACAATTACCGCAACCGGTTGCTCTGACACGAACAATGTATTTGTAAACATCCGTCCTGTTTCTGTGATCAACAACATGACAGCAACACTTTGCTCAGGAAGTGCATTTACTGCTGCTCCTGTAAACGGAACAAACGGCACTGTATTGAACGGAACCACCTACGTATGGAGCGCGCCATCGGGTAGCGGATTCAGCGGAGGTAGTGCACAAACGGTTGCTCAGAACAACATTTCTCAGACGTTGTCAGCGACTTCAACTTCAGCGGCTACTGCTACCTATGCTGTAACTCCAAAAGTGAACGGCTGCGATGGAGCGTCATTCAACGTAGAGGTTGCTGTTAGTCCGCAGTCGAATGCGGGCGCAATCAGCGGTGCAGGATCAGTGTGTATCGACGTGAATAGTTCCACCCTGAGCGTGACCGGAAACGTCGGTAGCCTACAATGGCAGTCATCAAGCAACAACGTTACGTTTAGCAATATTGGTGGAGAAACCGGCGCAAGCTATACTGCGGCAAACCTTTCCAGCACTACCTTCTATCGTGTCGTAGCCGGCGGTGGTGTTTGTCCGGCGGCAAACGGAAGCAGTGCACAGATATCTGTGCTTAGCCGTCCGACAGCTACTATCAGCGGATCTGCTGAAATCTGTGCCGGCAACAGCTCGTCATTGAGCATTGCCTTAACAGGTGACGGCCCTTGGAATGGTACACTTTCAAACGGTCAGTCATTCTCGGCATCAAGCAGCCCGGCTATTGTATCCGTAACACCCGGCGCCAATAGCACCTACACCGTGAGCACCTTGGATGACTCGAATTGCGCAGCCATCAGCGGTCTTAACGGATCTGCAACCGTAAACGTGAACGCACTCCCAACCGCATCTATCACAGGTAGCGCGGTAGTGTGTGGCGGTAGCTCGGGTGCGGTAACCATTACCGGTCCGGCCAACGGAGAGGTTCAATACACACTCAATGGCAATAGCCAATATGCCACCCTTAACGGCAGCGGTTCTGCGCTCATCAACACGGGTAACGTATATCAGAACTTGACATACAACCTCGTAGATGTTGAAGATGGTTTGTGTGAAAACACAGCCACCGGTTCAGCGACCATTACCTACCAAGAGGCACCGGATGCTACGATTTCTGGAAGCACACAGTTGTGCTCCGGCCAATCAACGTCCATCGCATTCAATGGTAACCCGAACAGTGTTGTTACTTACAACGTGAACGGTGGTGCAAGTCAAACCGTAACACTGAACGGCTCCGGTAACGGCTCAATCAACACCGGCAACCTGAATGCCTCCACCACTTACAACCTCGTTAGCGTGGCTGTGGGTAGCTGTTCTTCAAGCATCGGTACCTCAGCGGTAGTGAACGTGGGTCTCACTGTTTACTACCAAGACAACGACGGCGATGGCTATGGAAATTCAAGTGTTTCCACTGCAGCGTGCACGTTGCCGGCAGGCTATACCACAGTGGGTGGCGACTGCTGCGACAGCAATGCGAACATCAATCCCGTGTGTGAGTGGTGGGCTGATATGGATGGTGATGGCTATGGATCATTCATCTATGATATCGGTTGCACAGCAGGTGTAGGTTGCTCTAGCGCAACATGGCCAACTCAGTTAATTCCATACTGCGCATTAGCCAATGGTGGAGTAGCATACACGTTGGATTGCAATGACAACTCGACGGCCATTTACCCTGGCGCTGTGGAAATCTGCAACAACACGATCGACGACGACTGTGACGGATTGATTGGTGAAGGCTGCAGTGGTCAGTTCTTCGATCAGTGGACCACCGCGCAGGTGCTCAACGTGAACAACACCAACGCACATTACCCGGCGTGTCAAGCCTTCACCGGCACCATCGTGAACACCGATGTTTCCCCTCAAGGAAATCCGGCAAACGTTGTTGCAGGCGGCGGTCGCGATACTTGGTATCGATTCGTAGCTCCATCAACGGGCGTTCGCATCCGTGTTACGGCAAGCGGCTTCAATCCGGTAATCGAGTTGCAAAACTCAGCTGCGGTTGAATTGGATGTTGAAAACGTGAACGCTGCAGTGGGCGGAACGGAAATCCTCAACTACGGAAACCTCACGGTTGGACAAACTTACTACGTGGGTGTGCGCAACTACGAAGCCACCAATGCAGGAACGTATACCATCTGCATCTCACCATTGATGCCAAGTGGATGTTCATCTGCATCGGCTACAGGCTTTAACCTGTGCGATGGCTTCAAAGCGGTGTACCGCGCTGCAACCAGCTACACCTTTAATTTCACTGGTGTCGGTGGTAATGCCGCAACGCCTTTTGCTACAACGGCTGCTTCGAGTGCCAACGGTATTTTGACGCTCAATACAGCAGCGCTAAACTTGCGATACGGTGGTGTATACAATGTACGTGTGGATGCCAACTACATGCTGACCAACGGCGTGGGAACTCCAGAACCGATGATTACCGTATTGGGTAACATCATCCCGGGCAACTGCACCGGCATTCAAATGCGTCAGCAACCTTTAGTTGAAGTTCGCTCAACCCAGGTGTGTCCCGCTACAATCACGCGCACAACACTATTGTACGGCAACCCTGCCACCGGCAATCCAAGTGTATGTGGTACAGTGAATTACACCTTTGAATTCACCCGTGTAACCGACTGTACCGGAACTACAGTGATTGGCTCCCCAATCACGGCCAACAGTGCGGGTGCAACTTGTGCAATTGCCTTGAACAGTGTATTCACTTCACCATTGACTAACATCGGTTACTGGAAGGTGCGTATCCGTCCAAACTTTGCCTCCGGAGCGGGCACATGGGGCGATCCTAAAGTCATCGGTGTGAGCGGCACTGCTGCAGGCATGATGCAAAACGACGGCACAGCAACCGAGGGAACTAAATCCCTTACTGTGCAGCCGCTATCTGTTGTGTATCCAAACCCGAACAACGGAAACGAAATCAACATCAACCTTACCGACATCGGTAGCGGAGAATTGATGGTGAAAATTGTGGACGCTGTGGGTCGCACTATTTATAATAACCGTTACACCGTCGACGGTTCCCTGTTCACGAAGATTGACTTGGCTGATCAGCTCACAGGCGGAATTTACCTCGTAGAGTTTACGATCAATGGAGAAACGATGAATGAACGAATGATCGTAGAGCGCTAGAAACAAATCACATCACACGGAAACGCCGCTTTAATAAGCGGCGTTTTTGTTTTTATCAAAAAATATTTTTAAGTACTAATTACGAAGTACGAAGTACCGATGGGAAAGGAGTTTGTATGAGGACCTCTATGCGCATCCGAACTTAGTCATTTGTACTTAGTACTTTTTAAGTACTAATTACGAAGTACGAAGTACCGATGGGAAAGGAGTTTGTATGAGGACTTCTATGCGTATGCGTATGCGTACTTAGTCATTTTTACTTAGTACTTAATTAACCGCCAGCCACGCCATCAAACCCATTCCCGTTTTCAACGCCTCCTCATCAATATCAAAGCGCGGGTGATGAATGCTGAAGCTTTTGCCGTCGTTGTTTGGGTTGGATGTTCCTAAGCGATAAAAACAACCGGGCATCTCATGTCCATAGTATGCAAAGTCTTCTGCGGTCATGCGCATATCCAGGTCAAACACATTGGACTCTCCCAAGTATGCAATCGCGGATTGGCGGGCGCGCTCGGTAAGTGCCGTGTCATTCTTCAACACGGGATAACCAACCTCAATTCGAAAATCCACCTCACCACCCATTCCCTTTACCAATCCTTCGGCAAGCGCAACCATGCGCTGATGGGCCTCCTTTCGCCAATGTTCATCAAACGTTCGGAATGTCCCCTCCAACCTTACTTCATTCGGAATGATGTTCGTTGCCCCCTCGGCAATAACCTTTCCGAACGACAACACGCTGGGCATTGTTGGGCTCGACCACCGACTCACCACCTGTTGCAGCGCAACAATCAAATGTGATGCAATCAGCACGGGATCAATGTTGCGTTCGGGTTTTGCACCATGTCCGCCACGACCCTTCACGACAACATACAATTCATCGGTACTCGCCATATATACCCCTGAACGCATTCCCACTTTGCCCGCTGGCAACTCCGGATAAACATGCTGTCCGAAGATACTGTCAGGCTTGCGTTGTTTAAACAAACCTTCCTTCAGCATCAGCGACGCACCGCCGGGCAACACTTCCTCTGCCGGTTGAAAAACCAACTGCACAGTGCCTTCCCACTCATTACGCGTGGCGTGTAAGATCAGCGCAGCACCCAACAACGAGCTCGTGTGAACGTCATGTCCACACGCGTGCATGACACCATCATGCTTGCTTTTGTAAGCCACGTCATTTTGCTCATGAATAGGTAATGCATCCATGTCAGCACGGAGCGCTATCAATCGCGACTCCGGATTCTTTCCGGCAATGAAGGCTGTTATTCCATGGCCCGCAATTCCGGTTTGACAAGGTATTCCGGCTCGCTCCAGCTGGGCACGCACAAAGGATGCGGTTTCGGCCTCTTGATAAGACAACTCCGGATGCATGTGGATGTGGCGACGCATAGCCAACACATCAGCGAAGTAATGCTCGGATAGTTCTTTGATACGCTCGATCAAGGTATTCATGGTGTTCTGGTGAATTAAGGACAAACACAGGTTTTTGACGGATTCATAACATCCACAAGCACGGTGGTTGTGTCCGACATGGCAACGATAAAGGAGTAATCGCCGTAGTTGAGGTGATACCGACGCGGATTTGTTTTGACATCACTGGTTTCAAAGTCCACGTGGCCTTCATTGCGCGCCATGTCAACCTGTTGCGCCCCGATTCCATAGCAGTTGAGTTTATAGCTTGCGCAACTGTCAACTGAAAACGGGAACTCACGCATGTCTTGCATGACTCGTTTCTGAGGGGTCCACCCCAACCAATCATAATTGGGAAACATGAAGAACACTGCGGCGCATCCGATGGCAACACCAACCATATAGCGCAATAAACGTTGCTTAAAATTCATGGCGTAAGATTAAGACAGAATTTGCAGCCACAGCCCGTTAACAATTCATCACAGCGACTGCCCTTGGTCAATAGTATTTTCGTCGAAAATTCACACGAATGATTGCCATTCAAGGATTGCGATTTCAATATCCGCAAGGCCCGTCGTTTAGTTTCCCCGACTTCCGTTGCGATGCCGGAGAGCACTTGCTGATTCTGGGGGAAAGTGGGCGCGGTAAAACTACGCTGCTGCACCTACTTGCGGGATTAATCAAACCCACCGGCGGAGAGATCCTCATTAACCAAACAGACACCTCAAAGCTCAGCAATTCAGCGCTCGATCGGTTCCGAGGACAACATATCGGCATCATCTTTCAAACCGCGCACTTCGTGGAATCACTCAGTGTAATCGACAACCTGATGCTATCGCCATTTCTTTCCGGAAAAAACGCTTCACGGAAGGCTGCGATCACCGCGTTGAAAAGACTCAACATCGAACAGAAAGCATCCAACAAACCGCGCAACCTCAGTGTCGGCGAACAACAGCGTATTGCCATTGCCCGCGCCGTGTTTCACCAACCCGCCGTTATTCTTGCGGATGAACCTACCAGCGCGTTGGATGATTACAATGCACAAGAAGTGCTGAAGATGCTGGAAGAGCAAGCGAAACTGTCAGGAGCAGCACTCATCATTGTGACGCACGACAAGCGACTCAAAGATCATTTTTCAAAACAAATCACGCTATGAATCTGATCAAAATTTCCTGGAGCAACATTCGGCACAAACCGCTCAACACGTTGTTGAGTATCGTGTTGCTGTCCTTTGGTATCGGAATCATCTCGCTGATGTTGTTGCTGAAGGAACAAATCGGCGAAAAATTCGACCGCAACATCAGGGACATCGATTTCGTGCTCGCTGCTAAAGGAAGTCCGCTGCAAAGCATGCTCGCCAACATCTACCATGTGGATGCTCCTACCGGCAATATCAGCGTTTCGGAAGCCAAGCGCATTATCAAAAACCCCATGGTGGCCGAGGCTATCCCACTGGCCTATGGCGACAACTACGAGAAATTCCGCATTGTAGGCACCAACAACAAGTACCCCGATCACTACGGCTGTGTGTTGAAAGAAGGAAGAGCTTTCGAACAACCGTTTGAGGTGGTGCTTGGGTCGAGTGTGGCCGCTGAAACCGGATTGACGTTGGGTGGCACATTTACAAGCGTGCATGGATTCGATAATGCTGCGGATGACGTAGAGGCGCATCATCATCAACTCTTCACTGTGGTGGGTATCTATGAAACAAGCAACTCGGTGATCGATAACCTTATTCTCACACCCGTAGAAACGACCTGGATGGTACACGAACATCCCGTTGACGACAGTTTGGCCACCGACAGCGCGGCCGTTGAACCCGAACGCGAAATGACGGCCTACCTCATCAAGAAGCGAAATAAGGGTGCTTTCGGTATGCTGTCCAGACTCACGGAAGACACCACCATGCAATTGGCAAACGTTGCGGTAGAAAACAATCGCCTCATGAACAACTTCGGATTGGGCCTCAGCACGATTACAGCAATTGCTGTCGTGATCATGCTCATTTCGTTTATCAGCATTTTCATCTCCCTTTACAACGCGATGCGTGAGCGACGCTATGAGCTTGCGTTGATGCGCACCATGGGAGGAACCCGATTCACACTGTTCCGGTTAATTATTCAGGAGGGGCTTCTGCTCGTTTTCTTCGGATTCTTGATTGGGGCGATTCTGAGCCGTGTAGGTCTCCTTGTGCTCAGCCACTTCATGAAGGAAAGCTTCCACTACAGTTTCGATAAATTGGCACCGGGACCACTTGAGTTCGCGCTCCTGGGCATAACTTTGCTGATCGGTTTTATCGCTTCTGCTTTACCTGCCCGTCAAGCGCTAAAACTGGATATTGCTAAAACATTGACGCATGCTTAAGAAAATCATTTTCATTGTTGCCGGAGTAGCCATAGCGGTCGGAACGTATGGGTTCATGCATGTGGAAAAAACCCCGCAACAACCTGTGAAAGCAAAAGCCATGGTGGACTGGTCCATGGGCAATAGTTTGTCGGTTATCCCGCACTTCGCCCCCGGCCAAATCGTTGAACTCACCTGGCACAACCTCACCGATGTGACCTTCAAGGAAATGTATGTGCAAGACATCGACTCGTATTACTGGAAGCCAACGTTTGGCCCAAGCGTCAAAGCAATGGAAGGAAAAGAAGTCTATATCACGGGCTATGTAATTCCGGTAGATTACGATGAAAACTTCTATGTGGTCTCGCGTTATCCCTATGCCAACTGCTACTTCTGTGGTGGTGGTGGACCCGAGAGTGTTGTCGATTTGCGATTCGCCGGAAAAAACCGCACCTACAAAACCGACGAGCGCCTCACCTTCCGCGGAAAGCTGAAACTCAACGCCACCGACATCTATCAGATGAATTACATCCTAGAGGGCGCAACGGAATACAAGCCATAGTACGTATATTCGCGAGGTATTTAATTACCTAACCTAATGTGCTCCTTTAATCGCCAATGCTACTTGGTGATGCTGTGTATTATCGTTTCGCTTCACGCTAAAGCTCAATTCGATCGCTGCGATTCACTTGAGTGGAACTTTGGTGTGAATCAATTTGCCATTGACGGCGACAACCTGCTAGCTGATTTAGCTGAAAAAGGTTGGGATGATACATTCTTCACCAGTAACCAAATAGAAGTCACCATTTTCGGCGCAACGGATTGTCCGGGTTCATTACCCTACAATACCAAACTCGCCGGTAATCGCGCCTTGTACCTACGCAACTACTTCGAGGTATCTGAATTTCCCGCTTTGACTATTGCCGACAGCTACGCCATCCCGGAACGCAATTGCGTGCGGCCGGGACAGGGGTATAACCGCGCCGATCGCATCACACATTTGAAGGTCTGTTGGAACGCATCCGAATCTGCACCGGTGGCGATAAAAACAAATGACCAAGGTGTGTCAACAACGCAAAACAAGGTTGATCAAACCACAGTTGACACTCAATCAACACAGGTTATTGAGGTCGATCAGAAGACGCAAGGCGAAACAACTCAAGGAGAAATCATCCTCGACAAGGCTGATTCGGCGGCAGTTGATGTAACAACGGTTTCGATAATTCCCGAATCAGATTCGGCTTTTGTCGTTACACCGTCCACGGGCACCGACGTCATGCCATCCGATTCAACAGCAGGGGTGAGTGAAACGACGTTAGACTCTGCAACCTTTATCCTACCCACAAAACCCAAGAAGGTGCTTACAGTAGAACAGTCAGTGGATCTCAACACAGGCGATGAGGTGATTGTAGAAGGATTGAATTTCTACCCGGGTAGTCATCGCACGTTGCCGGAAGCAAAACCAATCCTGAAAAAACTGTTGGAACTCATGCAGAGCAACCCAACGCTGATGGTGGAAATCCAAGGTCACGTGTGCTGCGCGAATAAACCCAATGACGATGGCCTCGATGATGAAACGGGTGATTTCCGGCTTTCCTGGAACCGGGCTCAGTTCGTGCGGGACTACCTTGTGCAAAACGGCATTGATGCCGCCCGCATCTCTTATCGTGGCTACGCTATGTCACATCCGTTGGTATATCCCGAAGTCACCATTCAAGATCAAATCAAAAATCGCCGCGTCGAAATTCTGATTACCGCTGAATAAGGGTTGGACAATCACCCGAATCGAAGTAATTTCGCGCCTGAAAATCAATCATCATGGCAACAACAACCGCTGACATCTCTAATGGCCTGTGCTTCCGCATGGACACGCACATCTGGCGCGTAATGGAATTCCTCCATGTAAAGCCCGGCAAAGGCCCTGCGTTCGTGCGCACCAAAATCAAAAACCTCAACAACGGTAAAATCGTTGACAAAACCTTCAACAGTGGTATCGCCATTGATGTTGTTCGCATCGAAACACGCGAATATCAATTCCTTTACAAAGACGACGGCTACAACTTCATGAACTTGGATGACTACGAACAAATCTCCATCCCTGAGGTCATGATTAACGCCCCTCAGTTCCTGAAAGAAGGCATGAAGTGCATCGTGATGTTCAATACTGAAGATGATCAACCGATGAGTTGCGACCTTCCGCAATACGTGGAATTCGCCGTTGTTTATACCGAACCCGGTGTACGCGGCGATACCGCAACGAACGCTACGAAACCCGCTAAACTCGATGTAGGCGTGGAAGTACGTGTACCGCTCTTCATCAACGAAGGAGATACCGTTCGCGTAGATACCACAACAGGTCATTACCACGAACGCGTGAAAAAATAATCGCGCCTTGCGCATAGAAAGGCCGTCCTGTGGGGCGGCCTTTTTTATTCCTAACCTCGACCCTACCTTTGACACCTCATGAAATTGATGCCCCCACATACCCTTGCCCAAATAGCCGACCTGGCAGGCTGCGAATTCGCCGGCGATCCCTCATTTGTCATTACCGGTATCAATGAAATCCATCGCGTAGAACACGGTGATATCGTCTTTGTTGATCACCCGAAATATTACGATAAAGCCTTAAGCAGCGCGGCATCTGTAGTTATTATCAACCAAAAGATTGCCGCGCCGGCGGGCAAATGCCTGTTGTTTTCCGACGACCCATTCACGACGTACAACAACCTGACGAAACACTTTTCGCCCTGGTCAATGCCTAAAGGTGCACAAGGCGAGCACATTAACGTTCATCCCGGCGCTCATGTGCACAGTTCGGTCATCATGGGCCACAACATCACCATTGGCGAGGGGTGTATCATCCATCCGGGAGTTGTTCTTTATGACAACATCACCATCGGCGATCGATCCATCATCCACGCCAACTGCGTGATTGGGAGCGATGCCTTCTACTACAAATCACGTCCTACAGGCCGCGAAAAAATGCACTCCGTCGGAAGCGTTTTCATCGGCCATGACGTTGAAATCGGTGCCTCCAGCACCATCGACCGCGGAGTTTCAGCTGCCACCCGAATTGGTGCACATACCAAAATCGACAACCATGTTCACATTGGTCATGACACCATCATTGGTGAGCATTGTCTTTTTGCGGCGCAAGTCGGCATTGCGGGCTGCGTCAACATTGAAGATCACGTCATCTTATGGGGACAAGTAGGTGTTACCAGCGATGTGCGTATCGGTGAAAAAGCAGTTGTGTTAGGACAAAGCGGCGTCACCAAAGACATAGCCGGCGGGAAAACCTACTTCGGCACACCTGCTGAAGAAGCGCGGGGCAAGTACCGCGAAATGGCCGCTATGCGAAAATTACCCGCTGCTATAGACCAACTTGGTTTATAGTATTTTTGAAGGACGCATAAATGGATAATCAACGGCTCAACAATAAAGTCAAACAACGCGACTTCAAGCTCAATGCTTTGCTTGAAATCACGAATGCCATCAACGCCAATCTGAGCGTGGGCAACTTGTTGGAGCAATACGAGCGCGTCCTGAAAGAGCACCTTGCGATTGAGAAGATTCTCCTATTCACCAAGGAAGATTCGTGGAGGTGCATTTTACGCTTCGGAGTTCAAAAAGGAGAAATCAAGGAAATCATCAGTGATGATTTTTTTACGCAAAACAAAGAGATTACCCTGACCGCAGGCCGTTCTAAGGAATCCTTCGATCTGGCTATACCCATCGTTCAAAACGGTCAGACCATCGCCTATGTGTTGGCGGGCGACAACAGCGAACAAGAAATCCGCATGAGCCCCGTCATCAAGCACATGCGCTTCATTCAGACGCTTACCAACATCCTTGTTGTTGCGATTCAAAACCGACAACTGCAAGAGGAAAGTTTGCGTCAGGAAAGGGTGAAAAAAGAATTAGAACTAGCAGCAGAAATGCAGGCTATTCTGCTTCCGCATCACCTGCCCAAAAACAAAGACTATGAAGTCAGCGCTTTCTACAAAGCCCATCAACAGGTTGGTGGCGACTATTACGACTTTCTCGAACTCAATGAAAACGAAGTCATGTTTTGCATGGCCGACGTTTCGGGCAAAGGTGTGAGCGCGGCGTTTCTCATGGCCAATTTCCAGGCCTACCTCCGATCCATTTTCGCCTACAACAGCGGTAGCCTGGTAAACATCGTACACGAACTCAATGGGCGCGTTATGCAAACCGCCCTTGGAGAAAAATACATCACGCTCTTTCTGGGTGTTTACAACAAATCAGAACGCAGTCTCCGCTACGTCAACTGCGGTCACAACCCACCCATATTGGGCGACCAAAACGGCTACACACAACAACTCAAATTAGGCACCATCGGGCTTGGCATGTTCGAGGAACTCCCCAAGGTTGTTGAAGGAAGAGTTTTACTGGAGCCCGATTCCATTATCGTTTGCTTCACTGATGGCCTGGTAGAAACGGAAAATCTCAACAATGAAGAGTATGGTGCCGAACGGTTAGAAAAAGTACTGCTCGCGTTTTTCAAAGATGGCATTTCCGTTATCAACGACACCATCATGCAGTCGCTCAACGATTTCAAAGGTGAAGCACCCTACAACGACGACCTCGCGATTCTGAGTTGCCGTTTTCATTAAAACCACATGCAAGCCGCTTCAGTGAGAGAAACGCTAACGGATGTGCTTCGTCGCAACCGCATAGCTGCGAACGACAAGCTTATTGTAGCGGTGAGCGGCGGCTGTGACAGCATGGTGCTGCTAGCGCTCTGTAAAACGATGGGCATAAACATCATTGCCGCCCACGTGAATTTCGGCCTGCGAGGAGAAGACAGCAACGAAGACGAACAGCTTGTGCAGGCGTTCTGCGATCAGGCTAACATTCCAATCGAAACACTACATGTATCGGAAGAGGATTGGTTGGCACATTCCGGTTCCACCCAAGAACAGGCGCGTTCCATTCGCTACATGTGGTTCAACAAATTACTCCAACAGCATGGAGCTAAGAGAATCTTAACTGCACACCATGCCAACGATCAAACCGAAACCATGGTCCACCGGTTTATTCGCGGAGGGAGCGGTAAATCCTTCACGGGAATGGCGGAAGACACAGGCATAGTGCTGCGCCCATTGTTGTCTATTACCCGAAAAACAATCGTTGCCTTCGCCACGACACATCATATCCCTTGGCGCGAAGACATTTCGAATACAACGGATCATTACACCAGAAATTATATCCGACATCATGTCATCCCACTGGTCGAGCACCTCAATCCGGGTATTCATGACGATATTCAACAGCGTTCCACACTGCTTCACGAAGAACAACGCCTAATCGGGCACGCGACGAAAAGCATCCTTTCTGAAATCACGGCGATCGATAAATCGCAACGAGAAATTATTGCCTGCAGTGACCTCATCCACAGCGGCGCTTGCAATACACTCATCTGGCATTGGCTGCAGCCTTGCGGCTTTTCATCTGAAACCACGGTACAAATTACGCGGCACTTTCAACAGAGCTCATCCACCGAGGCGATTTGGTATACCTCCGACACGCATGAGGTGTGCATCCAGAACGACCTCGTGTGTTTAGCTAAAAAAACAAGGTTCGAAGAGTACGTGATTTCTGCGCTTCCCGCTACAATCCACGGAAACATTCACGTTCATCTCACCCTTCATGGCAAAGGCACACCTCGGTTTACTCCCGACCACATCGGGCAAATCATCAATGCCGGGCACCTTTCGTTTCCGCTCATCATTCGTCCATGGAAAGACGGCGACAGCTTGATCCCGCTGGGTGCTCCGGGTAGAAAATCGGTGGCAGATCTACTTACACAATCCAAGCTGCCGGCCTGGGAAAAAAAACAGGCCCATGTGCTCATCTCCAATAATCAAGTCGTCGCGGTGCTTGGTGTAAGAATTGCGGATGGTGTTAAAGTAAAGGAGTCGACAACCGAATATCTTCATTTAGAATTCCCCGTTGCGTAACCTTTTCATTCGTGGGTGCGTTATAAGTGATACTTAAACTGTAGAAGCTACTATGATCACCACACTTAATATTCACTCACGATACGACCTGGAAACATTAGCCAGGATGGTCTTTAAAACACAAGACGTACTCAACACCGAAAAAGAGCGTATTCGCCGCAGTGCAAGCCTTCTAAAAGCGGCCGTGCTCGATTCGTTAAGCAAAATGGAAGTCGTCCTTACGTTGGAAGACCATGATTCACAAAAACGACTGCGCTCGCGCATTATCGCTACAGGCAACGACCGAGTAATGCTCGACAAAGGAGTAAGCATTCCCGTGAATTGTATTAAGCACATCGAATTTCCGAACTAAACAACCCCCTCAATAGCTTGAAGGCCGCTTTATGCGGCCTTTTTGCATTAACAAAACTTAGGCAATACAAGGTGAGTCACTTTTGTAACAGTATTCATCGAGCATTCCCTTTATTTTTGGCTCATTCAATTGGATTCTCATGCATCAATTACGTCTGCTTTTTTTCGTTATCACTGTGCTTTCGGGAACATTTAGCCTGAACGCCCAAATCTTCCAACCCGTTAAGTGGAAGTTCAGTGCCAAACCACTTGAAAACAACGAATTCGAGATTACAGCCGCCGCGGTTATTGAAGATACCTGGCACGTCTATGCGCTGGTGGTTTCGGACAAAGCCGATGCCATTGGTCCGATTCCAACTACAGTAAAAATCAACGCATCGTCTGAATTTGAATTGGTAGGCAAAACCAAAGACGGGAAATACATCACTCATTTCGATTCAAACTTCGAAATGGACCTCAACTACTTTGAGAAAAGCGCGACGTTCAAGCAAAAAATCAAAGCCAAAACCGACAAGCCCTTCAAGATTTCGGGCGTTGTGGAATACATGGCATGCAACGATGAGCGCTGCATCTTCCCGGACCCCGAACTTTTCGAACTCACGGTTACCCCTGAAGGCAGCGTCGCTGAAGAAGCGCCCGTGGAGGCAACAACACCCGTTGCTACGGGCGGAAAAGAAAACCACGTGAATTGGTCCTATACCGTGACCAAAAGCGATGACCGCACCCTCGAAGTAACCTTCACCGCAACGACAGAAAATGGCTGGCATATCTACGCTCAAAAGCTCGAGAGCAATGAAGGCCCCATCGCGACCTCCTTCGCATTTGATCCGAATGCAAACTATGATTTGAGTGCCGCGTTTAGCGAGCCTACCCCAAAGCGCACCTACGATAAGAATTTCATGATGAACATCGACTATCACGAAGGTGTGGTAGTGTTTAAGAAAAAAATAACCGCCGTGGGTGATGAATCTTCGGCCATCACTGCTCGCATCGAGTTCATGCAGTGCAACGACGAACGCTGCCTGCCGCCGCAAATGACGTATGTGAAAATTGACCCCTCGACGCTGACTGCAGCAGAGTACGATCCACTGGCAAACACAGAGTCAACGGATTTAACGAACGACCCCTTCAAAATGCCGGGCGTCGACCTCAATAATCCGGTGAACAACTGCGGACAAACGAAAGAGAATTATGGATTGTGGGCCATTTTCCTTTTTGGATTGATTGGCGGATTGCTGGCCTTGCTTACGCCATGTGTATTCCCGATGATCCCGCTCACCGTTTCATTCTTCTCGAAAGGGGCTGAAAAGGGAAAGGGCAAGCAACGCGCAGCCATGTATGGCTTTTTCATTTTCCTCATCTACTTCCTGCTGTCCCTTCCTTTTCATTTATCCAAAAATGTGGATCCCGAAGTGCTTAACTCCATCGCCACCAACACATGGCTTAATGTGGGTTTCTTCGTTGTGTTCCTCGTGTTCGCCATTTCCTTCTTTGGTTTTTATGAAATTACGCTGCCAAGCAGTCTCGCCAACAAGGTTGACAGTGCCTCCGAACTCGGTGGTGCCATTGGCGTTTTCTTCATGGCGCTAACGCTGGCGATTGTGTCCTTCTCGTGCACGGGCCCTATCCTGGGGACGGTCATCGGAAGCATCTACAGCACCGACATACAGGGCGTTGTCAATTTCCTGGGGTTGGAATTATCGATGCCGGCCGCCAAAGTGTCCTCGGCCATGATGGGATTCGGTATCGCGCTCGGTGGTCCGTTTGCGCTGTTCGCTGCGTTTCCAAGTTTGTTGAAAAAACTTCCCAAAGCAGGCGGTTGGATGGATGATTTCAAAGTTTCACTAGGCTTCATGGAAGTGGCACTGGCCATTAAATTCTTATCCAACGCCGACCTCGTAGAACAATGGGGTATCCTCAAACGCGAATCATTCTTCGCCTTGTGGATCATCGTTGGTGTGCTTTGGGTGCTCTATATGTTCAAGATTTTCACCTTCAAGCCCGGTCAGGGTTCAAAAGGTTGGTCGAAATTCAAAATCGGTTTTACAGCACTCATAGCGGTATTCACGCTGCGTATGATTCCCGGCGTATTGCCTCCTTCGGAGTTAAATCGCTTTGATTTCCTCAGCGGTTTCCCACCACCAAAGTCATACTCGTGGTATCACTATGAAGAGGAGTTCAAGGTCTACAAAGACCTCGCAGAAGCCATGAAAGCCTCTGAGGAACAAGGCAAACCCATCTTCATCGACTTCACGGGTTGGGCGTGCGTGAACTGCCGTAAAATGGAAGACACCGTGTGGCCGGACGAAACCGTACGCGCGATTCTTTCAGAAGAGTACATCATGTGCTCGCTCTATGTGGATGAAAAAGTAGAGCTGCCCGCTGAAGAGCAATTCGTTTATACCACAAGCGACGGCCGCAAGAAGATGATCAAGACCGTTGGTAATAAGTGGGCAACCCTACAAACGGAGACCTTCCAAAACAACTCTCAGCCGATGTACGCCCTGCTTTCCCCAAAAGGAGACTTGCTGGCACCCATCGAACAATACAACCCCGACGCCAAGAAATACGCCGAATGGCTCAATTGCGGACTGGCGGCCTTCAACAACTGGAAAGGCAAATAATCACCGAAATGATGCCACGAATGCACGAATGAAAAAAGGATTTATTCGTGCATTCATGGCTAAACCCACCCAAAGACTGCACAACCCCGACGCCAAGAAATACTCCAACCGGCTCAGCTGCGGTAGCGAAGGATTTAAAAACCACAACTGCAAATAATCGCTTTCTTGACGCCACGAACGGAAGAATAAATCGTTTTTTTCATTCGTGCATTCGTGGCCAAACACTCAAACAGATTGTTCGTGGCATTTCGTTGATTTTCCCTAACTCACTGTTGATTGTTTTCACATCAAACCCTCCCGTTTCTGACGGATTATGTCCTTTTTTCGCATCATGCGTCAAAGCACTCTCTTCACCTTCATCGCGTTCTTAGCTCTTGTGCTTTTTGCCAACAGTTCGTTGTCGCAGAAAACCGTGGTTACGGGAAAGGTTATTGATGCGGTAACCAAAGAGCCGCTACCTTTTTCTCCCGTCATGTTCGTCGGCACGAAATCAGGCGCACAAACCGACCTCGACGGAAACTTCAAAATCGAAACCTACTACAGCAGCGACTCACTCAAAGTAGTCGTTTTAGGCTATGCACCACTGGCGAAAAAGGTAAAGCAGGGCACAACCAACGTGGTGAATTTCGAGCTTTCCGCCGCCAGCAACGAAACCTCTGAAGTCGTAATTCGCCCCGACG
>Ga0209617_10000538_pt1 | contig 16790 bp, 14 predicted proteins | sample LakEriepJuly2011_2_FD_187459 | JGI IMG/M metagenome (GOLD analysis project Ga0209617, IMG submission 187459) | Freshwater microbial communities from dead zone in Lake Erie, Canada - CCB epilimnion July 2011 (SPAdes) (version 2) | ecosystem: Environmental > Aquatic > Freshwater > Lentic >... | reverse complement strand
AATTTTGATAAATTAATCATGTTATATTTTATATTGTTATACTATTACAATATAAAAAGATAATTCAATTTTGAATGGGTATTTCATTAATTAATGAAATATTTTTTGGACATTCCACTTCATAAGAATCAAATTGAAAGCAATTATCTGCGTCGTCTTTAAATATGATTTTATCTACATTTTCAGGACTTGGATAAATATAAATTGTTTTCATTTCTGGACCATAAATATATACTAAAAACAAACCAATAGCAAAACTGATTAAAAATATGCGTAAATTGATCAAATTAAATAACATTTTAACAAATTATATGATATGTATATATTATGTATAAAATAATTATAAAATAATTTTTTACATATATTTCCTAATAAAACCCTGTAAGATCTAAATCATTTATAAGAATATAGGCTAAAGATTCTAACAACATTTTATAATTTTTAACACCATTTTGTTGAGTGTATAATGTTAATAGTGTTTTTTGATAAGATTTATCCAATTTATTAAAAATATTATTATAAACACTGTTGCCAAAATCATATGTACCATTGTCTAAAATTTGTGGCGGAATAATTAAATTACTAGGACTTACAAATTCCATTTTTGTTTTATTTTTACTATGTTGAATTAGTTGATCCATTGTTTCTTGTAACCATTCACGATCAGTTGAAAGCGCTTTTTTGTATTTCATTGGTAATCTATTCCACAATTGTTGATATTCCGTATTATCCCATTGTACAGATCCATCTTCTTGTATTTTTGGTTTACTATTCGATAATGTTACAATAGAACCTTCTTTTTCTTTTACTTGTTCTTGTCTCAATAAATTAGATTTACCCTTAATTTTCTTATTAGACATTTTTTTTGAATAATTACCATAATCAAATGATAAAACAGATGGCTCTATATAAATTTCTTCCAAATCCAAAATACTGTACTTTTGCTGTATTAATTTGTAAACATTTTCACTATCGTCGTATTCTACAAAATTATTTCTATATTTTAATGTCATAATATCACGTAATTTTGGTTGTAATTGATTGATGTAAATTTCAACACAATCTCTCACGTATTGTACATCATTTGTGTTATTGTAATTTTTGATGCTTTCTTTTATATCTTGAATTAATATAAAAATATCTTCTTGTAATTTGTCGATAGTTTCATTCATTTGTTTATTATCTGTTAATTGAAATAATGTTTCATAATTCATATTTAAAAGAAAATTAATATCATTTATGCTATCTTTCAATGTGTCAAATCGATTAATCGCTGTTTCTGTAGTAATATAACCAAATAACAATTTGTTTTTATCTTCAATAATATCATTTTTATATTCAATATTATCTTTTTCCAATTCTTTAATATGATCCATTAAATTGTATGTAACTCCTGAGTTAATGTTTATATTTAAATTACAAGGTTCTGTTAAGCTTCCACATAGTGCTCGAAGTTCTCTAAAATCCTCGTTTTCATTGTTGGTGCGTTTTACAGAAAAGATAGTTCCAACGGGTCGTTTACAATTGATACATTTTGGTTTCAATTTTTTGTATTCATTCCGTTTTTCTCTCCAACTTAACGCTTTATTTTTAATAATTTTTTGTTTTTCTTTATTTAAAGTAGTTTCATAGGTATGTTTCAATTTATAATATTCATTGAAATATTCAGTTATTTTATTGGTATTGTTTGTATTGTTTGTATTTTCGTATGACATAATTATACTATATACATAATGTTTATTTTATTATTTTACTATTTCACTATTATTTTTATTGTAACTAAAATAACGATCAATATACAATTTTATTATGAAAAATCTCGTAGTCATTATCCCAATTAGGCAGCCCCGTTATCAATTCTTGATGAGCAATTTTTTTAGCTTGTTGAAATTTTTGTATTTTGGATAAAATATATTGTTTTTTTTCTCTATCTTTTCTTTGTTTTTCCATTGGGGTTAATTTTCCTTTGTATTTGTAAATCAAAACCCCTGCTAAAATGAATAAAAAAAATAACAACAATCCTATGTTAAAAATCATATTTTGATATTTTTCTTTAAATATGCGACATTGTTTTAGAGTTTCATTTAAAAAATATTTCACTCCATTTTCAACTAATTTCGGGTGTTTTATTTCATTATATTCCATAGTAGTAATTACTTTTATAATAATAAATTAAATTATACATATTATTTATATGGTAAATTCTTACTTAAATATTATAACTTTTTTACTAACAACTGTATTTTATTATTTGGCTTTAAAACCAAATTTTAAATACAATGATTTGACAAACAGTAGTGAATATAAAAAATATTCAAATAATAATCATTTATATTTAGGTATTTATTTTTTATTAATTTTAATAATACAATTTATTGTAAATGCTACAATCATTACAACAAAATGTGGTGGCAGTGTTACAGAAAATTTGGGCGCCTCGGGTGTTTTAACTTTTGTACCATGGACACTCATTTTTGGTGTAGTTATTCTTGTTATTTTGGTTTATCCTGGTTTTAAAACCGCATTTTCAGACGTGATTGGTTATTTTTACGTAGCTAATTCCGCGAATCAAATATTAACCGAATTATTGGTGAATACAAAAATAAATGATGAAATAACAAATGAACAAATGACGTCCATGTCAAAAAAACAATTAGAAAAAGCAGCTGATATGATTATCAAAATTTGTGGGAATACCTCTATATTAATTAATCAAATAGTACCATCGAATTTTATAGAATACTGGAATTTACTGCGACCCTTGATGAAAGACAAGTATAAAATGGATGGACCACTTGTTGATGAAAAAAGAAATGAGCTATTTGAACTAGTAGTAACGAGAGATAATGTTGGCGAAGCAATGTGGTTTATATATAGTGGTTTATTGGTGTGTTCAATTGTTCAACTAAAAATATCTACACGATCTTGTAGCACAAATCCAAAGCAAATTGCTAAAAATTATCAAGAATATCTTTCAAAGCAAGAAGCAATTGATAAAAAAAATAAACAAGCCACTAGTACAGTATATACAATAACAAATTAAATAATCAAACCCAAAAATTGTATCAAATTTCATCTAGACTATCTACTAAAGATTGGCTCATTTTACTGAGCGTTTGTATATTCGTGATTCGAGAATTTGGTATAAATTCATCTTTGATTATTTCAATATGTCTAATTACAGGTTGAAAAGGATTTTCTCCAGTATCGCCTATTGTAACTTTATCTTCAAATACAGTATAAAATACTCCCGTATCAAAGGAATATTCTGTATTGGAAATAATGCGAGCAAGCATACATTCTTTTTTTTTAGCAAAAGGTATAAGAATGATGTCACCTATGTTCATTTCTTCAATAAAACGTCTATCTTGTCCTTTTGATGAATTGCTGCCACAATTATCGTTATAAACACCATTTATGACATTTTGTTTTTGTATTCCCCAACCGCCCCATGGACACATTACAATTTTTTTACTCAAAATAAAATTTCTCATTTGAGTTTGATCTGTTTTTTCTCCATAATTTTGTCGTAGTACCCAAAAGTTAGTTTTCAAATTCATGTTCTGTTATAATAATTTTATAGTACAACAAAATACAATAAAATGATTTCATTTTTTTATTTTATTACAAGTAAAAAATATATAATACTAATAAACCTATCTAATACACTAATTTTGGTTTTGCTAAATAAAACATAACAAACAAATAACTTACTATTCCTAAAATTATAGATAGTAGCCAAATAGGAAAAATAGTTTTGTTTTTATACCCAATGCCAAATTCTCGAACACTTCCGTCTTTGTTATAAAGAAAAGACGGTTTTGTCATAACGATTACTCCAAACATAATTACAAATATTAATACTGAAAATGTTGTAATATGCTCTCTTACATAGACCCGATTTATTATCATTAAATTATTATATATATAATTTAATAATATATTTTTGAAAATTGAATTTGTTGAAAAGTAGGAAGATTTTTTATTGAGGATAATAATAGCTAATATTTACAATAGTATAGGCCATAATATTGTATGTATATGTACTAAAAGCATATACCATAAAATCACCAAAATATTGGTCAGGTGGTGGATATGAGATAGTTCCATACAATTCACTGGTTTGTTCATCAAAAGTAAGTCCTGGTGGTAAAGAAGGAAAATAACCATATTGGTTTATACCATAACCTGGCATTGAAAAGGTACAACCTTGTTCAATATAATCTTGGGAGTTTGATTGTAATACTCTAGAAAAAGACTGTCCTATTGGAATTGCTAACGAGATCGAGTTTTGACTCATTATATATATTATACAACTATATAAAAATATATAAACAAACAAACCCTAAATTCATTCAAAATCGTCATAATTATCTACTTCATCTCCTTCAAATTCACCATCCATATAGTATTCAGTGTATCCTTCAATATCATATGCTTCTCTTTCAATGTCAGCATCGCGATCAAGTTCATCAATAAAATCATCCAAAACAAATGCGTTACTAGTAGCATCATAATCACTATTTTTAAGTTTTCGCTGGGCCTGTTTTTCATAATTCATCATTTTTTCCATAAATTCTCGTTCTTCATCATAATTTTCTTTCACATAAGTTGTCAAGCCTTTTTGTAATCCTTTACTCCAAACGCCCAACTTGTTTACTTTTAATATTGTATCAGCATCTCTCTCTTCATCAGTCAACTTTTTTAATCGATCTGTAATCGTATCTTTTTCTTTTTCTTTCAATTTAAATATTCTATCGAGAACATCATCATATGAAAAATTGATTTCATCTTTATATGAATCCATAATCAATAAAAACTCTATTAACAAATTAGCAACAGTGTTTTTTAATTGTTTTTTATCGCCTTTTATTAGTACATTATCACTTTCCATTCTATTATCAATAGAAATATCAAAAGTAATTTCACGTCCACTATTTACATCATCTAAATATTCTACTGAAAATAAATCAGCAACGTCTTGTTTCTTAGATATTTCTCTCACAATCATTTCATCTTTATCTGAAAGATAAGTATATTCTATTAATACCCTAAAAAAATAATATTCAAACAATAATTTACTAGTACGTTCATCAAAGATAGGTTTCATTTCTCTCTCATCGTTCTCGCGCTTTGTAATAAATGTAGGAGTATTTTTAACTAAAAGTAATAAATTATCACATGATTTCTGTATTTGTTGTAAAATATTATTTAACAATGGAACATCATAAAATGTGCGCAGTTTTTCATAGAAATTACTGATGTCGTCTTTAATTTTTTTCTGATGATTTTTGGATAATCCCAAATAATTTGGTATAATATTTTCCTTGTAATCAACTTTGTTTAAAATGATATTTGGAAATATTTTGACAAAATTCATTATGAAAGAACGTATAAAATTGATAAAACCAAAAATACTGTCTTTTGTAATAGTAGATGTTTTTGTTACTTCCTTGTTGTTTTTATCACCGTCGTGTTTTTCAGATCTCCAACTGGAAATAGTATTAATGAACATAGAAACATTCTTTAATTTATTTTTAGTGACATTGCGCCCTTTATTGGTATTTATAAAATCCAATACATCTAATTTCATTGTATCTGTTTGTTTGATCAAAAAATTATTCAAATCCTTGATTTCTTTTGTTGACGAATCCATATTATTCTTTAAGGACACATTTATCATATTTGAAATTAATTTTCTTAAAGACGGATCCGCTGTTTCTTCGTTTTCTAAATCCAATTCCTTCAAAATAGCAAGCATTTTCGACACCTGAGAAATCAATGGTTTGTTACTATCAACGTCAATAATATTATTTTTTGAAACATTTTGAATAAGTCGCAAAAACGATTCAAATGAATATTGAATACCACTTTCTTTCAATTTCTTGACTATTTCATTTCTCGTTTCATTACTATTTATATCACTTGGTTTGTTATTACAAAATGGTAATAGATTTTCTGGAACAGGTAATAAAGAATTAAAATGACAATAATGAATAAAAGCGTCATAAATGGTTCTACTATCAATTTCTTTCTTGATAGTTGGATAAATATTTTTTGTATTTATTGGACTGTATAGAATACCCGATTTTGAATAACTAGTAATATCTTCCAATAAATTTGTCAAATTTTTCACAATTTCATTGTATTCTTTAATTTTATTACCACCATCTTGTTGTTCAAAATAATAGATTGTCGATTTTTGCTCACTATTCTTTTCTTGACAACACGAGTTTTCTAAAAAATATTCATTATTCATCTTACTAAGAGTCAAATCTTTTTTCTTTACTATTTCTTGTATTCTTTCTTGTATTGCTAGAGAGAAATGTATTATTTTAGAACCTATCACTAATATTTGTTCATTTTGTTTTTTGGAACCCGATTTTAGATTAGATAATAAACTGCTTTTAAATTCACTTGAAATATTTATTAAATTTGTTAATTTAAAAGGTTTCAATGGTGGTAAAAATTCGAACCAATTAGCAACATTGTATTGTTCAGGTATTTCTTCTTCAGGATTCATCAATAAATAGTCGTTTTTTTCGGTGATCTTGCGTTTAACATCAGGTAATTTCAAAAGAAATTCATTTATTACTTGAACAATTTTATTGAATATATATTCTTCTTTGGTCTTTTTTAAAACATACCATGGTTTTGCTGTATTTTTTCTAATTTGATAGCAAATACAAGATAAATATTTTAAACTAGTCATATCTCCTGCTCCATCAAATGGAAAACCACTAAAAGAGCGAACACAACCTGGAAACGTTTTTCTAGTTCTTACTGATGGAATACTTGTTTGAATAGCAATTAAATACATACCTAAAGTGTAATACAAAATACTTGTGTAATATAAATCATCATAACTCATTGGAATCTTTGCGCCTGGTTTATTAGATAATTCTTTTATTCTCTTTTTATAATCCTCTTCTTTGGGTAATGATGATTTCAGTACTTCTGTAACACCATTTATAATGAACTCTTTTTGATAATCAATATTTATACCCATAGCAATCGATAATGCCGTAACTACATTTGAAATCATTATTGTTTCGGGCGTCTCTAATTGTATTTTTTTACTAGAATTTGAAGTAACAAGTTTATTTCCAACATCTTCTTCCAATACACCACGCGTTGAAATTTTAAACCCGCCTTCATACCCTTCTTCTACATCAAAATCTATGTATTTAATAGTATAACCACTATATTTATCAACCCATTTATCACCATCGTCACTTAATACACCAATTTTTTTAATAATGGATTCCATATAATCATTATAATTCGAATTATTATTAATATAAGCAGCAGCAAGTTCATATTTAAAAGTAGGTAATAATTCTACATTTGTTTCAATACAATACAACCAATGAGGGGTCTCTTTTGTTCCTAGAGGTCCTAAACCGTCTTCAATAAAAGAACGAGTACATAAATTGACAAATTTGATTATATCATGTTGTTTTTTGATCATATCAGATTGACCCAATATTATATCTCTATATTTAGAAAAAGGGGAAATGATTATGTTATTAGTATTAATACCATCATTATTATCCAAAGCGTAACCTAGTTTGTATTTTTGATTATTATATTTCAACATATTTTCATTTTCCATGTTCATAATAATTTTGAGATTTTCGTATAAATAATCATATTTTTTATGTATTTTTTCTTCAAATTCTGTTTTTGATTCATAATATTTTTTATCAAATTCATTGATTATTTCTTTCAACATATTTTCATGTAATTCCATCTTATTTATTTCCATACTTTCGCATTTATCACCCGTTTTTTCGGGAATACTTAAACATTTTTCCTGTAAATTACAAATTACATTAGAATCATCTTGAATGAATTCAGCATCTTCATTTGGAGATAAAATCCATTCGTTATTTTTACGCACATAATATTCAAAATTTATACCTTTTTCATTTGCTATCTTCAAAATAGCATATTGTCCATTTAAAACTTTTTTGTAGCCAGTTATTAATGTATCTGATAAATAATCAGCGTCTTCATCGTTTAGTTTTAAATCCTTTTTTAATTTATTTGTTAAAAACAATATGAAATCTTCAGGTGTTTTTGTAAACATTTCTTTTTCGTAATCATCAAGTAAACCATAATTTGTCATATCATATTTTTTATCGAAAAATATTTGTTTTTTATTATCATTCAATAATTCATCTCGATTGAAATACAATTTGGCGATTGTTTTATGATTTCGATCATCGCTACAAGTATCGTCTTTTGATTTATTTTTAATTTCAGCATTTAATTTTTGTTTTTCATCTTCAAAAATCGCACCAATTTCATCTGGAAATTTTAATTGTATGTTTTGAATAGACAAAGCTGTAGTATACAATTTAGCACAATCTTTTAAAAGTAACTTCCTTTGTATTTCATTATTTGTAAAAAGATTACTATTGTTATTTGTCAAATCTATAGTAATGTCAATATCATATTGATCGAATACTGTTCTTCTGATATTATTCTTTTCAGTAAGAATATTTATAATAGGGAAAGCATTGTATGGAATTAGTTTGATATTGTTTATACTTTTAAAATTTTTTAAACTATAAAATAATTTTGAATTTTCTATAAAAAGTTTGTTGTATTCTGAAACTTTTTCATTAATAAATTGAGTGATTGTTGTATATTGATTATATGTTACATTATCACTGTAAATTAAAAAAGGTTCTAAATAACTAACTACGTCTACAAATGACATTTTTCCTTGAATATGTTTTTTCATCAAATTAAATAGTAGTTTTGTTTTTGGAATAATAGTGTCTATAAATTGATGATAAATTTCTTGTTTACTGAAACCTCTTTTGTCATCTTCTGACAAGTTATTTACATAAGATTTAATATTATTGACAAAATTATTTTCATTGTATTCAATATTATTAAAACTATCCACATTCATTATTTCGACATTGGTATTTTTTTTTAAAAACTGCCAATAATTAATAAAAATCTCATTTAAATTAGCACGATTTAAAATAGTTGTTGCTGGTAAATTAATTCTAGAAAATTGAATAAATGGTTCTGGAAGTGTTAAGATTGATTTTAAAAAAAAATCATCAGGTTGTGTTAATTTAACTCTTACAGATTCAAAACTAGAGCCCTTAAAATTAGTGGCTTCTAATTTGGTAAGGCCCAAATTATATTTTTCTACTACAAACCGTTTAATATTTAATTGATTATTTGCAAATACACTAGAGTAAAAATCGCCCAAATTGTCAATAATTACATTTAAATCACAATTTGCGTTTTTTTCAATCATTATTTCTGAAGTATATTCTTCATTAATTCCATTGAATGGTGTAAAAAATGGATTCAATTCTTTGTAAAGCGATGAATACTTGTTTTGTTCATTCGGTAAATTATTAGCTCTATAATTTTCAATCAACATTTTTATTTTTCCAAGATCATCATTTAAATCTATATTAGTTACATCTGTTTGCTCATCATCATCCTTTATCAAAGAAGATTCGGAATATATTTTTTTTTCATTTTTAACAACTGGTAATAACCACAATAAATTAATATTAAAATTATTGAAATAATCAAGTATAGGTTTATCGTCCGAAGTGTGTTTTATAAACCCATTTACATTACCATATTCATCAAAAAGAGAGAATTTTTCTCTCAGTTGAACAAACCTTTCAATCATATTATGAATATTATTCAATACTCTATTTGTACGATCACTGTTTGGTATAGTAGATAATAATTCATCTAATAAATCATTTGTTTGACTTTCTATACTATAGCGTTCTGATTTTCCATAAACATCAACAAATTGAACAATAGGTCCCAATACTTCATTACCAAATTGTATTTGGTCTGCTTTTATAATAAATTCTCTAATTTGTGTTTTCACTTGTTCAACTGGAATTTGTATTTGAACAGGTTTTGTGGATGCTGTTGATTCCACCATGAGTTCAGGAATAATATCTTCTTCATTTTCTTCTACTATTGATTTTTTTGATGAACATGGTTTGTCTCTTATTTCAATAAGATCAATTGGTAAATCTTCTGGAATACCTTTATAATCAAAATTAATATAGATGACATCACCATCAATCATCTTAATTTCAATCATATCATTTTCTAGATTTGTGATTTCTCCTGTTATGATGAAAGGTAAATCGCCTCCAAAATAAATATTTACACATGTATTTGGGGTATAATTGTGTTGTCTAGCGTAACCTTTAAGAGGATTCCTATACTTAATAATAATTTTAGTAATCGTCCCGTCGCCAATAATTCCGTTTTCATTGATTTTTAGTTTAACCATTTCTAAAGAATTATCATTTATCAAGATCATTTTATTTTTATCAATATAATCAATGTAAAAGGTTTGTTCATTGATCAATTCATTTTTTGGATCAAAGATTTGTATTACATCACCTAATTGTAAATTAATAATCATTTCTTTTGTCTGTGTATTTTCATTTTTATTTGTTGACATAAAATAAGTGTTCTATATTTATGTTAGATATTTTTATGCTTAAGTAAAAACTATAGTAAATAAAGTATAAAGACATCGCGTTATAATAAATAAATAAATGTCAAATTGTTTCTGTATTAATTTAGGAGATATAAAAGGCTTTAATGAATTATTGTACGATAAGAATGAATGTACAAGTATTCTAAAATTAAAAAAAATAGATTGTAAAACAGAAAATAATCAAAAATATAAAATTATTAGTTATGATAAAGATATGTTGAATAATGATTTAATTACTACATATGGTATTTGTAGGTCTGTAATTATAAATAGTGAAAATAATATAGTAAGTTTTGCTCCTCCTAAATCAATCATGGCTGATAAATTTATTCAAACGTATCCAGAAAAAACACAACATATCATAGCAGAAGAATTTGTAGAAGGTACAATGATAAATGTATTTTTTGATCCTACGATTGGTTTAACAGGTGCTTGGGAAATTTCTACACGTAATACAGTAGGAGCGAATTCTATATTTTTCAAATCCAATGAAAATAAAACTTTCAGATCGATGTTTTTACAAGCCGCGAAAGAGAATAATTTGATATTGGAAAATTTGAATAGGTTGTATTCGTATAGTTTTGTTTTACAACATCCTGATAATCGTATTGTAGTGCCTTTTAAAAAAGCTCAATTGTACCTAGTTGCGGTATATTACATCGATAATAATGATAAAAATAACATTAAAGTTTATTACAATGATTTGGAAAAAGTTAAGAACACTGATTGGGTTGATGCTAAAATACAATTTCCAGAGACTTATAATTTTGAAAATTACACTGATTTGATTGATAAATATGCTTCAATGAATACCAGTTATGATAAAGTAGGTTTTGTTTTATATAATAAACAAACTGGTGAAAGATGTAAAATAAGAAATCCCGTATATGAAGAGGTCAGACAATTACGTGGAAATCAACCAAAACTACAATTTCATTATTTAGCTTTAAGAAAAGAAGGAAAAGTAGCTACTTTTTTGAAATTTTATCCTGAAAATAAAAAAGACTTTTCCATGTTTAGAGATCAAATACATTTATTTACTAGGACTTTGTATGACAATTATGTTTCGTGCTATATGAAAAAAGAAAAACCTTTGAAGGAATTCTCAGAACAATATAGAACACATATGTTTTGTATTCATCAAGGTTTTCTCACTGTATTAAAAGAAAATAAATTACATGTGACAATGAAAGTTGTTATTGATTATGTGAATACGTTAGAGGGTAAATTATTAATACATAGTTTGAATTACAATATAAAAAAACATGACGATGATGTTATTGCTAATTCGAATGTAGTCTAAAACGCTTACGAACTATCTTATATCTTATCATGTCTTACGATTTCTTACAATGTATTTTTCATGATAGTATGCGCAAAAAAAGCATCATTTATTTTTTGTCGCAATACTTGTTCTAAAAACAAAGATTCCAGTTCAGGAATGTAAAAGTAGGTTAAATTATAATAATAATTTTGAATAATAAAATTTTTGTTCATTTTTGTTTTTTCATTTGAAATCAGATTAAAAACGTCTTTGAATTCAGCAATCCAAAAATAATCATAATAATATAATTTTACAAAAGTACCGCTGTATTTTACATCATTATGATAAATATAGTAATTATTATTAGAAACGAGTTTTTCATAATGTATAAGCTTCATTTTACGTTTGTTTATATTTTACTATGTAAAAAATTTTTTATGTTTTAATTATAAAATAATTACAAATAATAAATCACTTTATTTTCATTTAATGAATGAATTCTTTTATAATCTTTTTATAAACATTTATAGCATCTTGAATACATTCTTTTAAATAACCTTTGATTGTGGAATTATCGAGTGGATTCACAAACGCAATTCTAATTATGCTTTCACTATCATGAGGATGGTATTTTTTAAAACCAACGAATGTAACAGTTTTCATATTTTCGAAATATTTTTCATATAATATAAATTCTAATACTTTTCCAATAGTGTAATCTTCATTTACCAAAATAATATCAAAGCAGTTTGACATTGTATTAGTTGATTTTTTAATTTCAATTTCATCTGTGTCAATAAGCGTATCCAAATCATGGAACCGTTTCATTATAATTTCGCATGACTTGTTCATAATTTCAATATTAGTATACACGCCAATTGTTTCTATAATAAAATCAAAACTATTTGGTTTAACAATCCGTAATCCATCTAATAATTTCCAGTTTTTACTGTCAAATTCAATTTCGGATTCATTTTTACCGTCGTTTTTCCACCCTTGTATTTTTTTAGCTAATTCTTTTTCCATCTCGATTTCGTCAGGAGTCATACCATAAGAACAAGTTGAAACTACGTTAAACATTCCATCCATCTTAGCATTTCCAATTGATAATTCACACGTTAAATGAATTTTTTCACCATGTAAATCATCGGATAGTTTAGGGCGTAATCTAACAAAATCAATAAAATAGCCAGTATAATCATTTGGTGGAAATATATTTCTAGTATCTTTTTCACTTAAAAATGAATCTGTTACTAAATTTTTAATTTTAAAATGTTCGGTTGTAACATACAACGTCGTGTCCGTGGTATTTTCAACATTTACTTCAATCAAATAATTTTTTAAATTAATATTTTCATAATCTGGGATATGAATTGGAATACAACTTAGGCGTTGTTTTAAAATTTCATTGTTAAGACGGCTAGTGTTGGTAAAAATTTTGGCTTTACATTCTTCATAAGGACTGGTTTTAAAAACGACTGTAGGAATATCAGATAAAATAGTTCTACGTATAGAATTCGCAATACTCACATTCACACCGTTTAAAGTAAATAATAATAAATCATTATTTTTGTTACTTTTTTCAACATGAGGGTTCATACTATATGAATTTATATTAATTTATATTTATATTAATAAATAATTTTATTAATTCATTTTTTTTAATAAGTTTAAATAAAATAAGTTAAATATTATTACATAAATAATAATAAAATTATGAGCACAATTTTATACTATAGTAATTTTTGTGAACATTCTAGGAAACTTTTACAATATATAGCAAAAACAGAAATGAAAAATGATATACATTTTATTTGTATAGATAAACGTGTTAAAGAAAACAATAAAACTTTTATAGTACTTGAAAACGGAAATAAAATTTTGATGCCTGATAATATAAATAGGGTTCCAGCATTATTGTTATTATCACAAGGTTATAATATTCTTTATGGAGACGCAATATTACAATATTTTAAACCAACCCAAGAAAAAATGGTAAAACAAGCTACCCAAAATAATATGGAACCTACCGCATTTTCATTTGGAAACGGTGGTTTTTCCGATATAGTTTCTGATCAATATAGTTTTTTGGATATGGATGCTGAATCATTAACGGCAAAAGGAAATGGAGGGATGCGACAAATGCATAATTATGTTGATTTAAATTCAAATGGTAATCTTAATATAGAATGTCCAACTGATGACCATGATTATAAATCAAACAAAATGCCAGAAGGACTTACTGTTGAACAATTACAGCAACAGCGAGAACAAGAGTTACAAAAAATTTCGGGCGTTAGACGACCTGTTATTTAGAAGGAACAACTCGAATTTGTGAAATAAATCTTTGTTTTTACTAGTTACAATGAATAAACATATAAATAATTATAAAAAATACAATTTAAATATAAAAACTAATTAAAATTAATAAAAAATGTCAACAAACATATTATCCGCGTTTAATGATCATTTTGTAGAATTTATTTCCGATGTACAAAAGGTTTTTCCTGAAGACGCAAGCTTATTGACTGCTAAAAATTCACTTTTAATGATAAGAAAAGCAAATCCCAAAATGATAATCAAAATATGGAAACAATACATTGTTGATGTGTATTTGGTTCAAATTGAATCAGGTGATTTGAGTTTTTTTATGGATAAGGATTATACCAATGATTTATCGAAAACAGAATTTGCTGGAAAAATAATGGAAGGTATTGATCGTCTACGTGGTCCAATTAAAGATATGACCAAAGAAAATCAAGATAAAACCATGAAGTATATACAAAATTTAACGAAACTTGCTATTTTATACAATAATATTTAATATTGTATATATGTATGACAAATAATTTAATTAGTTTTATAAAAACAAATCAAGAAAGAATATTAATAATATCAGGTGTATTATTTTGTTTATTAACAATATTATTTATAGTATTGATTACAAGTTCGACGTTACAAAATTTGTTACGAGCTAATAATATAAATAGTATTACTCCAGAAACTTATAGTCTTTTAATGTTACTATTCTTTGTTATTTTAAATATATATTGTATATTATTTGTGTTATTTGTCATTTATACAACTACTTCATCCAATAGCGTAAAATTAGGAAACCCTGATTATTGGTTATTTACAAGTAGTTTAATTTTAACATGTTTAATAGTATATGATTTATTTTTATCTTTTATACTTAAGATAATAGTACTATACCATAATAAAACATTAAATTTTTCGGAAATTGAAGTAGAATTCTTAACAAAATTAGTACCTATTGTAAAGGTTTTAATACTAGTATTGATATTAATCAAACTTATCGTTGGATTATCCGCAATTAGCTTGTATTTATACAATTTTGTTGAAAACGGCGGTACATTTGATTTAAAAACTGTTTTCATATCTATTATTTCTTTATTAATAACTATAATGATGAATAAATTATTTATAGTCGCATTTAAAACGGGTTCTGGTGCACTAAGTGAAAATAAATTTGTTTATGGATTATTATGTTTGTTATTATTATTGATTGTATATTTAATCGTTTTGGATATTGTAAATAATAGAAAAGAATTAAGTGGTTCATATTATATAGTCGCTATAGCGCTATTACTTACGTTTATTTTAGCTTTATTTATATTCTTTATTCTAAGTTTTTCAAAAAAAAAAAAAAAAAAACGCACACAACCAACACAACCAACACAATCAACACCAAAAAATAGCGAAGATATAGAAGAATGGTTTCAAAAAAGTGCTAAAGAAAATCCGCACTTTCGTACTGAATCTTGGTCAAGAATGAGTGATTTGAGTGAAAAATTCTCATTCTTGGACAATTAAAAGATTAATATATCCCTGATCGTGGACGCGGTGTAAAGTTGATATTGACCGATAGTAGTGATAGATTTTATTGAGCAATGTAACCAATATCAAAAGTAATATCAGAATATTTTCATGGTTCTCTATGAATTCTTATGAATAAAGATAAATATAAAATATTAATCAAAATTTTAATATAAATAAAAAAATATATATTAAAATACAAATGTCTGATATTACTCAAGAAATTGAAATTCCAGAGCAATTTACAAAAATAATTAGCGATTTTATCCGTGATATGAAAAGAACCTTTCCTGAGTATCTACCAATTATTAACAAATGGTGGAAGGATAAAAAAAATTTTGATTATATTGAAGAAGAAGAAGAAAGGTTAAAGACAATCGAAAAGTACGAAAAAACTTGCGTTAAAATATTATTTTCGTTTTGTCAAAAAAAATATCCACCGCGTTTTTTTGAAATACTTTATCAAAATGAAGAAATATTCAATGAAAAGTCTACTATTGATACAGAATTTTTACCGCATATTCATTTTAAAGATTTATGGCAATTTGATATTAGTGAAAACACAAAAAACACAATTTGGAAGTATTTACAACTAATTTTATTTTCTATCATAAAGACTGTAAATAACAAAGAAGTTTTTGGAGATACAGCAAAATTATTTCAGCAAATAGACGAAACAGAATTTAAAAATAAATTAGAAGAAACATTTTCAAAAATGCAAGAAACTTTCGAAACCAATAAAAATGATGGAAATGACAATGAAATGACTCTTACAACTATAGAAGATTTACCTCAACCAGCTGACGTACATAATCATCTGAATGAAATGATGAATGGTAATATTGGTAATTTAGCCAAGGAAATAGCTGAAGAGACTGCGAAAGATTTAGATTTGGATTTTGATGGAATCACAGATATGAATGATGTTTTCAGTAAATTATTCAGCAGTCCAAATAAATTAATGGACTTGATAAAGTCAGTAGGAGAAAAATTGGATACAAAGATTAAATCGGGAGAAATGAATCAAAATGATTTGATGAGTGAGGCTACTGATATTATGAGCAAAATGAAGAATATTCCTGGTATGGATGGCATTCAATCTATGTTAAGTAAAATGGGTATGGGCAACATGGGAGACATGGACGACATGGACGACATAAATGCTATGGCTGA
>Ga0209617_10000537_pt1 | contig 16846 bp, 10 predicted proteins | sample LakEriepJuly2011_2_FD_187459 | JGI IMG/M metagenome (GOLD analysis project Ga0209617, IMG submission 187459) | Freshwater microbial communities from dead zone in Lake Erie, Canada - CCB epilimnion July 2011 (SPAdes) (version 2) | ecosystem: Environmental > Aquatic > Freshwater > Lentic >... | reverse complement strand
AGTATTCTCGAACTCACCGATAGATTTGAGGAAATCGAGTAAACGACCGATATGGTAGTCAGTATGGGTTAAAAAACCAGCATATACTTCCATCATCCGGGCATAAAGCCGTTTTTCGGCGGCTGGGAGGGAATCCCAGTGCGGGACATCGGGATCATGACGAGAAAGTTCAGCATCTGCGGGAACAATCCCCATTTCTTGCTGACGGGCAAAAACCTTTTTTCTGTAAGCTTCCCAACCATCATCAAATTGTCCCGCGTAGGCATCAGCCCATTCTTTGGGGACATGATGGGGGGCGTGCATTGCCCCCGGACAGAAATACATGAAAAAGGGCTTATTTGGGGCAACCTGCTTGGCATCAGCGATAAAGCTAATGGCTTTGTCTGCTAAATCTTCGGTTAAATGATATCCTTCTGCGGGGGTCTTTTCTGGCTTAACGGTGTGGTTATCATAAACCAAATCTGGATAATACTGGTGGGTTTCTCCGCCTAAAAAGCCATAAAAACGCTCAAAACCGCGACCGAGAGGCCAGCGATCATAGGGTCCTGCGGCTGAAAGTTGGTCTGAGGGGGTTAAATGCCATTTTCCTAACGCATAAGTGTTATAACCCTTCTGGAGTAATATCTCTGAAAGAAACCCATTTTCAAAGGGAATATTCCCATTACCTCCGGGATAACCCGTAGACCCTTCTGTAATGCAGGACATGGCGTTAGAATGGTGATTGCGCCCAGTCAGCAGACAAGAACGGGTGGGAGAACACAGTGCCGTTGTGTGTAGATTATTGTAGCGCAATCCATTTGCGGCTAATGTGTCTAGGTTGGGTGTTTTGATGGGACTTCCATAATTTCCAAATTGTCCAAATCCTGTATCATCAAAAACGATAAATAGGACGTTTGGTGTATTTTCTTTTGCCCGTAATGGTTCTGGCCAAGCTGGACTGGATTTATCAACTGTGCGGCCGATTACACCGGGGAAGGTAGTTCCGAGTTTGTATTCATGCAGAGACATAAATCTGACCTCTTGAGAATATTTAATTTTTAACAAAAGCCCCGAAATTCTATATCCTCTTTAGGAGGGGTTTAAAATCAGCAACGTTGCAAAAGGTCTGGTGATTTGAGACAATATCCTAGACCGTGCATGGTTTCATCTTTGATTGTTTCACCCTATCTCATTAATCCAATGTTGAATAATATTGAGTAAGTTTGGTTGATTGGGAAAACCTTTTAATGGTGCGTCTAGAGGTTGTTCTGTGATAAAGGCAATATGAATTTCTCGTGCATTTGCTAACATACGACATACATTGATTAGTGTTTCAGTCGGTTCAATTTCATTAAATATCAAAGCTAAATATTGTTTTTCTAAAACTTCTTCTATCATGACTAAAAGTTCTCGTTCCAAATCCGCAACACCGGAAATTTTTGGTATATTTTTTGCAGGTAAATTTAATCCTTCTTTAAAAATTCTTGTGCAGAGTAGTTTTGCTATTTCACTTACATCATTATTAAGTTGAAAATTAGCAGTATTGATAATGGAAATATAGCCTGTTTTTTCTGTGGGTTGGAGTTGGAAAAGGAGGGAATGAGTATCTGTAAATTGGTTTTCTAGGTGTTTAAGTTCACCATGCCAAGCGCGGTAAAATTCAGGATATCTCATATTTTGGGCGCAATGCCAGAGAATTTCATAGGAGTTGGCAAATTTTATAAAGCTAATGGTATCAGTGTATTCTGATATATAACTCTTTAGTTCATGCACTACTATACGCATTTGCGACATTTGCAAAATTCTTGTTAATACTTTTGGTGGTTCAGTATAGCTAATATCACTTTTATCTTGATATGTATGGATTATATCCAATATGCCATCAATAATTATAGTATTTCCTGAATCTATTTCATTTAAGTCCTTTATTGATTGAAGTCTAGTTCTTGTCTTAGGTGAAAATTGTATTAATTCTTCTAAAGTAGAAATATAGGTATCAATATATTTATCTTTATCTGTTTTATACAGCATTAGTGCAGCCTCTCTACGAATAGATTCATTATGAGATTTTTTTGCTAATTTTAATAAATTAGATAGAGCAGATGTTTTCAAAAAACTAAATTTTAATATACTTTTTGCTGCCGCTAATACAATATCTTCATTTATGGATAATTCCATTAATTCCAATAAAGAATGAATAGCTATTGAATTATTATTTTGTATCCTTAATATTTGATTTAAAATACTAATTCTATCTGATTCATTATCAGAAATATTTTTTAAGCTTACCAGTTCTGATATTACAATTTCACTATATTTATTTATCAATTTTAATGGATATTCACGTAATAAAAACAAAAAACTATCTTTAATTATATTTCCTTGTATTTCGGTAAAATTGCCTAATCTAGTAAATATTCTTCGATCTTTAATATTAAACAAAATTGCAATTATAATTTCTTCATACTCGTTATTAAATTCAATAATTTCAAATAGTGTTACCGCAGAATTATATATAATAATTGAATTAATAGAAGATTGCAGAAGTTCAATAAGAGTAGGAATAATTAAAGGATGTTTTGAATTTAATTCTGTCAAGACAATAGTTGCTGGAAAGCGAATATTTTCATCTGTATTGCTAGAAATTAAATTTTCTAACTCCTTAATCAAATTCATTTGTAGTTGCTTATTGATTTTAAAAATAATTTCTGACAACATACCAATAAACTCCATTCCATAAGTAGAAAAATCATAAATAATTTTACATATCCCAGTTATCAATTTTGGATTACTTGGATCAATTTGAACCAAGCTCTCTACACAATAAAAACACATCTCTCCCTTTTCAATAACTTGAATTGCTTGACATAATACATCTATAGATAATGTATTGTCAGGTGATATTTTTATTAAAAAATCGACGGTGAAGCCAATATCATCTTCTGTTTTGATTAAGTCTATAAGATAATTAGTTAACTCAAGGTTATTTTTACCAAATTTTACAAAATCATCTTTTTTATATTCTCTCCAAAAAATTTCCCCTCCTTTATATTTACGAATTAAATCTATTACTACATTGATGGCATGGCTATTATTATGGGCAATCTTGATTAAAATATCAACAAAATTAGCATGAATATATTCATCATTGGTATTTTCAATTTCATTGATTATACAGTCAATTGATTGAGATAAATTGGCTTCAATCAATGTGTTAGATGCTCCATATGATATAGGTAGATAAAATTCCCAGTATTCTGAATAATCATCACTTCTATGATAGTAAGATAATTTTACTAATTCCTGAATAATTTCACTAGCAATTCTACAACCAGCAAATTGTGCGATTGCAGTAGCAGCCAAAAAATAAGCTGGATAAAAATAAAAATCATCGCATCCACTTTCAAAACTAACTAATGCTTCTATAAAATCTTCTTTATCATCTTTATTGATCGAGTTACGTCCAAACCATAATAAAATTACTTCCTTCCATTTACTTTCAAAAATACGATAAACGCAATCTTGATTGTTATGCTTAATAAAAGGATTAGGATTTTCATTATTGTGATTTAAAAAATAACGCCAATCATCAATACCTAAAGCTGCAAAATATTCTTGAAAATTAGGATGAAAGAAAGCATAAACAGCTTCATCACTACTTGCATCTCTATCTACCAAATTTAACCAACCTACATCACAAGCCAAATCAAATAAATGTTGACCCATTTCTTTAACTGCAAAACTTTCATTTATGCGAAATCTAGTATAACTTTCAATTCCTTCTCTAGCTAATTTACCTAATGCTTGATGTAATTCTTGTTTTAAAGTATAGTTTAAGTTCTGAGATACTAACTCACGTTTCCAATCATAAAAATACTGAGTGTATAAACCAAAAAGTTCTGCTGTAGTTTCTGGTAAATCACTATGCTGATTTTGATAAAAAATCTGACATAAAAGAGATAATCGTAAAGGATTGGTAACTAATTCACGAATGCGCTCTTTTCCTGGTTCTCGTAATTTTGCCTTTAGTTCCTCACCACGCTGTATTTTATTCTCATCACATTTAAACCACTGTTCAATAAACTTATCAACTTGTTCAGGTTCAAATTCTTGAGTTTTATAGGTGTCAAAACCAGACAATATATTATTATTTAAACTTGCATCCCAAACATTTAACCGACAAGTTAAAACTACTCGCGCTTGTCCTAACCAGTTTGTCAGTTCTTGAGAAATTTTATTTAATGCTTCTATTGGTGAAGATTTTCCCATTTCATCAACACCATCCAACAGCAACCAAAAATCATCTTGATAAAACCGTGACTTTAGCTGTTCCTCTAATTCTGAAGTAAGAATAAGATTAGATAATCTCATTGCATCAGGTAGCCATTTTTTGAGTAGATATTGCTCTAATGTCATACCTTCCAAGCTACCAAGAGATATAAAAATGGGTAGGTCTTTATTTTCTTGTTTGATATGTGAAGCAATAGCACTTAATAAAGTGGTTTTACCTGCTCCTGCTTCTCCAACTATAGCAATATGTTTATTTTTTCCAGCAGAATTTTGATTTATTACCTGTTCCAAAAAATCATTGTGTTCGTAACTTTTAACAATGACTTCCTTTTCTAACTTATTAACCTCACTTCTATCAACATTCCCATCTCGTCGTTGTTGCTGTTTGCGTTCTAGCAAACCTAATGGAACATGAACATTTAACTCAAATCCCATTTCTGAACCTTTGCGTCTAATGCGTTGCTGTTCTTGCTGCTGGTCTTCTAGTTTTGTGTGGCAAACTTTTAGCCATTCATCATCATTTAAAATGGGTGTCTGAATATTAGGATTTTGTTGTAATTTCAACCATTCATTAAATTTTTCTATCCATAACCAATCAGAAGCTTTGTTAAAAGGAGATTCACCTTTTGGACTTGCTCCACGTCCATTCTTTGTGCGAGTAAAACCTAGCTTATTGTAAATACTAGTTAAATTTTTGCGTGGTGTGGAAACTAAAGATTTATCTATCTTCAATTGTTCAAATATTTCAGTATCCTTACATTTTTTATTTGGATAATCAAATCTACATAGGAATAAAATTCTTTCTTTTCCAAAAATTTTATATTCATCAGCGACTTGTTCTAAAAACAATCTTCTGATTTCGGGTGTTACGTCAATTAGTTCCATAATAGTGTTTCTTACCGCATATACATTAATTCAGGATAACAAAAACAATATTCTCTGGCAATCTTTTTTGATAAAATTGCATATTTTTATTTAATTGATATTAATTTGATATTTAATTGATATTTTTTGGATATTTTATTAATTCGTTGATTTTGTCATGATGAATGAGTCCTTACAAAGTTGGATTTTATTCAGTTATGCTACAAACCAAACTTAACCTTCTCCCCCACTACTACGGTAAACTTGCTAGAGAAAACGGAATCGGATATTTAGAAGATAGTCGCGGTATTAGACTTCCTAGCGTTACCTCAATCTTGAAAGCTACTAAACCTCCAGCAGAAAAAGCACAACTCACAAAATGGCGACAAAAAGTAGGTAATTTTGAAGCTAATAGAATTACTCAAGAATCAAAACAAAGGGGTATTCTCATTCATCAACAGGTTAAAAATTACTTTTTAGATGAGCCTATTATTTGCCCTGAATTTATCAAACCTTATTGGCATAACCTATTACCAATATTGGAAAATATTCATAACGTCCGATTAATTGAAGCCAATCTTTTTCATTACTATCTCGGTTATTCTGGCAGAGTTGATTGTGTAGCGAATTATTGCAATATTCCCTGTGTGATTGAATTTAAAACCGCAGAACGCATAAAACCTCTTTATGATGAACCTTTACAACTTGCGGCTTATTGCGGTGCAGTCAATCGTCAATATGGCTTGAGAATTAACAATGCTTTAGTAATTGTCACCACTCCAGATGAAGCTATTGTACATTGGTTAGAACCTAAAGAAGTGATGAAAAAATGGCATCAATGGCAGAAAAAAGCCAACACATTTTGGCCAAACGATGGTACTAATGACAAAATATCAGCCTAAAAAATTCTCATACATAGAGCATTGGTAAATCCCTTCTATCTTAATAAGGAGAGAAAATAGAAGGGGAAGTAGTACCACCGTGAAATCAAAAGTCAAAAATTCATTGCCCGAATTATTACACCAATAAAACTCACTAAACCAATTACAAGTAAAGCCACCCCAATAATTTCCGCACTGTGAGAAGTTTCGTAGGTATAGCGATTATTTTGAATTTGTTTAAGTAACCGACGGTGTTCTCTCAACCCTAAAAACATTCCCAACATTCCCGTCACAATAAAAGACAGTCCCACAATCACCGAAAATCTGACTGGGTTCAGGTGATGACTCAGACGAGTATTTTCAATCGCTCTAACAATTGTGGGAATACCAAAACCAAAACCAATTAACGATAGACAGGTGCGTATCCACGCCATTAATGTGCGATCTGCTGCTGCTCGACTGCGGTATTTAGCTAATTCTGTTCTATCTGCTGCTAAATCGTTGGTAGACAATTGTTCAGGTGTTTCTGATTTGATAAGTGGCTGATTCATTGTGGTAAAATGTGCCTGTAAATTACCTCTGAATAATTACTTTTATTGTTTTTGATTGAGTTCTTGAGTCAGAAAATAATTGAGGAAAGTTCTAATTAAGGCAACAATTCCTAGTTTTCCTAGAGACTCAAAGGTTGAATGGTAGGTTGTAGACAGAATATCTGCTCCTAATTGAAATTCTAATGCCAGCACTAGCCAAATGCCAAAGTTGAGCCGGATTTGCATAAATCGGTTTTGACTATGATTATGGTTCAGAGAAATTGCTATTTTTCCGCTTTTTAATACACCCAATAAAATACAAAAGACAGAAATAGATTCTAGTAAGAATTTCAGCAAGGTTACAAAAAATGCTAACCCACTCTCTAGCTGTTCAAATAATGCCATAAGTCAGCTTTTTTCACGCTCCAGGCATAGAGATTAATTACAATAGCCTTAGTGAATCAAAGTATTAAATTGGAAAATATCAAATCTCAAACTTTGCGTCTTTGCTCCTTTGTGTCTTTGCGCGAAACATAATTTATACCGCCATTATGTAACGGAAAAAACCGCATTTAGTTAGGTTGTTGCTCTAATTTGCGTTTATTCCAAATTGAGTAAAAACTACCTAGAAATGCTCCTAAAATTACATAAGCTATGAGTGTGGGAATTACCTTTTGTTCTACGTTATTCAAAATAGCGATAAACAAGGCTAAACCAACATTACGAGCAATACAGGAAATTGCTAAAATCGGTCGTGTATCATCATTGTTACCCCCTAAACTGTGTCCTATTATTAGAGAGGCGATTACCATAATTGTAATAACAACCATTGGTAATCCCCAAACTTTGAAAAATAGAGGAATCCCTAAAATACCAGCTAAAACAACCAGTACGAAAAAAAGACTATTAGCAATAAAATTTAAGGGTTGGGCGATATTTTCGGCAAATTGAGGCACAAACTTTTGCAGCAAAAGACCGATACTGACAGGCAATAACTGTACCATGATCACTTGTCGGGTAACTTCTAAAATTGTCACTTTTTCTGAAATATTCTCAAATAGGGTGACAAAAATTTCCAAGGTAATAGGAGTAACGCAGACTGCAAGTATAGCGAGGGTTAGCTGAAAACTCGCTGAGTAGGAAAATCTACATCCAGCCATTTGCGCTCGTTTTGTGGTCAGAGGCGCACCTGGAGAAGCCGCTAACAAGGCTAATCCTGTCATTACTTCGGGGGGTAAGTTAAACAGTTTTAGCAGGACAATAACCACTAGAGGAACTAGCACTACAACGGCTAAAAGCGCACGGAATAGTAAAGCAGGTTTTCGCCATAGGGAAAGCATTTCTTCAAAACAGAGATTGCTTCCTATGGCTAACATCAAAGAAAAAATCGTGATTTTAACGAAAATCAACAGTAAAGGATGGTGCATAGCTGGAAATTAAACCTCTTTCCTCTGCGTCCTCTGTGCCTCTGTGGTTCGATAAATTACTTCTTAAACCGCAGAGGAAAAAAAGATATTTTTCGGGTCACTTGTTAACTACTATTGAACAAATAATATCTCTTAACTCAACTTTGTATTACTATCCCTGGTCATAGATATCTCCTAAATATTTAGTGTGATAATTTTTACTCACGCGGATGAAAGAATCACATAAAAAATCTCTAATTTTTCACTGTTGAAGATAATAATTAAATCTGGTTCGCAATTGTTCAATTGTTAAATCTTGCGTCCAATATTCTATTAAAGCATGACCAAAAGCCCAAGCATTACGATCTGGTGTAGATGGGTTTTCTAACAACAATGGCCACAGAGATAATAAATCAAAGTTGCGGGATTTGGAATTGTCTGTATTTAATAGGGGAAAAAGTTCATAAGCCATTTGTAATTTACCAATTACTATGGGTAATTGTTCAATGGGAATTTGTTCTGCGAGTAAATAAGCAAGAGTAGGAGAACCTGTTGATAATGTGGAAATAAATTGCAAAACGGGACTTTTTAGTAATGCAGCAATTCCTTGGGTAGTTGTCATCTGAAATGTGTAATGCTCAATAATCTTAGCTGCTGCTGTGGTGCGAGTTTCTAAATTCCGTAAAAAGCGAGTTAACCGTAATTGTTTAGCCGGATCTATTGCTGCTAATAATCCTGAAGATAAAGCTTCTATATTCCAAGAATTTCGATTAGTTTTTGAATCATTTGTAACGACAGGTAAAACTAAATTAGCAAAATTTCCTAATAGTTGTTGACGGTATTTTGTCGCTTCTCGAATAGAAATCTCTTTTGGTTTTTCTCCTTTTTCCCAATTATAAGGAGGTTGCCATTCACGGATAGGACGTAAACGATCTACTTGAGTTACAATGGTAATAATCGGTAAATCTGCCACTTCTGATTTTACATCTTGGAGAAAATCTACATCCATTTGTAAAGCTGGATCTAGTGCTGGAGTAACTAATAATAATAAATCAGCATTAATAGCATAATCAATGACTAAATCTCGCAAATCTTCCCGTTTTACCTGTTCATAACCGGGAGTATCCCAAAGGTTGAGAATTTCCCCATTTTCCGTTTCCCAATGATAATTTTGAATTGTATCTGTACTGGGTAAAACATCAACCGCAGCCAATTCATTTTGAAAAAGAGTATTAATTAAACTACTTTTACCTGCACCTGTGCGCCCAATAATGAGAATATTTACGGGTTTTTGGGCAACGATTTCCGGGGGTTCAGCTTGGGTGAGAATGTCCCGCAGGGTTTGGGTTTTAACTTGGGGTAGGGTGGGGGTAAGTAATTCAATTTTAGTGCCTGCATAGAGAGCGATAGCTTGTTTACATAAGTTCCGCAAAGCTGCTTCTCTTAATAGTTGACTCAAGTTTATTAATAATTCCTGAGAAGCGCGATTTCCCACACCTTCACTAGCTTTTTTTGCCACCGCAGTAAGAGGATTTAATACCCATTGCGCCCAATTCCAAACTTTCCATAATTTACGGGCAGATGGTTCTAATTTACGATAAACTTCATAGGTTTGATAAGCTTGTCCAACGGTAACTTGATTGAGAACAGGAGATAATTTTTGCATCCATTGATCCATATCATCTACTGTACCCCGAATTAAACCATAAACTTGAGGAATGTAAATATTTAAAAGCGGATATTTAACTTGAGGATTATAAATATGAGAAATTGCTACTACTAAATCTTGACATCTTCGCCAAAAAGTTTGCCAATCTTCCCAAATAGGTAAATCATTTGCGGCTGCGGTGAGAATATTTTCTAATGCGGTTTCTACTGCTTTAGTCGTATTTGTTTCGATGACTAAATTATTCTCTGTGGTAGTTTCTAATTCTTCTCTTACTTCTGCAAAAACAGCTTCAATTTGATTTATTGCCGGTTTAGTCCAGCGTACCAGCAACCACCGCCAACCGACAAATACAAATGTAAATAAAGCCCAAATCCAACTTAATCCCCAAGCGTGAATTTGCGTTCCTGCGGAAATGAGAAGGAAGGAGATAATTACCGCAATTGGTGAAACTAAGATTATCCATTGCCAGGGTTTTAAACGGATCATTGTTTGATAACTTTTTGGTTTGTGGATGTTGGATTAGTGATTTATTACTTATTTTACCAGGGAAATTTACCAGGAAAATAACACTCACGGTGGGTGTTGATATCATCAGATGACAAATACGCAAGATAAAGTATGAAGAATGAAGGATTAAATTGATTTTTTTAGTCTTCATTCTCCATCTTTCAACCTTTCCTTAACCGAGCTTTTCATATACTTTGAACATCGGCAAATACATAGCCAGCAAAATTGTCCCCACCATTCCCCCCAGTACCACAATCATTACTGGTTCTAAAATACTGGTGAGTGATTTAACTGCCTGTTCTACTTCATCTTCATAAAAATCGGCGACTTTCATCAACATTGCATCTAGTTGTCCCGTTTCTTCACCAATACTCATCATCTGAATTGCCATAGCTGGAAAAACGTTTTCTGTGAGCAAAGCAACACTAATCATCCCCCCTTGTTGAACCTCTTCACGGGCAGCGTCAATGGCATTAGCAATAACCTGGTTTCCTGATGTATCTCGCACAATTTCTAAACAAGTTAAAATCGGGACTCCAGAGCGAGTCAATGAACCAAAGGTCCGACTAAAACGGGCAATAGCAGATTTTTGAATCAAATCACCAAATAAAGGTAGCTTTAGGGCAATACTATCAATCTGTAACCTACCAACAGGGGTTTTGTAATACTGCTTATAAAGAAACGATAATACAAATAAAATCCCAATAACCAACAAAGACCAATAGCTTCGTAAGACTTTACTACAGGTCATTAAGAATAATGTAAGTGGTGGTAATTCTGCTCCTAGGGATACAAAAATATCTGCGAAAATTGGAATCAGAAAAACTGTCATGCCCACAAAGATAGCAGTTGCTAAAAAACCCACAACCACTGGATAAGACATAGCTGATTTAATTTGATTCTGTAATCGTGCCATATCTTCTAATAATTTAGCTAGACGATTTAAGACTTCATCCAACACACCCCCAACTTCGCCAGCTTGTACCATACTCACATACAAACCATCAAAACACTCAGGATGTTTACGCATGGAATCTGAGAGGTTAATTCCAGTCTGAACATCGCCACAAATTTCTACTAAAGCAGCTTTAAGTTTAGGATTACTACATTGCTCAGAAAGTACAGTCAAGCCTCTGACTATGGCTACACCCGCATTTACTAAAGCAGCAAATTGACGGGAAAAAATTGCTTTATCCTTAACAGAAACCTTGACAAAGGAATTCTTAATCTTTTGGATATCGAACCGAGAAGCCAAGCTTTGAGATTCTTTTAAATCTTGAATAATAAAACCTTGATTTATAATATTATTGCGAGCATCATTCAAGGAATCAGCGGTAAATTTTTCGGTCCTGGATTTTCCTTGAGAATCACGAATACGAGTAACGTAGGTAGGCATAATATTTATTTAAAATTTTAGAATTGGTCAGTTGTCAGTTGTCAGTTGTCAGTAGGGGCGAAGCATTTGGAAGATAAATTATCGGTCATTGCCAAAAATAGTTCTCCAAATGCTTCGCCCGTACAGTTGTCAGTTGTTAGTTGTTAGTTGTCATTGGGAAGAAATATTCCTCCTGCCCCTGCCTGTTAACGTAATTTAGCTCCTGCTGGGGCTGTTGCACCAATTAGACGCTGGACTTCATCTGGTTTAGAAGTTTTAGATATTGCTGCTTCAAAAGAAATAGTTCCAGCTTTGTACAAATCAGCTAAAACTTTTTCTAGAGTTTGCATTCCCAACTTACCACCCGTCTGAATAGCTGAGTAAATTTGTGCTGTTTTTCCTTCCCGAATTAAGTTAGAAATAGCGGGAGTGATAATCATAATTTCTTGAGCCATTACTCGCCCATATTCACCTGACTTGACATTTTTCTTAGGTACTAAAGTCTGACTAAAAACTGCGACTAAGGAGTTAGACAACTGCACCCGCACCTGAGTTTGTCTTTCTGAGGGAAAAACGTCAATAATCCGGTCAACGGTTTGTGCGGCAGAACTTGTATGTAGTGTACCAAGTACCAAGTGGCCTGTTTCTGCAGCGGAAATCGCCAACGCAATGGTTTCCAAGTCCCGCATTTCTCCTACCAGAATAATATCGGGATCTTCTCGTAAAGCTGCTTTTAAAGCATTAGCAAAACTCTTCGTATCTTCTCCTAATTGGCGTTGGTGAACTAGGCTTTTGATTGGTTCATAAACAAATTCCACAGGGTCTTCAACTGTTAAAATATGTTCTGCCCTAGTGCGGTTAATTAAGTCAATCATTGCCGCTAGGGTAGTAGTCTTACCAGAACCAGTTGGACCTGTGACGAGAATTAGTCCTCTAGGTTTTTCCGTCATTTCCCGGACTATATCTGGCAAACCTAATTTTTCAAAGTTAGGAATTTTAGAACTTAATGCTCGTAAACAAGCAGCATAAGCACCACGTTCTTTATAGACATTCACCCGGAACCTAGCTAATCCTTTGACACCGTAAGAACAATCTAATTCCCATGTTTGCTCTAAAGTTTTGCGCTGAGTGTTATTGAGCATACTGAAAATTAGCCTTTGACATTCATCAGCCGTCAATATGTGTTCACCAATAGGTGTCAGACGTCCACTAATCCGAAAATAGGGAGGTAATCCAGCGGATAGGTGCAAGTCTGACCCACCTCTAGTAATTAGTTCTTCCATCAAGTCTTCAATCATCATTTCCATAGTCTGATTTTGCTCCCATTAATTAACAATAAAAAACTTAAAACTCTCAATTCAAAATGTGCGGCTAATCTGTAAAGCAAGGTGTCATACAGTAAGGACAATCTAACCATTCTGGTTGTAATTCCCCACTACAAGTCAGACAAGTCAGACCACTTTTGCGTTTAGCTTTTAATTCAGCCTCTAAACCTTTATCTGTAAGTGTTACTCGCTCTACTTCTTCTAAGGTAGTTGCTCCTTGACGAACTAAGTCCAAACTGTAAGCTAGTAAGGTTTTCATCCCCTCTTCAACAGCTACTTCTTTAATCCTTTTTGTAGGTGCTTCCTTGTTGATCAGAGTTTGTAATTCTTCAGTAATCCGCATTACTTCATAAACCCCACAACGCCCCTTGTAGCCAACACCACCACATTTTTGACAAAGATTTTTATGGCTGGCTATTTCTTCTGGTGGGATAGTATTGGCTTTGTAGAAAGTTACCTGAGCTTCTTGGGAAACGGATAGACCATAGCGAACTAGTTCTTTAATGGTCGGACTGTATGCTATACGACATTCAGAACAGACACGACGAACTAGACGTTGTGCTAAAACACCAATTAAAGAACTGGAAATCATGAAAGGTTCAATACCCATTTCTCCCAAGCGAGCGATCGCTCCTGGCGCATCATTAGTGTGTAAAGTAGTTAATACCAAGTGACCGGTTAATGCTGCCTCAATCGCCGTTTTCGCAGTTTCCCGATCCCGTGTTTCCCCCACCAGCAACACATCTGGATCTTGACGCAAGAAAGCCCGCAAGGCCGTCGAGAAATCCAACCCCTTTTCCCGAATTACCTGTACTTGAGTAATCCCCGGTAAACTATACTCAATTGGATCTTCTACTGTACTGATATTAATCCCCGGATCATTCTTTTCTGATAGTGCCGAATACAACGAAGTAGTTTTACCCGAACCAGTTGGTCCCGTCACTAAAATCAACCCGAATGGCTTACTAACCATATCCTTAACAATATTTAAGGTTTCTGGGTCAGTAATTAACTTATCCAAACCTAATTGAGTTGCAGAGTTATCTAAAATCCGTAAAACAACCTTTTCTCCATAGCGACTAGGTAGAGTATTTACCCGGAAATCCACCTTTCTTCCGGCAAATATCCGGCGAATCCGGCCATCTTGAGGTAAACGTCTTTCAGCAATGTCCAGGTTAGAAATAATTTTAAATCGGGCTGTTACCGCTGGGATAATTTTTTTCGGCATATTATCAAATGCCTCACGTAATATCCCATCCTTACGGAAACGAATCCGTAAATATTCTTCCTGCGGTTCAATGTGAATATCCGAAACACCCTCAGTTAAAGCCTTCAACAAAATCCGATTCACAAGTTTAATGATTGGTGCATGATCAGCACCCTTCATAGCATTATCTAAATCAACATCATTATCACTACTTTCATCTATGTCCAGAGTCCCTAGATTGTCTAAATCACCCTTGACATCATAATTTTTTTGCTGGTCTAATATCTTTCGGTGTGCCGCTTGTTCATTTAAAAATTTGTTAATGATGTTCTGATAATCTTTCTGGGTAATTACCCTGCGTTGAAAAGACAAGCCTTGGGAACGCAAAATCTGATTAAGATCATCAGAAGCATTTAAATTATCTGGATCAACCATAGCCACCAACACATAAGGTGGGCTTTGGTTATCATTTCTTGACAGTGGGATTAAGTGATGCCGACGACAGATATCAACAGGAATGAGGGTTTGAATTAAATTCCCCACGTTTGTTGTATCAATTTCGTAGATTTCGGGATCAAGAGACTCAACGCCGTATAAAATTTTGAGTTCAAATAAATGTTGTTTTTTGTATTCGGTGACAAACTCAGGTGATAATTTTCGCTCAGTAATTGATTCTAATACTTCTGTCAGTGGTTTACCGGACTTGCGGCTGGCAATTACAGCCTGCTTCATTTGTTCATTATTGACATAGCCAGACGTTACTAATTTATTACCGAAAGGCGAAAACTCAGTTCTTGTAGTCAGCGCAGTGCTACGCCGTTGTGGTGATGAGTAAGTCATAAGTAATTGGGTTAGGGTAGAGAAACCTCTTTTATGAACTACCCCATCTTACTTCGTTGAAGATGAGGTTTCTACATCCCCATCAGTAAGTTGAGATTTTTGACGTTTTTTTTGACCGAGTTGCTTCATACTTCCAGCATTCTTGCGTTTGCTGGTGTTTGAAGTAGAGGCAGAATCATCTACGTCTACGTTAGCGTAGCGGCGCGTTAGCGCGGCTCGTTCCCAGCCCCGGTAGATTATTTGAGTACCAAAGCAACATCACTTCTGCCGCTGCAATATCGCGCTGTTGGGTATATCCGCAGTTGTTGCAAACGTGAGTCCGTTGGTCTAAAGTTTTCTTTTCTTGATGCCCACATTTTGGACAGGTTTGAGATGGTCTTACCTTCCTTGTAGGAACTTCTACAAATAAGCCACCAATGTCTGATAATTTCGCTTTTAGAGCGGACTTTATCATTCCCATTCCCACATCAAGAATTGATTTAAGCCATTGATGATTACCTCCCATTCACTTTCTTAACTTATGCTATACTAACATTATAAATACCTAATATTTTGTCAAAAACTCAACTGTCCTCAAAATTCTTTTACTTGCAGTAAAAAACATTTTAAGAACGTTTCGTTTTTGACTGGCTTACATCCCCACCCTATGAGTACATTGAGGGTGGGGAATTACGCAAAACTGTTAAATTTCAGTCAACAACCTTTTTACAAAAAGGCAGGAGTTAAGAGGCAGGGGGCAGGAGGTTATGAGTATCAATTAAAACTTTAGTTCTGGGTTTACAGAAAGAATTATACTAAGACACGCAGCGCGTTAGCATAGCGGCACGAAGTACAGTATAAAGCGTCTTTGCTTTAATCCCACTATGAGTAAGGGTGGGGTTCCTCTTGCCTCCTGAAATTTAAATTTTCATGGACGAGAATTAAGTGAGAACAAACAAGGCAAGAGTTTTTTTGGAGATCAAAGCCTTACTGTTCAGCTATTTTGAATTATTTTGTCTTTATTTCCCATTCTATTCACCATTTATCACAATAGAATCATAAGCTGTCGCGCACTTAAATTGTATAATTTGGAGGTGGAAACCCGCCTATAGCCCAGATTGGGTTCAAAAACTAGATGCGTGACAGCTTAGTGGTATCACTTCCTGCCAAAATATTGGTAATTTAAAGAGCAGTCCGTCGTCAGCGGGTTGTTGAAAAGGGGGATTTAAACCCAAAATTAGCTTACTAGCTGAATGCTCGTTAAATTTCTGCTGTTAAAAGCATCTGGAATGAGTAAATAATAGTAAACGAAAATAAACAGGTACACTATATAAGCCAGGAATTAGGCTAATCAACTCAAGATATAGCCAGCAGTTGCTAAAGTCACCGAACACACCTAAGTTTACCTCAAACCATTCTTCTCAGCACTTAAGTGACTGAATTTACCACATACCACATATTCTTATGAAAAGTGACTCTCCGTCCGAAATTAACTCCAACGAACCTGGATACGAGGTTAATGAGCAAGCAGCAAACCAAATAAATGAACAGGGAGATAACATACTCACTGAAGAACATGGTGATGCTACAGCCAACCCTATTGAATTAGATATCGCTGTTTTAGCAGAGTTAAATCAACAAATTGAAACGCTTAAAACTCAACTAGAAGACCGTAGCACTCAGTATATGCGAATTGCCGCAGATTTTGAGAATTATCGCAAACGAACTGCCAAAGAAAAAGAAGAAATTGACTTACAGGTAAAGCGAAATACAATTACAGAATTGCTACCTGTTGTAGATAATTTTGAGCGAGCACGAGCGCACCTCAAGCCCCAAGGTGATGGCGAAATGACAATTCATAAGAGTTATCAAGGGGTTTACAAACAGTTGGTGGATTGTTTAAAACGTCTAGGTGTAGCACCCATGCGCCCTGAAGGTCAAGAATTTGACCCAAATTTGCATGAAGCCGTCATGCGAGAACTGACAGATGAACA
>Ga0209617_10000536_pt1 | contig 16883 bp, 8 predicted proteins | sample LakEriepJuly2011_2_FD_187459 | JGI IMG/M metagenome (GOLD analysis project Ga0209617, IMG submission 187459) | Freshwater microbial communities from dead zone in Lake Erie, Canada - CCB epilimnion July 2011 (SPAdes) (version 2) | ecosystem: Environmental > Aquatic > Freshwater > Lentic >... | reverse complement strand
CACACCGAGCACGTCACCGGAGATCGGCACGCCCGGCGACGCATCGCTGAAGACCGTCACGCGCTGGCCGGGCTTGATGCGGCCCGAGAGCGCCTCGCTCACCTTGAGGTTGGCGACCATCGCGCTCGTGTCCGGCAGGATCATCACGAGTTCGTTGGGCTTGAGTTCGGTGCCGGCCTGCGGCGGCGGCGTCTCGCTGCCGCGGCCCCAGCCGCCTGATTCGAGGCTGCTTGCGTAGACCACCAGCCCGTCGCTCGGCGCGTTCACGGTGCAGTAGGCGATCTGCTGCTTGGTCTGGTCGAGTCGCTCCTGTGCGGTCTGCTGCTTGAACCGTGCACTGTCGAGCTCGGTGCGAGCCTTCACGAGTTCCGCATCCTTTTTCTGTTCGGTGCGTCCGCGCTCGGCGCGGGCCTGGTCGAGGTCGCTCTTCTTCTTCGCCTCATCCTGTGGGTACTGGAACTCGTCGTAGACCTTGATGTCGATGTCGGCCTGCTTGACCTTGGCGTTCGCCTGGATCAGCGCAACACGGTCCTTCTCGTAGTCATCGCGGCTGATGAAGCCCTTCTCGACCAGGCTCTTCGCCTCGTCGAAGCGCTTGGCCAACCGCTCGGCATCGATGCGGTTGGTCTCGAGCGCGGTGGCGAGTTCCTGCCGCTTCTTGACCACGTCGCCGTTGAGCCAGCCTTGGAAGCCAAGGTCGGCCATGCGGACCGCGACGTCGGCCTTGTCGAGTTCGCTCTGCTTCTCTTGCTCCTTGATGGAGAGGTTCTGCTCGGCCGCGATCACTTCGCCCTGCGCGGTCTTGAGCTTGTCCTCGGCGTCCTTGAGCTTGGTGATCAGTTCCTCCTCGGCGAGCTTGATCAGGAGGTCGCCAGCGGCCACGCGCTTGCCTTCGGGCGCGATCTCCGTGATGATCGACCGGCCTTCGAGCTTGTTGCGCACCTCGATCTTGCGCAGGGCGGCGAGCTCGCCGCTGACCGGCAGCACGACATCGAAGCTTCCCTGACGCGCCGTGGCCCGGTCGCCACCCGGTGATCGAGCGGTGGGTGACGACCACTCTGACGAGCCCGAGTCATCGCTGCGACGCCCGACGAGGAGCACGCCCGTGATCGCCACGGCGGCCACGCCGAGGATCACGAAGCTCGCGAAGCGGATGCGCTGCCAAGGCGTCGGGGTTGGGGTCTCGTCGAGGGACATCGTCAGTGCAGGGTAGGTCGGCGATCAGTGAGGTGGTTCAGGAATTCGCAGGGGCGGCAGCGGCCGCGGTCGATGGCGGCTGTGCCGCTGGCGCCGGCGGAGCGGGCACTGCGTTCACGGGATTGGGCATGAGTTCGGCTGTACGCAGATAACGCACGTCGAGGCCCTTGGGCGGCATCAGGCCGCCGTCCTGCGAGACGCGCAGCTGACCGGTCGAGTTCAGGTAGTTCAGGATCGCCACCTGGAGTTCGCGGCGGGCGCGGTCGCGGTCATTCAGTGCACGCACGAGGGCGTCCACCGTCTCGGTGCGGTCACGCGGCGTGGCACGGTCCGGGGCGGCGTCGATCGAATCCTGCCGCTGCTGCGCGATACCGATGTTGCGCTCCTGCAGCTGCAGCGAGAAGAGGCTGCGCTCGATGGCACGGGTGGCCTGCCGCACCTGCACGCTCACCGTGTCGCGCGTGTTGAAGAAGGTGCGCTGCACCTGCTCCTGCCGCAGTTGGGCCTGGCGAAGCGCGATGCGCTCATCGACGCGGTCAAGCGGCACCTCGATGTTGATGCCGACGGTGTAGTCATCGAACGAACCGTCGAGCTGCACGCCGTTGAAGAAGTCGGGATCCTGCAGGAAGTCCATGCGCGCGGCCAGATCGACGGCCGGCAGCAGGCCGTTGCGCGCGAGCTCGACGAGCCGCTTCACATCATCGACCTGGTCACGGCTGTTCTGCAGGTCCAGTCGCAGATCAAGCGCCATCTGCACGGCCACCTCACCATCGATCACCGGTGGCTGCATGTCGAGCAGCTCGGTCTCGACCTCGAGCAGCTGGTCGGGAGGCAGCCCGATGCGCACCTTGTAGCGATCGACCGCGAGCTTGAAGGCTTCCTCCTGCGTGGCCAGGCGGTCGACCGCGAAGAGCGCGTTCTGCTTGGCCAAGTCAGCCTGGAAGGGAACCTGTCTGCCGCTGGCGACGAGCGCGTCCTCACGGTCGACGATCGCCTTGAAGCGCAGGATGCTCTGCTTGGCGTTGTTGATCTGCAGGCGCTGCACGACCAGGCCCATGTACTCGTCGACCAGGCTCACGAAGAACCGGCGGCGGAAGTCCTCGAACGCGCGCGCCGCATAGATCGTGTTGCGTTGGGCCTGGATGAGCGGCTCCTGCGCCACCAGCCCAGCTCCCTTGAGCAGCGGCACGTCGAGCGCGAAGAAGGCTTCGACACTGTCCTGGCCGGCGATCGTCGCATCGCTCAGGTTGTCGGCGACCTGGGCAAGGATGTTCGCGCTCACCTGGCCGCCGTAAGGCAGCTTCTGCGTGACCTCGAACTCGTTGACCAGCTCGAGCGCGAGCGCGTTGGTGCTGCCGCCCGATGGGTTGAGGATGTCGTCACCCGAGATGTCGACCGACTGGAACTGCGGCGAGATCGTGTCGAAGACGCGGGGCGTCCATTCGTTGGTCTCCAGGAGCAGCGACAGGCACGCAAGCAGGTACTGCTCCTCGGCGTTGCGGTATTCGACGCTGGCCGTGAAGGCCTGCTTGATCGCCGCGGCCAGGTCGAGCTTGACGATCGTCGTACCGGCGGTCGGCGTGGCCGCGTCGGCGATCACCTTCTTGGGATCGAACGGCGGGCGCTCGCGGGCGGTGTAGTTGAGTTCCGATGCCTCGGGGTTCAGCGTGGGCGGCGTGCGCAGCCCCGGTGTGTCGTCGTAGGCGTTCGGATTGCCATCGGCCTTGCGATCACGGATCGACGGCACGTTGGCCTTCTCACCGATCTCGGCGCTCGCCTCGCGGATGCGCTCCTCGGTCTGCCGATCGATCGCCTGCATGCCGCTTTCGCACGCAGAGAGTGTGAGCAGCGTGGGGGCAATGAGGATGGCAGCCAGGCGGCGCATGGGAGGTGAACGTTCGGGGCGATCCTGCATTCGACCGCAAACGCCCGTTGGAGCCAAGATCATCGGTTATTGCGCCCGGTACGGTACGAGGATCCGCGGGAATTCCTGCCAGGGCCGCGGACAGCACCCAAGGAGCGGCCATGAACGACACGGTGAACGAGGACTGCACCGACCTCGATGCCCATCGGGCTGGCGACCGCGATGCCTTCACGCGGCTGGTCGATCGCCATGGCGCCATCACGCTGGCGATCTGCCGCCAGCACACGGCCAACTTGCCCGATGCCGAGGACGCGTGCCAGGAGGCCTTCATCCGTGCCCACCGAAAGCTCCACCAGGTCCACGACTGCACCGGCTTCCGGTCGTGGCTCTACGCGATCGCCAAGCTCGTGTGCAGCGAGCGCCGCCGCAGCGCCGGCCGCCGCGCGCGCCATGAGGATCACGCCATGACGATGCAGGCCCAGCGTGATCGCGCCCGTGCCACGACACCGGGCGACGCCGCCGCACACGCCGAGTCGCTCCAAAGGCTCGATCGGGCGCTCGATCGATTGCCCGAGGATGAGCGCCTGGCGATCCACCTGTACTACCTCGAGCCCGATCCAGTGGCGGCTGCCCGCAGCGCGCTGGGCCTGGGCCGAAGCGCTTTCTACAAGCTGCTGGCGCAGGCGCGCGAGCGGCTCGCTGGTTTCCTTGAACAACCCGCCACGAATCGAGGCACCCCATGATGTTCCGCTCGCCCCTGAATGCTCCGCTGCGCTCGCCTCATGATGACGATGGTGCGCCGCCGCGTGATGCACTCGATGGCTTGCTGCGCGAGTGGCACGATCGCCACCGTGCCACAGCGAGCGCCAATCGTGATCGCCTGCTGGATGCCGTGCGAGAAGATGCGCGCCTGCGGCCGTCGTTCGTGCCGCGCTGGGTACGACCGCTCTCGATCGCGGCCTCCATCGGGCTGGTCGTCGTGCTCGGGCTGCTCTTCACGACCGCGACCGAGCGGCGCGCGCTCGCCGAAGGCATCGTGATGATGCCCGAGGCCGGTCGGCTCGATGCGCTTGCACCCAGCGGCCAGCTCATCGGCCCCTGCCCCTTGCGCCACACGGACGTGCAAGCCTCGGTCGTTGGCCCCTTCGCGCGGGTCACGCTGCGGCAGCAGTACCAGAACACCTATCCAACGAAGATCGAGGCCGTCTACACGTTCCCGCTCTCGCACCGCGGCGCGGTCGATCGCATGACGATGACGATCGTGCAGCCCGACGGCGAGCGCGTGGTGGTTGGCGAGGTACGCGAGCGCTCGATCGCCCGTGCGATGTACGAGGCCGCGCGCGAGCAGGGCTATGTCGCGAGCCTGCTCGAGCAGGAGCGCCCGAACATCTTCACGCAGAGCGTGGCCAACATCGAGCCGGGTGCGCGCGTGGACATCGAGATCTCGTACGTCGAGACGCTGGTCGCCAAGGATGGGCGCTACGCCTTCGAGTACCCGACCGTGGTCGGGCCGCGCTACATCCCCGGTTCGGCGCCCTCACCGAGCCTGATGCTGCCCGGCTGCACGCCGCGCTTGGGTGTGGTGCTGCTCGCTCCAGCCACGACCGCCGCTGCGGATGGCGATGTTCCTGCGTGGATGCCTTCGTTCGCGCAACTGCCTTCGGTGCTCGCGAGCGCCGTACCCATCGCCACACCTGAAGCGATGGTCAAGCGTGCGGCATCGTCGACCTGCGGCTTCACGGTCACCTACGGCAACGGAAGCCTGGAACGCTGCATGATCTTCGACGATGGCACGGGCTGGGTGAACGGCCGGTGGTTCTGCCTGCCCAACGCCAAGCCCGGTGCGCCCTTTGCGCAGCCGACGACGCAGGTCCCCGATGCCGACCGCATCACGCCGATGCCCGTGCCGCCTGGCACGCGCGCCGGTCACGATCTGGGCATCACGCTCTCGATCGACGCAGGCGGCATCCCGATCACGAGCCTGCGCAGCGCACTGCATGTCGTCCGTGACGAGGCCGTGACCGAGTCGCGGCGCGTGGTCACGCTCGCCAAGCAAGGCGAGATCCCCAACCGCGACTTCATCGTGACATGGTCGCTCAAGGACGATGCGATCCTCGAGGCCATCGCCTCGCACTGGTCCACGCGTGCCGCGCCCACTGGCGTGGGTACGAGCTTCGATCCATCGAGCGTGCCCGCATCGATCGAGGGTGGATACCTCACGCTCGTGGTCGCGCCGCCCGCGGTGGTCACGCCCACCGAGATCCCCGCGCGCGAACTCGTCTTCGTGCTCGATACGAGCGGCAGCATGCGCGGCTTCCCGATCGACAAGGCCAAGCAGGTCATGTCGAAGGCGATTGCGGCGATGCGTCCGGCCGACACCTTCAACGTGATCACGTTTGCGGGCTCGACGCGGGTGCTCTGGCCTGAGCCTGTTCCAGCGACACCGGCCAACATCCAGGCCGCGCAGTCGTTCGTCGATGGCCAGCAGGGTGGTGGCGGCACGGAGATGATGCAGGCGATCAACGCGGCGCTGGTGCAGCGCGCGGGTGGCGGTCTTACGCCGGCAGAGCTCATTGACCTGCCCGCCGACGGCCGCGAGGTGCACGTGCTCGTGCCGTACACAGCCATCGTCGACCAAGGTGGTCGCCTGCAGATCCAGGCTTCACCCACCGTTGCCTTCCCCTTCACAAGCCCGGTCGAACTGCCGAGCGTGCTCAAGCCCGAGGGCGTCATGCTCTCGATGCGCGGACGCTGGTCGACCGTCGGCGGCGAGCGCGTGCTTCAGGTGCGCGAGGCGGGCTTCGCGCCCGTGGCCCCCACCTCACCGATGCGCCTGTGCATCTTCCTGACTGATGGCTACGTTGGCAACGATCGCGGCATCGTCGCTGCGGTGCGTGCGAACGCCGGCACCACAAGGGTCTTCAGCTTCGGCATCGGCAACAGCGTCAATCGCTGGCTGCTCGATGAGATGGCGCGCGCCGGTCGAGGCGAGAGCGAGTTCGTCACGCTCGAGGCCAGCGCCGATGAAGCGGTCGAGCGGCTCACCCGCCGGATCCAGACGCCTGTCCTTGCGGATGTCTCGGTCGCGTTCGAAGGGATCGAAGCGACGGCGATCACGCCCACGCTGATCCCTGACCTCTTCGATGCCAAGCCGATCGTGGTGCATGCGCGCTACATGAAGCCCGGCAGCGGCACGGTGATCGTGCGCGGCCGCACCGGCGGAGGTCCGTGGGAGCGACGTCTTCCTGTGCAGTTGGTCGGGCCCGGCACGGGCAACGCCTCGGACATGCTGCCGTCGCTCTGGGCACGCAGCCAGGTCGACGATGCGCTGGCCCCGGTCCTCAAGGAACTCGAGCAGGATGCCGTACCGGCCGACGTGCGCCGCCGCGTGACGAGTTTGGGGGAGGGATGGCAGGTCATGACGCCCTTCACGAGCTTCGTGGCGATCGAGAAGGCACGCGTGACGATCGGCGGTCGTGCGCTGCTCGTGCCCGTGCCCATTGAACTGCCGCAAGGCACGCGGTTCGACGGGTTCTTCGGCGAGTGGCGCGGCGGACCTATCCCGGTGGTCGAGGGCATGTCGCGCGGCACATTCGGCTCGGCGGGTGATGACGAAAACGGGCGCGAGTCCTTCGGTGTTCCGCCCGAGTCGGCGCCAAGTGCACCGATCGTCGCGGGCGCTGTTCCCGCTCCGACAAGCGCAGCGCCTGCGCAATCTGCAGCGGTGCCCAACACGGCAACGGCGCCAGTGGTCGCGCCGAGTTCACCTGCTGGTGGTCGCGTTGTGGAGCGCACGGAGTCGCTCTCCCGAAGCCGCCGACTCGCCGGTGGCGACGCAGGTGGTATGCCCGGTGGCATGATTGGTGGAGGCGGCGGTGGTTCCCAAGGCGCTGCTGGCGGATTCGGTGGTGGTGCGAAGGGCAAGATGGATTCGATGGCGTCACGCCCGGCGAAGCCTGCAGCACCAGCCGCGCGTGAGCAATCGGAACTCAAGCGCCAGTCGACAGGTGGTCTTCGTGAACCCGCAGCGGGTGCGGCGGCGCCGGCTGATCGCGGCGTGGTGCAGGATATGGAGTCGGGGCAGCGCCGGAAGGATGCACTGGCCGATGTCAAGCAGGATGTTCAAGCCGACGCAACACGGGATGCGCGAGGCGAGGCTCGCGATGCCTCCAACGCCAGCGATCCAGCGGAAGCGCCCGCCGCGCCAGTCGCGCCCGCCGAAGATCCCGTCATCGCGCTCTACGACGTTCGTGATCTGGTGGGCCTTGGTGCCGATCCATCCATCGTCACGCAAGCGACCGAGCGGTTGGTGCGCGAGCTGCAGAAGCTGACAGGCCGTGAACTCTGGACGGACCAAGGTGGTCGCAGCGCGGCATGGTCGGCACAGGATGGCCTCCTGAAGGTCGAAGCCTGGCCGAGCCTGCAGCGCATGATCGACAGTGCCCTGCGCACACGACGATCGGCGATGGGCGCAACCGGCGGCATCGATCGTGACCTCGTGCCAGCCGAAGCGGCTGCGGCGATCACTTCCATGCGTGCGCGTGTGGCGCGTCCGCTCACGGCTACCGAACTCGATCGTGCCTGGGATCTGCTGGGCGCGGAGCTGGTGCGCGCAGCGTTGCTTGGTGCATCGCCAAGCGCCGCCTTGAGCACGATGCCAGACGGCTCGGTCTGGATCTCGATCGGCGTGACCGAGAAACACGTGCTCGGTGCGCTTGCAGCCCGGCTCACCGAACCCGGCATCAACGACGCCGCTCGCGTGGTGATCGGCCGCGTGCAGCCGGCTCGGCTCGCCGAACTTGTGCAGGATCCTGCCGTGACCGCGGTCAACCTGATCCCTGCCCCATGATTCCATCGTGTGGTCGGCTGTGGACAACCTTGCAGCACGCCCCTGCGTGCGCATGGGCCTCGTACCCTCGCCCCATGGCCGCTGCCTTCACGTCACGGATCGCGTGGGGCGCTGCACAGCGGGCCTGGGGAACGGTGCGCGAGGCCTTGATGGTCGCGCTTCCGCCGTCCCTGGCCATCGGTGCAGTGGGCTTCGTCGTGGCGGTCGTCGGCGCGCCAAGTGGCGCAGCGGTGCTGGATGCATCGCACCCTGCAGGGACTGCAGGGCCGGCTGACCCCGCCACGTTCGGCATGCAGGGCGTACCCACCCTGTCGCAGGTTCCCATCGTGCCGTCCAAGGCCGGTGTGCTCATCTTCTCGAAGACCGTGGGCTTCCGGCACGACAGCATCGAGACCGGCGTCGCCGCCATGAAGGATCTGCTCGCGCCGACCTACATCGTCGATGCCACCGAGGATGCCGCGGCGTTCACGCCCGCGAACCTCCAACGATTCCGCGCGGTGGTCTTCCTGAACACGACAGGCGATGTCCTGGACGATGCACAGCAGAAGGCCTTCGAGCGCTTCATCGAGGATGGCGGCGGCTATGTCGGCGTGCATTCCGCGAGCGACACGGAGTACGACTGGCCGTGGTACGGCCACCTGGTCGGTGCGTACTTCAAGACCCATCCTGCCATCCAGGAAGCGGTGGTCCGCAACGAGTCGAAGGACCATCCGAGCATGGCTGGCTGGCCGGCCGAGCTCAAGCGCACCGACGAGTGGTACGTCTACCGGACGAATCCGCGCTCGGTGAAGGGCATGATGATCCTCGCGAGCCTCGATGAGTCGAGCTACACCGGCGGAGGCATGGATGGGGACCACCCGACCACCTGGTGTCACGAGGTCGGCAAGGGTCGCGCTTGGTACACCGGCGGCGGGCACACCAAGGAATCGTTCGCAGAACCGCTCTTCCGCAGCCATCTCAAGGGCGGCGTCGACTGGGCGTGCCGTCGAGCGGGCTCGTCGGATGTCACGAAGCCTGCGCCCCCTCGCTGAATCCGGTGCATCCGCACCGCGTGGGCGGCGAACTGAGTGCTCCACAGGAGCACACCGATGAAGATCGCGATCGTCTACCACAGCAAGTTCGGCCACACGAAGGTCGTTGCCGAGTGCATCCATGAGGGTGCTGCAGGCGTCAAGGGCATCGATGCCGTGCTCGTGCCGACCACCGACCTTCCGGCGCACGGCGATCACGAGAAGGATGCCGGCTGGAAGCACCTGCACGAGGCTAGGGCGATCATCTTCGGCTGCCCGACCTTCATGGGCACCGTGACTGCGGACTTCAAGCAGTTCATGGATCACACCGGGGGCATCTGGCACCGGCAGGGCTGGCGCGACAAGCTCGCGGCAGGCTTCACCAACAGCGCGAGCCTCTCGGGCGACAAGCTGCATTGCCTCGATGCGCTCATGACCTTTGCGTGCCAGCACAGCATGGTGTGGGTCAGCCAGGGGATCTTCCCCAGCGGCACCGGCGACACGCGCATCAATCGCATTGGTTCGTGGACCGGGATGATGGCGCAGTCCGATGGCGACAAGGGACCGGATCTCACGCCACCGGTCGGCGACCGTGACACGGCACGCCTCTTCGGTGCACGCGTGGCCAAGGCCGCGCTGCGTTGGGGTACGGGTCAGGGCTGAGTGCATCGAGCCAGGGCCGTGCGCGCCGCCGCCAGCGCTGCATCGATCGCTGGACCACCGCCTGCCAACCGTTCGCCGCGCTCGATCGCCTCGAGCAGGATCGGCCGTGCGGCGTCGCACGCTCCGTCCTGCGCAAGCCAGTCACCCAGCGTGGCCGTGCAGACCATCGTCGATGCATCGCCGATCGGGTTCGCGGCCCGGCGTACATCGAGCGCACCACGCTGCAGGGCGATGGACTGGGCTTGGTCGCCACGTGCCCGTTCGATGCGCGCACCCAGCTCAAGACTTGCAGCAAGGTCGAGCGGCCTGCGGCCATCGAGCCTTCGGCCATCAATCGCCAGCACGGCGTGATCACGCGCACGGTCGAGCGCGACGCCCTGTTGCAGCACGAGCTCGGCGATCCGGTGATGGATGCTCGTCACGAGTTGGTGCGAAGCGCCGAACCGCCGGGCGCTGATCTCAAGCGCGCGCTCGTAGTTGGGCAGAGCGCCCATCGGGTCGCCTGACTTCGCCTGCAGCAGCGCGAGCTGGCTCAGTGCACGACCGGCGCGCCAATCATCCGGTCGCCCCGCCGTCGCAAGCACGCGGGCGACCTCGGCGAATCGGTCCATCGACTCGCCCGTGCGGCCCGAGCGCAGCAGCGTGTTGGCGCGCGTCATCAGCACGGCCACATGGGCATCACTCCCCTGCCGACCTGCATCCTTGAGCAGCGCGATCGACCGCTCGCCCAACTCGTCGCTTCGCGCCGGGTTGCCTGCGCGCTCCTCGACGGCGCTCACCATCTGCATCGTGTCGGCGATCGCCTCGATCGCAGTGGGATCGGCCGCTTCGCGCAACGCAAGGCTCTCGACGAACGCCTCGCGCGAACCAGCGACATCCTGCAGGAGCCAGCGCGCCCTGCCGAGGTGGTGCAGCGACTCCGCAAGCTCGAGCTTGGCACGGATGCGCGCGGCCTCATCGGGAGCCGCCGTCGCCATCTGCCGACGGGTCGCGATCGCCGCATCAAGGTTGCGCCGTGCGGCCTGGAAATCCTGGTTCGCCAGGTAGACGACCGCCACCGTGTCGCGAACGCTCGTCAGCGCTGCGGGGTCTTCGGCCAGGTCTGCCTGCGCATTCCACTCGATGCGCTCGAGCAGCGCCGGGATCGTGACCGCCGCATCGTTCGAGGCAGCAAGTGCATCCGCTGCCCGCAGGCTCGAGAGGAAGGTGTCGAGGGTGCGCTGGGCCCGATCACGGCTGACGACCGCCGTCGCCTCTGCTCGGCGAGCCTCTTGCCAGAGCACGCCCAGTGCGACAGCCGCAGCGACAGTGCCGGCGGCAGCCACACCTAGCCCGAAGGCCGTCCGCGGATGCTTGCGCACCATGCAGCGCACGCGGTAGCGCAAGGTCTGTTGCATCGCCGCGACAGGATCCCGCTGCAGCCATGCGCGCAGGTCGGTGGCGAGCGCAGCGGCGCTCGCGTAGCGGAGCTCGGGATCCCGAGCCAGGCACATGGCGCAGATGGCTTCGAGATCACCGCCGATCGCGGCCGCATGGGTGCGGTCGGTCGTTGCACGACGCGTGGCCTCCATCGACTGGAGCATCGGCTGCTCGGAGCCGAGGGTTTCCCACTGCGCACTCGCAAGGGGCAGTGCTGCAGCCGAGACACGCTCCGCATCGAGCGCACGGTCGCCGCTGGGCAGCCATGGCAGCACGCCGGTCAATTGCTGGAAGAGCATCACGCCGAGCGCCCAAACGTCGGCACGCGTGTCGATGTCGCCGGACGCCGCGAGCTGCTCCGGGCTCATGAAGGCCGGCGTGCCGTGGGCCTCGTCGGTGGACGGGACGTCATGATCGATGAGTGCCGCGACGCCGAAGTCGATGACCTTGGCACGCACGCCACGGTCACTCACCTCGAGCAGCACGTTGGCGGGCTTGAGGTCGCGGTGCACGATGCCCTTGGTGTGCGCATGCTGCACCGCATCGCACACGCTCGCCAGCAGCGCGATGCGCTGGTCGAGCGGCAGCCGCAGGTCGTTGGCCGCGTCGTCGAACGGCCGGCCTTCCACAAACTCCATCGCCATGAACGGCAGACCACCAGGCAGCACACCTGCATCGAGCACGGTGGCGATGCCCGGGTGGCGCATCGACGCAAGCGACTGGGCCTCGTCCTGGAATCGCGCATCACGCTCCGCAGACCGCATCGACGGGTTGGGGATCTTCAAGGCCACACGTCGTTGCACGGGGGCCACCTGCTCGGCCTCGAAGACCGCACCGAAGCCACCGATGCCACGCAGCGACACGATGCGGTAGCGGTTGCGCTCGGTGCCCACGAGGGCATGGGCCCACGCAAGGTCATCGTGCACGATCGATGGGTCCATCGTGGTCATGCCGCCGGTCGGGGCATCGTCATGCATGGGCGCCATGCTAGGTCCGCCCGATCGGTGGTCAGGTGCCCCAGGACGACAGCAGGAGGGCAAGGTCCTTGCCATCCACGTTGCCGTCACCGTTGATGTCGGGGCTCGGTGCGGTCTCGATGCAGATGTTCATGGCACCCGTGACGCACGTGTCGTCCCACATGACCGCGCAGCAGTAGGGATCCAGTGCGCAGACGGCGCTGCAGCAGTCACCTGCGTTGCAGAACGGCGTGTCGTGCGGGCTGAAGCACGAGCCGGCCGGCTCGTCACCACAGGCCGAAGTCGTGGCGCACTCGATGAAGAGGTCGCCGGTCACCACTGGCGGCAGCGAGCTGGAGGTCATCTTCACGCCGATCGCGATGAGCACGCTGTCGCCCATGCGCACAGGGAACGACGTGGTGGCCTGGCCCGTCGGCGTGGCAGCGACGTCGCAGCCCACCGGGATCCGCTGGTCGCAGCAACCCAGCCACGCCACGATCGCCAGGGGGTGATTGGTGGGTGATGTCGGTTGCACACCGATCGTGAGTTGCCCGTCGCATGTGGCGGTGTGTCGCACCCAGATGGTGCGAGTCATGCCAGCGACGCCGGGTTCACAGCCCATCGGCAACGTCTCGGGCGAAGCGCTGCCGCCGGTGAGATCGAACGCACTCACGCCGGCAAGCGCGCGGCCGGCGTCGGAGCAGAGTGCCGCAACCTTCGGCGTGATGCCGTTGACGGTCATGCTGTACGAGCCGGTGGCGGTGCCCACCGGCGTCGTCCATTCGGCAAGCGATGCCCCGGCAATCAGGGGAAACTGCGTGCCGAGTCCATCGGCCGGGAATGCGAAGAGATCGACGAGCGAGTAGCCGCCGCTGCCAGCGCTGACCCAACCGCGTGGGATCGCGGGAGCACCGGTGATCGCCACGTAGTACGTGCCTGATGCAAGCCCCGGGATCGCCTTCAGCTCCGAGCCGTTCGCACCGGGGGCGCGCCTGTGGTTCGCGGCGACCGGAATCGCCAGCGGGCCGCATGACGAGCCTTCTTTGCGGAAGAGGAAGAGGCGCGAGTCGAACTCCGGCCCCGTCACGGCCGTGAAGGCGGCCGGATTTGTGATGTCGATTTCATAGAGGTCGACAGGATCGAGACCCGCCAGGCCTTCGGTGAACGGCGAGGTTGTGGAGGTGCTGCCGTTGACGCGGTTGACCGTGCCCACACCGGTGGCACGCACTCCCTGGCTGGTGCTGGGCACGGATCCGGCGTCGGGATCCTCCTGCCAGGTCGGACCGACATCGGCGGCGATGCGCGGTGCCAGGAGAGCGATGGAGAGAACAGCCAGGATCGTCGTGCGCATGAGGGGGTCCTTCATCCGAACGCACGACCCGCCGGAGGTCCGAGTGTGTCCGATCCCCACCTGAACGGAAGCGGGAAATCGCTTGGTTTCATCGAGTTTCGCGAGTTGCTCCAGGCGCTCGAAGGCGAGCCAGATCGGCTTGGGCCTGCTCAAGGATGGCCTTGGCCGGCTCACCCTCACGCGTGGCGGAACTGATCGCCTCGAGCAACAAGGGCTCGGCATCATTCATAAGGTCTTGAAGAATAAAGAGATGACCCAACCGCCCGACAGCCGCGGTGGTCTCCGGGCCGCCCTGCGGCATGGCCGTGCGCAGCAGGTCCACGGCATCCCGCTGGGTGCGTGTGGCCGAAGCCAGATCCGTTCGCGCTTCGTCGATCTTCGAGAGGAGCACCATGGTCTTGGCGGTGTTCACTGGGTTCTTGCCATTGGCCTTGCGGCCTGCGAGGGCTCGTCGCGCCATCTCGCGCGCCTCGTCGAGGTTGGTGCCTAGCTTGAGCATGGTGTCGGCCAGGTCGTGCTTGGCTGCCGTGACCAGCGGATCGCTTTCCCCGAACCGTGCCTCCATGAGGCGGACGGACCGCTGCAGGTTGGGAAGCGCCGCGGCGAGTTCTCCGCGCTCGAGCTGGATGACCGACAGTTGGCGCAGCGCACGACCGACGCGCCAATCGTCGGGCCCGACGACCTTCGAGAAGATGGCGGCGACGCGACTGAAGGCCTGGGCCGCGTCATCGGTCCGGCGCAGGTTCTGCAGCTGCATCGCACGCGCGAAGAGCGCGGTGCCGAACGCATCGCTCTCCTCGCCGAACTCCTTGCGCAGCGTGTCGAGCGCCATCGTCGCATTGCGGTCGGCATCGTCGATCTTCTTGAGTTGCACCTGGGCGGCCGCGAGCATCGCGCGCGCCTCGGCGCGCTCGCGCACCTCGTCCGGTGCGAGTTCGTCGAGCCCCGTGACGGCAAGCGCGAATCCCTCCTCGCTCGCGTCGTACTGCTTCAGGAAGAACTGCGCGCGAGCGATGTTGCGGCGCGTCCGGATCACCTCGAGCGCGCTCGAGGGCGAGGGATCCGATTGCTGCAGCGTCTCGCGGACCTCGAGCGCTTCCTTCAGGTTGCGTGCTGCGGGCTCATAGTCGCTGAAGGCCAGGTAGAGCTGGCCCACCGTGTCGTAGAGCTCGGCGGCGACCTGGGGGTCGTCCTTGAGTTCGGTGGTCACGGCCTTCTCGACTCGCGCCAGCAGGTCCTTGATCGTCAGCGCGACCTGGTCGCCTGCACCTTGGCTGTCGGCTGATCGCAGCGCGAGCAGGAACGTGCTCAGCGTCTGCCGCGCACGCTGCTCCTGCGTGACGGCCTGCCGCCACAGCATGGCCAGCGCGATGCTCGACACGATGATCATCGCCACGCCGAGCGCAGCCGCCGAGACCGCCACCTTGTGCTTGGCCACGAGCTTGCGCACGCGGTACGCCGTGCCGGGCGGACCCGCACTCACCGGATCGCCGGCCAGCCACGCGCGAAGGTCGTCACCAAGTGCGCTCGCGCTCTGGTAGCGCACCTCCCTGTCCTTCTCGAGCGCCTTGAAGATGATCCGTTCGAGGTCGCCGCGGAGCGCCTTGGCGAGCGCGGCAGGATCAGTCCCGCGCGCGTGGGCGATCGTGTTCGCCCGGCCGAGGTCATCGCGCTCGACCTGCTTGATGCGTTGCTGTGGTGATGGCGGCCGGTACTCGCGCACCACGCGGCTGAGCTCGCTCACGCCGACGCCCTGCAGGGTCTTCTGGTCCAGCGGGAGCCATCCCGTGAGCAGTTCGTACAGGATCACGCCGAGCGTGTAGACGTCGCTGCGCGTGTCGATGTCGGCCTTGCCGTCGGCCTGCTCGGGGCTCATGTAGGCGGGTGTGCCCACGAAGTGGCCGAACTGGGTCTCGAAGCTGCGCGAGTGCAGCGTGGTGTTCACGGCCTTCGCGATGCCGAAGTCGATCACCTTCACGTGGAAGGTCTCGGCATCGCGGAAGACCAGGATGTTTCCGGGCTTGAGGTCACGGTGCACCACGCCCTTGGTGTGCGCATGCTGGATCGCATCGCACACCTGCAGGAAGAGCCGCGTCCGCGCGCGCAGGTCGAGCCGTTCGGCATCCGCGAACTCGTCGAGCGGCTTGCCGGGCACGAACTCCATGGCGAAGAACGGCTTTCCGTCGGGAAGCGCGCCGGCGTCCCAGACCTTGGCGACGCCGGGATGGTTCATCACCGCCATCGCCTGGCGCTCGGCTTCGAAGCGCGCGACCAGGTCCTCGCGGTCGCTGCCCGAGCGCATCACCTTCAGGGCGACCTTGCGCCGCACCGGCTCGACCTGCTCGGCCAGGTACACCGCACCGAAACCGCCTTCGCCGAGGAGCTGCAGGACCTGGTAGCGGCCGAGCGTCTGCCCGACCATCGACTCGGCGGCGCGTTTGCGCGGTGCGGCGGGAGCGTCCTGCCAACCGCCAGCGGGAGGCGGCATGGTGGCATCGGCGCCCGACGGCGGCGGCACGGTCGCTCCCGCGTTCACGCCGTGCGGCGGCACGGTCGAGCCGACGTCAGGCCGTTGCGGTTCACCCGCATCCGAGCTGTCGATCGTGCGGTCGTCGACGGAGGCCATGCGTCGAGTCTACGACGGCGGGCCCACGACCCGCAGCGGACCCTTCGTGATGGACCGCCTCAGTTGCCCCACTGCGAGAGCAGCAGGGCAAGATCGGTGCCGTCGATCAGGCCGTCGCCGTTGATGTCGGCATCGGGTGCCGAAGGGGTGCAGGCGATGATCAGCGTGCCGGGGCCGACCACCGGCGATTGGCTGCTGGAGTTGGGCTTCAGCGGTCCGTAGGCCACGTAGTAGGTCTCGCAGTCGCTGGTGGCGAGCGACAGTTCTCCTGCCGTGCCGCTGGCATCACTGCATCCGATCGGCGTCAGTGAGCCGCACGCGCCCGTGTAGACCACGAAGCCGTACGTCGCCGTACCCGAGGTCGAAGGCTGCACACGGATCGTGGTGGTGCCGGTGCAGGCATCGAGCCGGAACCAGGTCGGGCTGCGGATGGCCGCCGGCACGCCGCAGATGTTGTTCAGCCCGATGTTGTTCTCGCTGCCTTCGGCCAGGTTGCTGACCGTGCTGTAGGCGTAGGTGCCCTCACCGAGCAACGGCGCGTCGGAGCAGGTGTCCGGCCGCGTGAGCAGGACGCCGCCGACGATGTTGATCGTGTAGGCGCCACCGACCGTCGAGGCTCCGCTCCAGTCGCACTGCTCACCGGAGCCGGTCGGCAGCAGGATCGCCGTGGTTGACGTGAACGAGAACAGCGGCGAAGGCGGCGCGGCGCGGGGGCAGGTGGTCGGTACGGCCGCGTTGTTCGTGACGGCGAGGTAGTGCGGTCCGACGGTGAGGCCGGGGATCAGCACCGCGGTGCTTGACGTGTTGTGCAGCCGCGACCAGTTGGCGAGCGTGCTGACGTTGTCGTTGGCGGCCAGCGGGATCGCATCGATGCTGCCGTCGGCGTTCACGACCTTCTTGAAGAGGAAGAGACGCGTGTTGAAGCTCGAGCCGTTGGTGTTCACGTCG
>Ga0209617_10000535_pt1 | contig 16884 bp, 17 predicted proteins | sample LakEriepJuly2011_2_FD_187459 | JGI IMG/M metagenome (GOLD analysis project Ga0209617, IMG submission 187459) | Freshwater microbial communities from dead zone in Lake Erie, Canada - CCB epilimnion July 2011 (SPAdes) (version 2) | ecosystem: Environmental > Aquatic > Freshwater > Lentic >... | reverse complement strand
GATGCCCTTTCGAACCGTCCGCGCATCGAGTGCTGCACGACTGGCGAGGATGTCGAGTGTTTCGCCCCCCACGCCTTCCGCGAGCAGCGTGACCGCCACGAACTTTCCGCCAACCACGCGCCGTGGAACATCAATCGGGAGTACGACAAGCCCGAACAGTGGCTCCGCGAACTGCTCTTGGCCAACGGTGATGCGCGCGATTCCACGCGCAATCAAACCACGCGCCGCCGGCGACTGCAGGAGAACCTCGAGGTACCCAACACCATCGCCGTGCGATGGAATCTCCGCGGCTGCATCGGCAGGCATCAGTACAAGGCCAGCATCACGCAACGAGCGCGCGAGACCCGTCAATACACTTGAACGCCCCAATGTGTACGAACCACTGTTCATGCCACACTCCGTTCGTGCTGTTGTTGTCGTATCGCGAGAATCGAAACAACGTCTGCGAGAAGTGCACGCGGCGAGAACGGTTTGTGCACGATTGCAACGATGTTCGGTGAACGCATCTCGCCATCGTGCAGAAGGTGGCCACGCGCCGTGAGCATCAGCACTGGAATCGAAGCGAGTCGCGTCTCTGATGACATGGCATGCGCGAGTTCAAGGCCGCTCATTCCGGGCATTTGCAAATCCGTGAGGACCAGCTGAAACGGCGATTCCACGATCGAAGCGCGCAGCATCGCGAGGGCTTCCTCACCATCAAACGCTGTCGCAACATCGATCCCCGCGTTGCGAAGCTTCAATGCAACCACCTGCACGATGTGCGCTTCGTCATCCACGACGAGCACACGCGGCGAGGCTTGCACGATGTTGTTTGGGAGTTCGTTCATGCGTTTGACGTCCTGCGTCACGCGGCCTTCCGCAACGTTGCCTCCGCTGGAATCGCGAACCAAAAGCGCGAGCCACGGCCAACTTCTGAATCAACGCCGATCTTTCCTCTGTGCATTTCTTCGACAATGTTGCGGCAGAGATTGAGTCCGAGTCCGGTACCTTTGGCTACTTTCTCGTGACCGGCGACGCGATAAAACTTGCCGAAAAGCTGCGGCAGCGCGTCAGCTGGAATGCCAAGCCCGTTATCACGAACCGAAACGACAACCTCGCGTGCGAGCGCATCAAAGTCGACTTCGACTTCGACGCGACCACCATCGGGCGTGTACTTCAACGCGTTCGAAACGAGATTGAGAACGACTTGCTTGAGCAGACCGCCGTCTGCAGGAACTCGCGTCCCTGGCGTCGCTCGCGTGAGTGCGAGCGAGATCCCGCGCCGTTTTGCTTCGCCTTGCTGCTCGTCGACGCAGACGCGGCAAAGCGCCGCAACATCAGTGTCTGTGAGATCTGCGCGCGCAATTCCGCTCTCAATGCGGCTGATGTCGAGCATGTGATCGACGAGCCGCGATAAACGATCTGCTTCGGACAAGATGACACGAAGAAATCGATCGTGCTCATCTTCGTTGGAGTATTCGCGATCTACAACGAGTTCGGCGTATGCACGAAGCGACGAAAGCGGCGTGCGCAACTCGTGGCTCGCTTTCGACACGAACTCCGTCTTCATGCGATCGGCTTCGCGTTCAACACGAACATCACGAATCAGAATCGCGACAAATCCTTGTCGATGCGAGTCAGCACGTGTTGCGTGCACAACCACAGGCGCGTGGCGGTCACCTTGCCAATCGAACTCAAATCGCCGACGCGCGGCATCGTCGCATTCTGCAAGTCCGAGGACGCCTCGTCGCACGTGTGCAGGGAATTGGTCAAACGCACGACGTGTGCCAAGGACGGCGTTTTCTTCGCCAAATCGCTCGACCGCAGCCTCATTCGCAAATCGTGTCTCGCCGTGCGCATCGACGAGAATCACCGCATCGGTCAGTGCATCGAGAAGTTTCGTGCGTTCTTCGGCGCGGAGTTCAACCGCGCGCGCTTTGAGGATCACCTCAGCATCGCTCGGGCGCACCGTGAGTGCGGCGGGAGCCGTCGCGTACGAATTCTCGTCAGACGTCCCAAACCGAGTCGTCTGTAGGAGAACGACAGCCGCCCCCAGTGCCGCGGCGGCTGCGCCCATGAGCCACGGCGCCATCGACGCATCTCCGAAGTGCGCGAGCAGCGCTGCAGCAACGATCGCCAGTGCAATCGTGACGTACGGGGCCCGCGTCGCCGTGGGCGCAGTCGCACGCTTTCCTCGACGCATCGTGGACGAATCGCCCTGCACAAATCCTCCGATGGATGCGGTCAATCGTTCGTCACGCCGGCGAAAGCGCGACGCGCGAGCACCGAACCTGGATCAAGCTTCATCGCTTCGCCCAGAACTTCGAGACTCTCTCGACGCTTGCCCGCACTTTCGAGGGCGAGGCCGAGCGCGACAAGTGCTTCAACGTCCTTTGGCGATTTCGCGACAGCGAGTCGATGCCACCGAATGGATTCTTCGGTGCGACCACGACCTTCCGCGACCATGCCGCGCAACGTATAGCCGCGCGAATCGGTTGCTTTCAGCGCGACCAGTCGGTCGGCGGCTTGCTCAGCGCGCGCCAAGTCGCCGCTCGAAAGCGCCGCCGTCGCGAGGTCGCGCCATGCTTCCGCGTCTTCTGGATACGCGCGCGTCTCTTCGACAAAAACCGCACGCGCTTCGGCCATGCGCCCAAGCATCGTGAGTGCACGACCTTCATGGCGATAGACCTCATTCGGAATTTCCGCGCGGCGACCGTTTGATTCCTTCGCCACGATCGCGCGTTGTCGGCGCGCAGCATCGAGACAACGCTGCCACTCACCTGCGCGGAAATATGCAGCGACGAGCTTTTCAGCGAGCAACGGCGCTTCAGCATCAATCACAAGTGCGCGCTCGTAACTGCGCGCAGCGGAAGCATCGTCGTTCTTGAGGAATGAGATGTCGCCGAGAAGTTCGTGCATCGCGGCGTTGTGCTCGAATTGCGCCAGTCGCGGGAGCAGAAGCATCCGCGCTTCATCAAGTTCACGCTGCGCGACCATCACTTCAGCGGCCGCCAAGAGATACGCGACCTTCTCTGGCGCAAGTTCAGATGCCTTGAGATAGTCCTCCGAGGCCTTGGCAAGATCATTCCATCGCTGGTGCACGATGCCGCGGAAGTAATAGGGCTCGGCGAGCGACGGATCATTCTCAATCGCTTTGCCGAACGCCGTCAGCGCACGCTCGAGACGCTTTGCTTCCAGCTCGATACGGCCCAGGAGCGACCAGTACTTCGCTTCTTTGTCGCTGCGCGCGATCGCGGATTCCACTTCCTTGCGCGCCTTGTCGAGCTCGCCCGTTTCGAATGCTTGCTTCGCTTGATCGAAACTCACAAGGCTCGTCGTACGACGGAAGCGCTCGTCTGCTTCACGTCGCGCCTCGATACCCGAGGTTCGCGGTGCGCAAGCAGTGAGCGCGACAACAGCGGAGAGCGAGAGAAAGGAAAGCGACTTCAGGTGGCGCATGAGCTACTCCAGATTTCAGAAACGACACCGCGCCCGAATTGGGCGCGGCGCGTCCTGTCGATTTGTCGGCGCTTTGAGAGCGATTATTGAGCGTCAGGCTCGGAAATCGCAGCGATGCGATCCCAGTACATCTCGCCGAAATAGTCGGGGGTCCAACGACGCCACTCGAGGATTGCTGGCACCCGTGGCGCGACCGAGAATGATTCGAAACGCGTGAAGTCGGCGGTTTCGAAAGTCAACGACTTCGCCTCTTCCGGCATCTCCGACTCAAGTTCGATGGCTGCATTGGCAGTCGTCGATGTCGTTTCTGCCGCGGGCTCCATGTCGAGCGAAAGAGCTGCGTTGGACGCGACCGCCGATGAAGTGTCAGCGGCTGATGTCTCTGCGGCTGATATCTCTGTGGCGCCCATCACCGCTCGGGATTCTGAGTTGCTCGGATTCGCCGACGATTGCTTCGCGGGCTCATCGGTCGATGCATCATCAAGTTTCATCTCAATCATGCGCTGCAGCATGCTGCGTTCATAGTCGGCCTGCGCCGCACTTCCACCTGAACGCAGCTCTTCGCGCATGCGAATGATTTCAGGCTGGTTGTGCGAAAGGCGCAGGGAGTTCTCGATGTGGTGCATCGCAAGATCGCGGTCACCCTTCGCAAGCGCATCGATGGCCTGCTGATTCTGCGCTGTCGTGAGCGAATCACGCGACCAGGGCAGCAACCCCTCGCGCGAGCCGATTCGAACAGCCGAAGCAAACTGCTCTGCTTCATCCGCCCAAACCTTCGCAACATCGTCCTTCACAATCGTCGGCGTCACGAGGAAGATGATCTCCTCGCGCTTCAGCTGATCGTCGTAACCCTTGAAGGCGTTGCCGAGAATCGGAACATCGCCAAGACCCGGAACCTGGCGGCGCTCGATTTTGGTGTCTTCCTTGAAGAGACCACCGAGCACGAGCGTCTGTCCGCTCTTCACGCGCACATTGGTGACGATTTCGCTCGTGTCTTCGTTCGGCACGGGCAGTTCAGAGCCCTGCGAATCTGTGAGATTCTCGATCTTGGCATCCGACAAGCTCGGCGCGAGTTCCATGCGAATCGAACCATCCGACGAAATGAACGGACGGAAGATGAGCTTGATACCCGAGTCGAGGAACTCGACCGATTGCGTGGTCGACGTTTGCGTCGTCGTCGATGTGAGGTAACCGACGCGACGACCGATGAGAATCTGCGCTCGCTGGCGATTCAGCGCCATGACGCGTGGACGTGCGAGCACCGTCGTATCCGTCACGCTGTCGAGCATGCGAAGGAAGACGGAAACGTCGTCGGATACAACGCCGACACGCAGCGTTGATTCGCGATCCCAGCCAGCAACGGCGGTATTCACTGAGTTTGCGACCTGGCCGTCGTTGCCGACATCGCCCGTGAAGAGGTCGTTCGCGCCCGAAAGTGGATTGGTGAGATCGGCGACATCGAGGTTTCCGATGACGGAGACATCGACGCCGAATCCATCCTTCTGATCAACCTTCGACGAGACAATCGTCGACTCAACCACGACCTGTGCCGGCGGCGTATCGATCTCGGTGAGCAGCGTCTCAATCGACTTCAAATTCTCGGGAAAATCGCTGACAACGAGCATGCCTTGGAATGCCCAGCTGTCGCTGCCGCCATCGGTCGATGACGGCTGAAAGCCCTTCTCGACATCACCGACGAAGGAAACCTTGCCTGCTTCCGAAAGCAGCGGCGCAATGAATTCACCCGCGTCCTTCGCGTTGAGATACTCAAGTGGAAAGTTCCGACTCGCCTTCTTCATCCGGCTGCGCGAGATTTCTTCCCATTCATCACGCGTGTAGACATAGATGAAGTTGCCCGCTTCTTCCATGCGAAGGTCGTTCGCGCGCAGCAAAACGTCGAGCGCTTCCATCACCGTCACATCAAAGAGATTCGCCGTCACAGTTCCAGAAACGCCCTTTGCGGCAACAATGTTGCGTCGACCTTGCATCGACAACATCTGGAGCGCCTGCAAGATGTCGGTGTCTTGGAACTGCACCGTGAAGGTCTCGGCGACCGCCTGACCTTCGGTTGGCTTCACTTGCGCGTTTCCTGCTGACTTATCCGCAGCGCTCGCAGGTTTTGAGTCCTGCGCCCACGCAGGCGTTTGCAGCGCGAACGCAGCCGCAGTCGCGATGAACGCGAACCGGCGAAGCGCGATCGTCCGCGGGTGCGTCGTGAAGGCCGCAGTCATGTCCGTGTTGAAGTTCGTCATGGCGTGTTCCCGAAGTCCCTTTCGTCGCCGTCTCGGACGGCCGTTGCGGAGTTCTCCGAACTCCGTGCGCGTTACTCGCGCGTTCCCCCGTTGCCGGCCGCGCTGCCCGCACCTGCAGGCGTTCGCAACCGAAGTTCGAACCGCTCGCCTTCCCACTCCACAAACGCGGCGCTGTCGCGCACTTCAACGAGCGTAAAAAGCAAGCCGTCGGTGCTCTCGAGCACGTCGCCGACTCGATACGTCCTCCCGTCGATCACCGCCATGGAGAGTCCCTTGCCTGCAGACTGAAGACGGAATCGATCCGCCTGCCTGCCGGCAGCCCGACTTGCCTCACGCCTCGCTTCATCGGCTGTCGACGGCTCAACCTTGGGCTGAGGCGCGACAGGAGCCGCAACTGGTGCAACCGGGTTCAGCTTGGGGAACGTGTGCGGGTCAATCCGAAAGGGATCGGTGCGAATCTCGTTCGTGGTGCCGAGTCCGGGATCAAATTCGAGAGGCGTTTCAGGCTCAGGAGCAGCATTTGCGGAAGTCGGGTCGTCCGCGATCGCCGTTTTTGGCAAGCTCGTCAAGATGCGGATGCGCGCCCAAAGCAGAAGTCCCATCGGCTTCGCCCAGGCAACGACGGCGAAGACCGCAAGAAACGTGATTGCGCCGCGGCGACTTCGAATCCATCGCCACGCGCTGGCCTGGCCCTTCGCTGACAAACTTGCGTTCACCTTTGCGGACGCGGCTGTTCCAACATTCGATGGATCGGAATTGTCTTGTGTGCCGTACTTCACCGTGGGAACTCCTTCATCGCTTCCGAAGTTGGTTCTTCACCCGTCGCATACACCGCATCAAGTTCTAGCCGCGCTTCGACGAAGCCTGACTCTTCCGACGTCACGCGTCCCGAAGTCGAACCTGCTTTCGCCTGTGGACGCGTGATCTCGATTCGAATCGGCCGCACCAGTCGACGATCGCCCTCTGCACGCGCGAGGATTTCCATCACGCGTGAGAAACTCGCATGCATCTCGACCGTGAGTGGAATCGCGCGGAAACGACTTTCCTTCAGAAGCGCCGGAACAGGCTCTCCTGCGACGATCGTTTGATTCTCAACTTCCGAACTCGCTCCAACTGCAAGCGTGCGCATGAGTGCACCCACTTGCGAGCCTTGCTCGGATTCCGTGGGAATCTCACGAAGTACCCGTTCACTCGCGCGACGCGCGTTCTTCAGATCTTCGCGCAATCGATCACGCTCAGACTCCAGTGCCGCAAGCTGCGACGCTCGCGCCAAGAGGCGCCCCGACTCGGTTGCGCGCGCTTCCGCACGCATCCACGCGGGGTACACCGCCAGCATCATCACTGAGGCGAGCACCGCGAGTGAGCACCCGAAGGCCGCGAGTGAAACACCCGATGGGCACCGCGAGCGAAGTGTGCGGCGCGAGAAGAAAGTTCGCGCACTCACGGCTCACCCCCTGCGGTTTCTTTCGATCCATGTACTGCAAACGCATCGTCTGCGATCGGCGGTAACGCCCAACGCTTCTCAAGATCGACGGCAAATGTGACGCGGAATTCGCGCACGTTTCGGCCGAGGAATTCGCGGCTCCGACTCGATTCGAGTGCGACGCGCGAGACTGGCGCGAGTGCGCCCACCGCATCAACGATGCGACCCACATCCGACTCATCGAGCGCAATACCGGCAATTTCCCCGCGCAGTTCACGCAGCGGATCGACTTCCTTCGCACTCCGACGCACACGGCGCGTTGCGCCCTGCACGTTCGCATACTCAAGCGACACGCGATCAAGCACGGTGCCACTCGGAAGTTGCTTCGCGATGGTGCGCACGATGCTCGCCGCAGGAATCGCGACGCCCACTTCGCGCTGCCCATCGAGGCGCGCGACAATATCGTTCCGCTGTACGAGAAGTTGCGCGATTTCCTCTTCGAGGAGCACTACAGGCGCACCGCGTTCGCGCGCCATATGTTCGAGATTGGCCGATCGCGCATCAAGCCAAGACGCTCCAGCGAGCAATCCGCCGCTCGCGAGAAAGACGCATGCGCTCAACGACCACACCGCGCGCGACGATCGTCGGCGCATGACGCGGCGAAGAATCGACGCAGGAACGAGGTTCAATTCGACACGCGACGAAGGTGCAGCGTGATTTCGTAGATCGCTCATGCTGCGTCCTCCTTCAAATCAGACGGGCGATTCCTCGAGCGACAAGCAAGCCCATACGCGACAACCCATCGCGCAGCGCCCGCACCAAGCGCTTCACGCGCCATCGCTGGAAGTTCCTCTTCAAACGAAGAAACTCCGGTACGGCACGCTTCTTCCACAATTCCTGCGAGTCTCGGCTCTGCCGCATGCGGACCACTGAGAATGACGCGCGCAGGCTGCCCACCGCGAAATGTGACGCCGAAATAGCGAAGGCAAAGTGCGAGCTCAGAAGCAATCGCGTCAAGCGTTGGGCGCGTCGCCGTTTGTGCTGCCTCTTCTGAAGCTGGATCAACCGGCACGCCTTCACCGCGCACTGCGGCCATGCGTCTTGCGCGCAGCACCGCTGCGCTTTCGATAGGCACGCCCAACCGTCCCGCAACCGCTGCGTCGAGCGTATCGCCGCCGAAACTCAGCTCTCGACAGAACGCGATGCGATCGCCACGCAGGACAAGCACCGTGGCGTCTCCATCATCGATATGCAGCACGGCGCGAACATTCGCGACGTCGGTACCGCGACGTGCACGTCGACCAAGTGCGCGAGCGAGTGCCACAAAGCGCGGCTCTGCGACCATGGGCTCGAATCCCGCGTTCACAAGGACGTCGAGTGCAGTCTCCAGTTCATTCGCGTCTGCCGACACGATCAAGCGCTCGATCTTGCCGTCGCCAGAAGTTGACGGCGCATCCGTTGGAATGGAATCGGCAACGATTTGCTCGCGAGAAAGCGCACGACGTTCACTCGCTTCCCACGCCACTGCTTCATGAAGATCCGCACTCTGAAGTTCGGGAAGTCGCGCAACATGCATGCGCGCATACGGAGTCGGAAGTCCGACGGCGATCTCACGACCGATGAAAGAAGCTGCACGGAGTGCCTCGACTGCAGCATGGGCGCGCGCATGAAGCGTTGCGCCCGGCTCAACTCGTGCAGCAGTTTCAATGCGCGGAACATCGGCGCCAAGTCGCACCTGCGTCGCGCGCGGTGCATCGCCGCCGAGATCGAGCCCAATCGCTCCGATGTTGTGGTGCCACGGCATGCGCCAACGAGCCATTGCGATTCCTCCGTGCCGAGATCGACACATCGGAATTCGTCGGCGTTTCCTGGGGCTCGCTTTGGCGTGGTTTCGCGGACCGTCGGGAATTCACCCGGGAATGCACCGAAACCCGCGGGACCGCGGCGTCTCGTACGAACGTCCGCGCGCAGTTACTGCTCGTTCGCTGGCTCAGCGGCAAGTCGCGTCACGCGAACTTTCCCAGTCACCGGAGCAATCTCCAGTCGATAGGCCGCGTCAGGCGAGCGCAGGATCAGGGTTCCGCCCCTGCCTGGAAGTCCGCCGCTCGTCACCGTGCCGCCGAGCTCATCGAAGGTGATGTCGCGCTTTCCGCCGTCGATTGAGACGCCCTCAACACGCACGCTTGCGTACCGATCGTCTTGTACAAAGTCGATTGCGTACGTGCCGCCGCGCGCCGCGCCCTTCAACGGATCCACGACAAAATCCGCGGTTTCAGGGTCAAACTCCTGCGCAAGCTCATCCTCGGCAAGTTTCACAAGACACCACCCAGTTCCACCTTCGTAGAAATGGATGCGGCGAAACGATTGATTTGCGAGCGCATCGCTCTGCGCGAACGAGATGTCAGAAATCAGTGCACGCACCGCAGCTTGCGTGTCAAAGTCTCCACGACCAGACATCGAGGGAATGAGCACCGCTGCAGCGAGTCCGAGGATCGCAACAACGATCAGCACCTCGATGAGCGTGTACGCGCGACGCGCGGCGGACAAAGTGCGATGCATCACGCTGCGCACGTCAGTTTCCCTTCATCGCATCGCGCAGTTTGACGTAGTCGATCTCCAGTCGAATCTTCTCAAGCGGCATTTCGCTGAAGTTGCCGACGTTCGTGCGCACGCGCCCACTCGTCAAAAGCGCCTTCAATTCTGCGACTTCTGTGCGAAGTGCTCGCATTTCATCGACGAGTTCAAGGCGCTGACGACCAGCATCCAGTGCGTCCTGCGGATCAGGAGCATTCGCCTTCTGTTGGATCGAAAGTGCGCTCGGCGCTGGCGGACCTGCTTCGGCACGATTCGTCGAGGTTCCCGAAAGAACCGCGATGCACACCGCGGCGACGCCAGCAACTGCGGCAGTGGAAGCGACGTGACGAATGTTGGGCGTGAAGCGTTGCATGTCGTTTTCTCCCGGCGCTCAAGATGCTTACAAACTCATGCTCAATACTTCGAACGGCGGAGTGTCACCACGTCGGAGCTTCGGCCACGATTGTTTCATCAGGGCCCGTGTAGTCGATGGTGAGCAGCGCGCCGTTCCAATTCCAGCTGTATCCCATGGGCAACTTCGGCGTTGTTGAGAGCAACGGTTGCTGCCCATCATCAGGTACGGTCATCGCTGCGAAGAGGAGTTCGGTGCCATCTGTGCCGGAGGCGTTGGGAACAATGCCTCCGTGTCGCAGCTTGTACATCTCGATCTGCCCGCGAACTGCCGCGAGTTGTGACTTCGCCGCGCTCGTTGTCGCATCCGACATGAAGCCTGTCAGATTCGGAACAATGAGTGCTGCGAGGATTCCAAGGATGAGCACAACCGTGAGAATCTCGATCAGCGTGAAGCCCGGTCGGTAACGTCGGCACGAACGTGGTGCGTGTCCATACATGCGTCGCGTTCTCCTCAAACGCCTCGACCTCTTGAGGGGCTCGTATCCAGAAAGCGGCCCGCGCGAGTTCCCCCGCGCGGGCCGATTGAAACCACTCAGATGATCACCAGCCCTCGATCTCGGCGGTGGTGAGGCCTTCCGGCAGCGTTGCACCGGTGAAGGTCGCGTAGATCGTCTCGACGTTCGGCGAGGCACCGTTGTCACCCCACACAAACTCGTAGCCCGTCGGGAGCGTTGGCTCCTTCTGGAGATACGGATCTTCACCGTTTGGTGGCGTGAGAAGATCGTTGAAATCGGCCGGCAGATTGCCGTTGTTTCGCACGCGGAAGAGCTCGATTTGGCTGCGAACCGTCTGCAGCTGGCTCTTCACGCTGCTCTCCGAAGCTTCCTGCGAAGCGTTGGTGAACTGCGGGATGACGATCGCGGCAAGGATGCCGAGAATGACGACGACGATGAGGATTTCGATGAGCGTGAATCCGCGACGAACAGTGCGCTTAACCATGGTTTTCTCCCAGTCCCTCGGAGTTTCGAACGGATTCGGTCGACCGATCCGAGGATTCGTCGGTCGCCACACTTCGACTGAGGCCCAAGGCCCCGGAAATGCCGCTACAGACTTTCGCCCGCAGCGGCCGTTGCTCGTAATCCCTCCCTGAGGCCGGCGTCCCTCCCTCAAAGCACGCGGCCAAGGATTCGAACACCAAGACATCGACCCTCGTGGAGAGCAACATCACTCTTTGGTGTGATTGCAGATGCGCGCCGCGAGTTCTCGCGCGTCAAGAACGGCGGAACCCACACAGACGGACATCCGACGGATTGCGAGCCGCAGCGCGGCGCGGTTTATGCGACCAATGCGCCGTCGAAGCGGATCGCGATTCGGAAGCGACCTTCGCCGAATCCTTCGCAGCGCTCGACAAATCCGCATGCGGGGCGCCCATCGGGCTCGCTAAAGCCCACGCTCACGCGTGTTCCCGCGAGCATCGATTCGCTCGCGTCACCTGCGAGCCACCACGGTGAGCCATCGAGCCGGGTCAGCTCGATGAGATTCCCGAGTTCAGTGCCAAGCGCAAGGATCGTCGCGTGGCCAGGGACCGTCCAACGCGGCGATTGCCGGCGATTGCAACGAAAGCGCGGCTGCAACGCATCGCGCCCCGGCCACGACGTGTTCGAGAAAATGGCCTCGATCCTCGACGAGTCGCGACACGTCGATCCAAACTCGCACGCCTCGACAGCGTTCGAAGCGGCGTCGTCGGTCAAACTCGATGAGAAAAAGGGATCAACGTACATGGGACGCCGTGGATTCGGCGCACAGCGCATCGCTGCTTGAAGAATCATGGAGTGGCGCAAGAGATGCCCGATCTCGGCAAGATCCGCGTATAAAACGCGCATGAAGTTCGCAGCTCCCCGCGCACTTGTGGTCCCCGCCGGAACGGCGGTCGCGATCGTCGTGTCGCGTGAGCCGCACGCTGATCCGACGCTCGAGATGCGTCGTTGGGAACGCATCGCAGCACTCGACAAAGCCGCGCAGCGTGAAGCACTCGAACTTCTTGTGACGAGCGGTGTGTTCACGGTGCTTCGCGATGCGGTACTGGTCGTGCGCGTCGTGCGCGAGGGGTCACGCGCGGTCGCCGCGATCGTGGCGCGTCCCGCGCAATTCGCTCAGCCTCACACTCGCACTCTCACTCCGCACGCCGCGATCGAAAGCACGGAAGCGTTGTGCTCGGTCGGCGAAGCGGCCAGTTTTGCGCTGAACAACCACGCACCTGATTTCAGCGACGCACTCCTCGCCGTTACACGGACGCGCCCCATCTTCCACGGGACCGCGTCCGACGGCACCACCTACTCCGGATTCGTGGCTGAAGACGCGGCAAGCATCCTCGATGCGCTTTCTGCTGCGGTCGCCGCCGACCCAGAACTCCGCGAAACCATCCCCCACGGGAATTCCCCGATTCTCGCGGCATTTTCAGGGACATCGGTCGCTCTACCGCCGGGCCTCGCGAGCGCGATCTGAGCGGCATTGGTGCTACACTCGCCGTTCCGCCAGTCGCGTACGACTGAAGAGGAAGGATTCGGACGCCATGACACCCACCGCTGCCATGCAGGCAACTTCCCCCGCTTCCACGCTCTTTCCACAGACCCCCTCGAAGGGGCGCGTCTACAACTTCAGCGCCGGGCCAGCCTGCATGCCTGAGTGCGTGCTCGAGCAGATCCGCGAAGAGCTCATCGATTGCCGTGGCGGCGGCATCGGACTCCTCGAACTCTCGCACCGCGGCGCGCTCTATGAGGCGCTGAACAACGAAGCCGAAGCCGCATGCCGCAAGGCCGCGGGTGTGGGCAGCGACTACGCCGTGTTCTTCATGCCCGGCGGCGCGACCGTGCAGTTCGGCCTTCTGCCTCTGAACTTCGTCGGCGACGGCGAAACCGCGACCTACATCGACACCTCGATCTGGTCGTACAAGGCCTACACCGAAGCCGCGCGCTGCCGCAACGTCTCGGTCGCGTTCGACGGCCGCGCGATCAAGTACGCGCGCGTCCCCAAGAAGGGCGAGTTCGCCGAGCCCGCTGGCGCGAAGTACCTCCTCTATTGCCAGAACAACACCGTTGAGGGCACGACCTTCTGGGCGCCACCCGAAACGACGCTGCCTCTCATCGGCGACGCGACGAGCGACATCTTCTCGCGCCCTTGGGACTTCACGAAGCACGCGATGGTGCTCGCGGCCGGACAGAAGAACCTCGGCGCCTCGGGCGCGAGCCTGATCATCGCGCGCAAGGACTTCATCGCGAGCGCGACGACGAAACTGCCGACGATTCTGCGCTTTGAAGACCACGCCAACGCGGGATCGCGCCTCAACACGCCGCCGACATTCGCGGTGCGCGTGATGGGTTTGATGGCGGAGTGGACGCTGAAGGTCGGCGGCCCCACAGCCATCGCCAAGAACAACGCCTACAAGGCGAACCTCATTTGGGACGCGGTCGACAACTCCGGTGGCTTCTACTCGTGGCCCGCGGAGAAGTGGTGCCGTTCGCACCTCAACGTGTGCTTCAAGACGCCGAAAGCCGACCTCGACGCGAAGTTCGTCGCCGACGCCGAGTCTCACGGCCTCTTCGGTTTGCTTGGCCACCGCGAGGCAGGCGGCATGCGCGCCTCGATCTACAACGCGTTCCCCGTGCACGGCTGCGAGTTGCTCGCGCAGTTCATGGGCGACTTCGCGAAGAAGAACGGCTGAGCGTAAGCGATAGCTTCACGCGCGCATTCACCCGCGCTCGTTCATCCGCGCTCGAGTTCGAATCGATCGCGCGTGCTCGTGTACCAGTTGCCACCCATGCGTCCGACGGCGCGGAGTTTCGCGGGATCGATATGCATACGCGGGTGGGCAAGCGCGTCGTCGATGCGTGCGTGGACCACACGCCCAAGCACCATGTTGCCGCCGAACGGCGTGCCCGGTGCGAATCGCTTGACTTCAAGCGTTTCACATTCGAAATGCACTGGGCTCTCCGCCATGTACGGCGCGCGAATGCGTGCACACATGCGCGGCGTCAATCCCGCGTGCTCAAACTCGCTCTCACCAAACGGTAAATCAGCAGCACACTTCACGACCTTCACAATCGAGTCTTCGGTCGCGAGACTGACTGAGAAACAACCACTTCCCCCTTCGTCGGTCGGCTTCGCATTGCGAAGCGAATCGTTCTCGCTGCCGTCGGCGCGACTCACAGGGCAGAACATCAACACCATCGGCTCGCTCGAAACCGCGTTGAAAAACGAGAAAGGCGCGAGGTTGTGCTTGCCGTCGGCATTCATCGTTCCCACGACACCGATCGGTCGTGGCACGATCGACCCGAGGAGCAGGTTGTATCGCAATCCAACGGGCATCGAAGCGATGTCAAACTCCATCAGAACCTCCCTCAAAACCTTCCTCAGGCTGTTCCACGATTGCGCTCGAGATCCGCGCGAACGCGCGCAACAAGTCCATCCATCGCCGCTTCGAGCATCGCGATCATCTCGGTGAATCCGTCGCGTCCGCCGTAGTACGGGTCCGGCACATCGTCGTGATCACGTACCTCATCGAAGTGCCTGACAAGCATGACGCGCTCCCGCGGCGCACCGCGCGCGACGACATCGCGAACATGCGAGCGATCCATGCAGACAAAGAGATCGTGCTGCGCAAAGTCGGCCGCACGAAGTCCGCGCGCGCGACCATCCGCTGCGTAGCCCGCTTCACAGAGCGCATCCGCCGAGCGATGGTCCGGATCTTCACCCTCATGCCAATCGCCCGTTCCCGCGGAGTCAATCTCGAGTTCAGGGAGAATCCCTGCACGACGCGCGTGCTCGCGGAAGATGTTCTCCGCGGCGGGGCTTCGACAGATGTTTCCCGTGCAGATGAAAATGATGCGATATGGCGCACGCGGGCGGCTCATGGCGCGAGTGTACAAGTCTTCTGTTGGCGCGCCGCCGCGCCCGTACACTGCGCGCCCTATGGCGTACGACTATGACCTCATCGTCCTCGGAAGCGGACCCGCTGGCCAACGCGCCGCGGTGCAAGCAGCAAAGATCGGCAAGCGCGTTGCGATTGTCGAGCGTCGGCGTATGGTCGGCGGCGTTTCTCTTCACACAGGCACCGTGCCGAGTAAGACCTTCCGTGAAGCGGTGCTCTCGCTCACGCATGTGTCGGCGCTTTCCGCAGGCACGCCGACGCATCGCCCAAAGCCCACGATTCACGACCTTCTTCATCGTGTGAATCACGTCATCGAGCGCGAGCTCGACGTGGTCGCGCGACAACTCTCGCGGAACAACATCGATCTCGTGAGCGGCTCCGCGCGCTTTCTCGATCCCCACACGATTGCGATCGACGGCGGCGCGATGGAGCGCCACGCATCGGCCGAGCACATCTTGATCGCGACTGGCAGTATCCCCGCCGATCCGCCTGTTCCGTGCGATCACAAGACGATTCTCACGAGCGACGACATCGTGAACTTGAAGCGGATTCCCAAGTCCCTCGCGGTCATCGGCGGCGGCGTGATTGGTATCGAGTACGCGTCGATGTTTGCGGAACTCGGCGTCGAAGTTACGCTCATCGATCGCCACGCGCGCCCACTTGATTTCTGCGACACCGAAATCGTCGATGAACTCATCCATCAAATGCGCGCACGCCGCGTGACGTTCCGTCTTGGCGAAGCTGTGAAGTGCTTGCATTGCCCCGATGAAGCCGAGATGGCGACGATCGAACTCGAGAGCGGAAAGACGATCGAAGTCGAAGCCGTGCTCTACTCGATCGGCCGCGTTGGCAACACCGCGACGCTCGACATGGAGAAGTCAGGGCTCAAGACAGACGATCGCGGACGACTCAAGGTCGACGCGCAATTCCGCACGGAGGTCGCGCACATTTCCGCTGCGGGCGACGTCATCGGGTTCCCAGCGCTCGCGTCAACGAGTTCTGAACAAGGTCGCCTCGCGGTCTGCGCGATGTTTGGTCTTGAAGCGAAGCCCGCGCCCGCAGGATTCCCCTACGGCATTTACGCGATTCCTGAGATTTCGATGGTCGGCGCGACGGAAGAAGAACTCACGAAGAACAAGATTCCGTACGAAGTCGGCGTGGCGCGCTACGCGGAAATCGCGCGCGGGCAAATCCTCGGCGACGATAGCGGCCTCTTCAAGATGATCTTCCATCGCGAAACCCGCAAGTTGCTCGGCGTCCATTGCATCGGAACGCAAGCGACCGAACTCGTGCACATCGGGCAAGCAGTGCTGACACTCGGCGGCGGGCTCGATTACTTCCTTGAGACGGTGTTCAACTATCCGACGCTCGCTGAGTGTTACAAGGTCGCTGCGTACAACGCGGCGAATCACATGCGGGCAAAGTCGGCGACGACGGCTTGATCACGCATGAAGCGCGCGTATACTCGCGCTTGTCTTTCACAACCGGGGCCGACCAGATTCGACCGGACGCAACCGGTCCATCGTTGCGAGTCGTGGAGCATCCAGGCCACGTAAAAAGGATGCAAAACAACAACTGCCAACACGCAGTACGCTCTCGCCGCCTAATGCGCGGTGACGCGGAGTAGACCCGACACCCGGTAGGGTTTGCCCGCGCTAAAAACCGGGTTGGTTCCAAAGCGCCGCCTGGCCGCAGAGGAACGAGACTACAGCGAGGCTGGCCGAGGTTTGGCGCTCGTCGTGCGCGGATGACCTTGGTGAGATTGAAAGCACGAACACACTTGTAGACGCGATGGGCAGGACGTATCGGGACGGGGGTGCGAATCCCCCCGGCTCCATGCAACAACAAGGGGCCCCAGCATTGCTGGGGCCCCTTGTTGTTGCATGGCACGTTTGAGCGCTCGCAACTGCCGGCGG
>Ga0209617_10000534_pt1 | contig 16886 bp, 11 predicted proteins | sample LakEriepJuly2011_2_FD_187459 | JGI IMG/M metagenome (GOLD analysis project Ga0209617, IMG submission 187459) | Freshwater microbial communities from dead zone in Lake Erie, Canada - CCB epilimnion July 2011 (SPAdes) (version 2) | ecosystem: Environmental > Aquatic > Freshwater > Lentic >... | reverse complement strand
GGCCCAGGTGGACCGCGAGATGTGCGCCATCCGCGACAGCGGCAAGCTCAAGGCCCGCGAGCGCATCGCCGTGCTGGCGGCATTGAACCTGGCCTATGTGCTCAGCGAGCGGCCCACGGCCGCGGCCGCATCTCCGGCGCCAACCCAGGCAGGCCAGCCGGCCAGCGCGCCCGACGATGCCGCCTACATCGACCAACTCATCGCCCGCCTCGACCAGACCCTGGGCCAGGACGGCCACCTGATTTGAGGCCCCGGGCACCTGCCCATGTCAGCCCGATGTCTGCGGTCCACAAGCCCCTGTGAAAGGGGGCGACATCGGCGCAATTTCTCGCCCACGCTGCACGCCAAGTCGTAGAATGAAAGCGTCCGTCGGGTTCGTGGTTGTTTTTATTTCCTTGAACCGATGCTCTTAGAGCCAGGGCTTGGAACATCGCCCACTGGTGTGATCGTCTCGCGTCAGACGAACCCGAAGTGTTGCTGACCTCGCCCACCTGAATCCCCTGGGTTCAGGAATGCGGCAACCAGTTTCCGGCGGACCTTGCATGCACAACGGCCAGACACCTTCACAGGGTCTGGCCGTTTTTTTGTCTGGCGATCGCGCTCCCGAGGAACGCTCGGGGCGGACTCAAGCCACCGGCGTGAACTGGATGCTGGCCAGCACGATGCGGTTGCCGCCCTTTTCGCGGGCACCGGCCAGGGCTCGGTCGGCGCTGCGCATGAGCTCATCGACCAGGCCCGCGGTGTGCGGGAAGCTGGCCACGCCCATGCTGACCGTGAAGGGGATGGGCTGGCCGTTGTGCGCCACGATGTGCTGGGCGCACTGGCGGCGCAGTTGCTCCATGCGCGAGTGCGCCGTGGCCAGGCCCACGCCCGACAGCAGCACGACGAAACGGTCGCCGCCCAGCCGGCACGGCGCGTCCATGGCGCGGGTGCCCGCACGCAACAAGCGACCGAGGGATTCGATGACGCGTTCGCAACCGTCCAGGCCGTGGTTCTGGCGGATCTCGTCCATGTTGTCCACGGCAATCGCCACCAGGGCAAATTCGCGCTGCTCGCGGCTGGAGAGGTCGGCCTCGCGGCAGAGCTGCTCCTCGAAGTGCGCACGGTGGTAGAGGCCGGACAGCGCATCGCGCACCTGGCTGCCCTCGACGTCGCGGCGCAGGTTCTCGTTGGCTTTTTGCTGCTGCTCCAGCTGGGCGAGTGCACCCTGCAGCTGGGCCTCGCGGCGCCGCGCGTCGGTGACATCCTGCCAGACCGACACCAGCTTGTGGACGCCTTCTTCCGGCGTGAACATCTGGCGCCAGGCCGTGAACTCGCGGCGCCCCGCCGCCAGTTCCAGCTTGTGTTCGGAGATCACGCCACCTGGTGTGGCTTTGGCCTGCAGGTCAGCGGCACGCAGCGCCACAGCGAGCGTGGCATCGAACAGGTCGGCGTCTTGCGCCCCCACCAAGTCCCGGCCTTCCAGGCCCAGCAGGCGAGCCGCCACCGCGTTGGCGAGGTCGTAGCGACCGCTGGACAGATCCTTGACCAGGACGCCCACGCCCAACTGATCGAGTGCGTGCAGCACCGCGATGTTCAAGGCGGTGCCGTCCAGCAAACCCGGAGCGAGGAAATCGGCCATGTGTGTGTGAATGAGTTCCGGGCCGCCTGCGCCCAACGTGCGCCGAACGACCGATTTGCCGATGTTCGCTGAAATTCCAGCATGTGGCTGTCCTTCAAACGAGGGATCCACCTGGGGTTTTCGCGAAAGTCGTGCCATTTCGCACAAGCAGCAGCCCAGCTGCCTGGCTGTGTGTTGCATCCCGGACAATACGCCAAGTCTGGAATCCCTGCCGCTGCTGCGGCCTCCCGCCCATGTCACACACCCCTGCACATGTCGCCCTGTTGGGCTGTGGTCTGATGGGCCAGCCCATGGCCCGTCGCCTGCTGAAGGCCGGCCACCCCCTCACGGTCTGGAACCGCACACGCGGCAAAGCCGAGGCCTTGGTCACGGATGGCGCGCAGGTGGCCGACACACCTGCACAGGCCGTGGCACAGGCCGACATCGTCATCACCATGCTGGACAACGGCGAGGTCGTTCGCCAGGTGATGTTCGGCTCCTCGGGGCCCGGCAAATCGGCCGCCGATGCCATGCGCCCCGGCAGCCTGTTCATCGACATGGGTTCCATCCTGCCTGCGCAAGCCCAGGCGCAAGCACGCGACCTGTCGCCCCGTGGCGTGCGCGTGCTGGACGCGCCGGTCTCGGGTGGCACGTTAGGCGCAGAAGCTGGCACGCTGGCCATCATGGCCGGCGGTGACGCGGCTGATTTCGCCGCGGCCGTGCCGGTGTTGTCCGTGCTGGGGCGGCCGGTGCACGTGGGCCCAGCGGGGTCGGGCCAATTGGCCAAGCTCGCCAACCAGATGATCGTGGGCATCACCATCGGTGCAGTGGCCGAGGCGCTGCTGCTGGTGGCGCGCGGCGGGGCAGATCCGGCCCAGGTGCGCGAGGCACTGCGTGGTGGCTTCGCCGAAAGCCGCATCCTCGAGGTGCATGGCCAGCGCATGGTCGAGGGGGATTTCGCCAAGCGCGGCTCGTTGGCCATCCAGCTCAAGGATTTGCGCAACGCCATGCAGACGGCCGGTGACATGCACTTCGATGCGCCGATCACCCAGGCGTTGGCGGGTCTCTATGCCGATGCCGCCGCCCACGGCATGGCCGATCTGGACCAGTCCGGTTTGTTCTGCGAATTGCAACGCCGCCAGCCTGCTTGAGCACCGGGGCAAGGTCTCATCGGCGCATGGCCGGCAGACCCTCGAAGACCTCCGCGACCCACTCCACAAAGGCCTGCACCTTGGTGGACAGGTGGCGGCTGGATGGGTACACGGCGTGCACTGGCAAGGACTCGACCTGCCAGTCTGCCAACAGCGGCACCAGGCGACCGGCACGCTCGTGCCACTCCACCAGGAAGGCCGGCAGCTGACCCACGCCCAGGCCCGCCACGCAGGCATCTTCATAAACGTTGGAGTCGTTGAGGGCCAGACCGCCGTCGAACTTCAGCGCCAGGCGCTCGCCGTCTTTCATGAAGTCCCAGCCCATCACACCGCTGCCATCGAAGTAATTGAGCCAACGGTGGCCATGAAGCTCCTGCGGGTGTGTCGGCGCACCGTGTGCCTCCAGGTAGGACGGCGCCGCGCAGGTCAGGAAGCGCATGGAACCGATGCGCCGTGCCGCCAGGGCCGTGTCCTGGATGACGCCCACGCGGATGACGCAGTCCACGCCCTCGCTGACCAGGTTGATGGGGCGATCGGTGCAACCCAGCTCCAGCGCAATGCCAGGATAGCGGCGCAGGAAATCGGGCACGGCCTCACGCACCAGGTAGCGGGCCATGGCTGAGATCATGTCCACGCGCAAACGGCCGCTGGGACTGCCTTGGCGGGAGGAAACCGACTCGTCGGCCTCTCGCACATCGTCGAGCACCTGCACACAGCGTTCGTAATAGGCCGCGCCATCGGCCGTCAGCGTGACGCGGCGGGTCGAGCGGTGCAGCAAGCGGGTGCCCAGCTGGGCCTCCAGGTCCTGCACCAGCGTGGACACGGTGGCCTTGGGCATGCCCAAGGCCTCGCCGGCGCGCGTGAAGCCGCCGGTGTCCACCACCTTGACGAAGGCCTCGAAGGCTTTGAGCTTGTCCATTGTTCACATTCCTGAACAGTGATTTCAGATATCGCCAGTTTATTGAACAAAAGAAAGTCAATAAAGTCCAGCCCACGATGTCCCCACGCCCCTGCACGCACCATGTCCACTGACGATCCATGCACGACGGGCGCCAAAGCCCCGGCCGATGCCCAGTTCGACTGGCCAGGCCACAGTGGCCCCCTGCACCTCAAGCTGTACAAGTCGCCCGCCCACCCGCTGGGTTGCGGCAGCCTGCTGGTGTTTTTCCACCCAGGCGGCTTCGTGGTGGACGACATGGACGAGGCCGACCACTGCCTGAGGGTGGTGGCAGATGCCTGCGAGGTCCATGTGCTGGCCCCGAGCTACGCCCTGGCGCCAGAGCGCCCCTTCCCTGCCGCGGTCGAGGACGCCCACGCGGTGCTGGGACAGGTCAGCGCGCACAAGCGCCAGCTGGGGTGGAAAGGCACGCACCTGTTCGTGGGTGGCGTAGAGGCCGGCGGCAACCTGGCCGCGGTGTCGGCCTTGGTCAGCCGTGACCGCCATGGCCCACCGTTGGCCGGTCAGATCCTGGTGATGCCCATGCTCGACGCCAGTCTGGGTTGCCACTCCATGCGTTGCGCAGACGAAGCCCAGGACGGCGGCCACATGGCCCGTGCGCTGGCTGACAGCTACCGCCGCTACCTGCCACGCCCGGCTGACCGCCTGCACCCCTACGCCAGCCCTTTGATGGCGCGACGGCTGGGCGAGTTGCCGCCAGCGCTGATCTTCCACACCGAGGGCGACCCGCTGGCCGACGAGGCCGTGGCCTACGCCGACAAGCTGCGCCAGGCCGGCAACCACGCCAGCGACATCGCCTTGCCGCCCGCCGACGTCAAGGACAACCAGGACCGCTGCGACATCACCGCCGACGACCCTTGCATCCTGGCCATGAAGCGTTTCATGGCCGAACTCAGCCTGAACACCCGTCCATCCGCTACACCCAACACACCCAACACATCTGCCAAGGGAGCCCATCCATGAACGCCACACCCCGTCCTGATCTCAGCACCCACGCCCGTCTGCGCCCCGTGGCCCATGCCATTGCGATGGTCGCGCTCAGCGCAGCTGCCTTGAGCCTGAGCGGCTGCGGCAAGGAACAAACCGCCCAGGCCGCCGCGCCGCAGGCTCCGCAAGCCGCGCCCGTGAGCGTGGCCGAGGTCATCACCCGCCAGGTCACGCAGGAGCGCAGCTTCTCCGGCGTGATCGAGGCCATCGAGCGCGCCCAGTTGCGTCCGCGCGTGGCCGGCACCGTCGAGCAGGTGCGCCTGCAGCCCGGCGCCCTGGTGCGCAAGGGCGATGTGCTGTTCGTCATCGACCCGCGGCCCTACCAGGCCGAAGCCGCGCGCCTGGAAGCCGCGGCCGCCAGCTCTCAGCTGAAGGCCGAGCTGGCCCAGGCCGAGCTGGTGCGTGCGCAGCGCCTGCTGGCCGACAACGCCATCGCCCAGCGTGACCACGACGAGCGCCAGTCCACCGCCCGCCAGCTGGAGGCCGCCGCCCGCGCCGACAAGGCCTCGCTGCAATCGGCCCGCCTGAACCTGGAATGGACGCAGGTGCGCGCGCCCTTCGACGGCCGCGTCGGCAAGGCCGAAGTCACCACCGGCAACCTGGTGGACGGCAACACGGTGCTGACCACGCTGGTGTCGGCCAACCCGATGTACGTGAGCTTCAACGGCGACGAAGGCACCTTCCTGCAGGTGGGCAAGCTGGCCCGCAGCAACCCCAAGGCGCTGAAGGTGCGCCTGGGCCTGGCCAACGAGGACGGCTTCCCGCACGAGGGCCGCCTGGAGTTCGTGGACAACCAGATCGACCCACAAGCCGGCAGCGTGCGCATGCGCGCCGTGGTGGACAACAAGGACGGCCTGCTCACGCCCGGCCTGTTCGCGAAAGTCCAGATCGGCAACGACAACCAGGCCGGCGCCGCCTCGGCCCTGGTGGCCGAGCGCGCCATCGGCACCGACCAGAACCGCAAATTCGTCTGGGTGGTGGGCGACAAGAACTTGCCGGCCTACCGACCGGTGCAGCTCGGCACCCAGGTCGGTGACCTGCGCGTGATCACCGCAGGTCTGACGGCCGGAGAGCGCGTCATCGTCGATGGCTTGCAACGCGTGCGCCCCGGTGCGCCCGTGGCGCCGCAGCTGGTGCCCATGAGCGGCCCGGCAGCTTCTGCCGCTTCTTCAGCCTCTGCCGCCTCGGCTGCCCAGTGAGGCCCACACCATGAACTTCTCACGCTTCTTCGTGGACCGGCCGATTTTCGCGGCCGTGCTGTCCATCCTCATTTTCATCGCGGGCACGATCGCCATCATTCGCCTGCCCATCTCCGAGTACCCGGAAGTCGTGCCGCCCTCCGTGGTGGTGCGCGCGCAGTTCCCCGGTGCCAACCCCAAGGTGATCGCAGAAACCGTGGCCGCGCCGCTGGAAGAGCAGATCAACGGGGTCGAGAACATGCTCTACATGTCCTCGCAAGCCACCACCGATGGCGCCCTGACGCTGACCGTGACCTTCAAGATCGGCACCGACGTTGACCAGGCCCAGACCCAGGTGCAAAACCGCGTGCAGCGCGCCTTGCCACGCCTGCCCGAGGAAGTCCGCCAGATCGGCGTGACGACCATCAAGAGCTCGCCCAACCTGACCATGGTGGTGCACCTGCTGTCGCCCAAGGGCAGCTATGACGACGTCTACCTGCGCAACTACGCCACGCTCAACGTGAAGGACCGCCTGGCGCGCCTGAGCGGCATGGGCGATGTGCAGGTGTTCGGCGCGGGGGACTACGCCATGCGCATCTGGCTGGACCCACAAAAGGTCGCGCAGCGCAGCCTGACGGCCAGCGACGTGGTGGCCGCCATCCGCGAGCAGAACGTGCAGGTGGCCGCCGGCGTGATCGGTGCGCCGCCCGACACCAAGGCACCGTTCCAGCTGTCGGTGAACGCCTCGGGCCGCCTGCAGACCGAGGAAGAGTTCGGCAACATCATCGTCAAGACGAACGCCGACGGCGGCATCACCCGCCTGCGTGACGTGGCCCGCATCGAACTGGGCGCCAACCAGTACGCGCTGCGCTCGCTGCTCAACAACAAGCCAGCCATCGGCATGGGCATCTTCGAGGCGCCGAATGCCAACGCGCTTCAGCTGTCGGCCGATGTGCGCAAGCTCATGGCAGAGTTGAAGAAGGACTTCCCCGCCGACGTCGACTTCGACATCGTCTACGACCCCACCCAGTTCGTGAGCGCATCGATCGAGGCCGTGATCAAGACGCTGATCGAAGCCGTGGCCCTGGTGGTTGTGGTGGTCATCGTCTTCCTGCAAACCTGGCGCGCCTCGCTGATCCCGCTGCTGGCCGTGCCCGTGTCCATCGTGGGCACCTTCGCGGTGCTGCTGGGCTTTGGCTTTTCGATCAACACGCTGTCGCTGTTCGGCCTGGTGCTGGCCATCGGCATCGTGGTGGACGACGCCATCGTGGTGGTGGAGAACGTCGAGCGCAACATCGCCAACGGGCTGACGCCGCGCGAGGCCACCATCCAGGCCATGAAGGAGGTGTCCGGGCCCATCATCGCCATCGCGCTGGTGCTGTGCGCAGTGTTCGTGCCGATCGCTTACGTGGCGGGCCTGACGGGTCAGTTCTACAAACAGTTCGCGCTGACGATCGCCATCTCCACCGTGATCTCGGCTTTCAACTCGCTGACGCTGTCGCCGGCCCTGGCCGCCGCGCTGCTCAAGCCACACGACGCGCCGAAGGATGCGCTCTCGCGCGGCATGGACGCCGTGCTGGGCGGTTTCTTCAAGCGCTTCAACCGCGTCTTTGACCGCGCCTCGCACCGCTACCAGGGCGGCGTGGGTGGCACGCTCAAGCACAAGACGGCCACCATGGGCGTCTACCTGCTGCTGTGCGTCGGCGCCTTCTTCGTCTTCAAGGCCGTGCCCTCGGGCTTCGTGCCAGCGCAGGACAAGCAGTACCTCGTGGGCTTTGCCCAGCTGCCCGATGCGGCCTCGCTGGAGCGCACCGACGCGGTCATCCGCCGCATGACGGACATCGCCAAATCGGTGCCCGGCGTGGCCAGTGCCGTGGCCTTCCCCGGCCTGTCGATCAACGGCTTCACCAACGCGCCCAACGCCGGCATCGTGTTCTACACGCTGGACGATTTCGCCAAGCGCAAGGGCCCAGGCCTGTCGGGCAACGAGATCGCGGCCGAGGTCAACAAGCGTCTGGGCGCCATCCAGGACGCCTTCATCATGGTCTTCCCGCCGCCCGCGGTGAACGGCCTGGGCACGATCGGCGGCTTCAAGCTGTTCGTGGAAGACCGCGGCAACGTGGGCTACGACGCGCTCTACAAGGCCACGCAGGCCCTGCAGATGAAGGCCTGGCAGACGCCCGAGCTGGCCGGGGTGTTCAGCAGCTACCAGATCAACGTGCCGCAGCTCTTCGCCGACGTGGACCGCACCAAGGCCAAGCAGCTGGGCGTGCCGCTCTCGAGCATCTTCAACACCCTGCAGATCAACCTGGGCTCGCTCTACACGAACGACTTCAACAAGTTCGGCCGCACCTTCCAGGTGGTGGTGCAGGCGGACGCGCCCTACCGCGCCTCGCCCGACAGCATCGCCAACCTCAAGGTGCGCAGCAACTCCGGCGAGATGATCCCGCTGGGCAGCCTGCTGAAGATGTCGGACTCCTACGGCCCCGACCGCGTGCAGCGCTACAACGCCTACGTCTCGGCCGACATCAACGGTGGCCCGGCCCCCGGCGTGTCGTCGGGCCAGGCCCAGGCCGCGATGGAGCGCATCGCCGCTGAGGTGCTGCCCAAGGGCGTGGGCATCGAGTGGACCGACCTGACTTACCAGGAGATCCTGGCCGGCAACACCCTGGTCTATGTGTTCCCGCTGTGCGTGCTGCTGGTTTTCCTGGTGCTGGCCGCGCAGTACGAAAGCTGGACGCTGCCGCTGGCCGTGATCCTGATCGTGCCGATGTCCATCCTGTGCGCGCTGGCCGGTGTTTACCTCACGCACGGTGACAACAACATCTTCACGCAGATCGCGCTGTTCGTGCTGGTCGGGCTGTCGGCGAAGAACGCCATCCTGATCGTGGAGTTCGCCCGTGAGCTGGAGCACCACGGCCGCGGCATCGTCGAGGCCGCGCTGGAGGCCAGCAAGCTGCGCCTGCGCCCCATCCTGATGACGTCCATCGCTTTCATCATGGGCGTGGTGCCGCTGGTGCTGTCGACCGGCGCCGGCTCGGAAATGCGCCATGCCATGGGCGTGGCCGTGTTCTCCGGCATGTTGGGCGTGACGCTGTTCGGCCTTTTCCTCACCCCCGTGTTCTACGTGCTGCTGCGCAAGCTGGCCGTGAAGCTGGAGGGCCAGCGGCCCACTGACACGACCAGCACCGCGACCGCCAACACACCCACTGCAGCCGCCCACGACCTGCCCGCCACGGAGGCACCATGAACCGCACCCCCTCTCACGCCCTGACGACCACGGCGTTGGCCGTGCTGACCACCTTCGTGCTGGCCGGCTGCAACACCGCCCCGGCCAAGCCCGATGCCCGCATCGCCGTGCCCGAGGCCTACAAGGAAGCCCCCGCGCTCGCCGCTGCCCAAGCCGCCGACCTGGCCCAGCCTGCGGGCGATGGCAGCCGCTGGAAGGCCGCCGAGCCCTCGGAAGCCCAAGCCCGCGGTGCCTGGTGGGAAGCCTTCGGTGACCCGACCCTCAACCAGCTGGAGCAGCAAGCCGAGGCCGCCAATCCTGGCCTGGCCGTGGCCGCCGCCCGGGTCAAGGCCGCGCGCGCCCTGCTCAGCAGCAGCCAGGCCGACCGCCTGCCGCAGCTGGGCCTCAGCGCGGGCGTGGCCCGCCAGAGGCCGTCCGCGGCCGAGCGAGGCCTGGACGCAGACCAGAACATCGCGCCCAGCAGCCTGTGGCGCGCCGGCCTGTCCGCCAGCTACGAGGTGGACCTGTTCCAGCGCGTGGCCAACAGCGTGCAGGCCGCCGAGGCAGATGCCCTGGCCTCGCAGGCCAACCACCGCTCGGTGCTGCTCAGCCTGCAAGCCGATGTGGCGCAGACCTACTTCCAGCTGCGCACGCTGGACGCCGTGGTCGCGCTGCTGACGCAAACCGCATCCCTGCGAGAGCAGAGCTTGCAACTGGCGCAACGCCGCCTGGCAGCGGGCGATGTCTCCGAGCTGGACGTGGCCCGGGCCCGCACCGAGTTGGCCACCACGCAGGCCGACCTGCAAGCCCAACGCGGCGAACGCGCCCGCACCGAGCACGCCCTGGCCTTGCTGCTGGGCCAGCCCCCGGCTGTGTTCAGCCTGGCCGCACAGCCGCTGCCAGCCGATGCACGCGTGCCCCTGGTGCCGGCCGGCCTGCCATCGGCCCTGCTGGAGCGCCGCCCTGACGTGGCCGCGGCACAAGCCCGCATGATGGCCGCCACCGCCCGCGTGGGCCAGGCCCGCTCGGCCCTGTTCCCGGCGCTGCGCCTGACGGCCGATGGTGGCTTTGCCTCCTACGAGCTCAAGGACCTGTTCCTGTGGAGCGCCCGCAGCTGGGTGGCCAACGCCGTGCTGTCCATGCCCATCTTCGATGGTGGTCGCAACCGAGCGGGCGTCAGCCGCGCCGAAGCCGTGCTGGAAGAGTCGGTGGCCGACTACCGTCAGACCGTGCTGGGCGCGTTCGGCGATGTGGAGGACAAGCTCTCGGGCCTGGGCAGCGTGCGCGCACAGACCCTGTCGCTGAGCGAAGCCGTGGTGGCCGCGCGCCGCTCGGCCGAGCTGGCCGACAAGCGCTACCGCGCCGGGGAAGACAGCTACCTGACGCTGCTCGACACCCAGCGCAGCCTGCTGGCGGTGGAACGCCAGGCCGTGCAACTGCGCGGCGCCTGGGCGACCGGCACCATCGGGCTCATCCGCTCGCTGGGCGGCGGCTGGACGCCACAATCCTGACCGCCCTTGCAGCCCTCAGCTTCGGCGCTTCGGCGCCAGCTGGGGGAAGGCCTTCTGCAAGGTCTCCACCTGCCCGCACCTGACGGCGGAGTAGCCCGGCAGGGCATTGACCACGGCGTGGAAGGCCTCGCCGCGCATCACCTCGAGCACGGCCTGCAGCTCGGGACGCTGCAGGTCAACGTCGCGGCACAGGAAGAAATAGCGCTCGGTGGCCAAGGGCACGAAGTCCAGCTTGAAACGGCGGGCCGGCGGCTCCACACCAAAGCCCACATCGGCCATGCCGCTGGCCACATAGGCTGCCACCGCCGCGTGCGTGAACTCGGCCAACTCCCAGCCGGCGATCTGGCTGGTGGGCACTCTCGCTTGACGCAGGCAGCACTCCAGCAGGAAGCGCGTGCCCGAGCTGGGCTGGCGGTTGACGAAGCGCACCCCCTTGCGCGCCAGGTCCTGCACGCCATAGATCTCCAGAGGATTGCCTTGCGCCACGAACAAGCCCTGACGGCGCGTGGCCATGTGGATGACGCGGCTGTGCTTGGGGCTCAGCCATTGCGCGTAGTGCTGCAAGGCCGTGTCTTCGAACGCACCTTGCGGCACATGGAAGCCTGCGAGATCGCACGACCCTGCGTGCAGCGAGGCCACACCCTCCTGGCTGCCCACGTACTTGCGGTCGATGCGTTCGCCGCGCTGGGCCAGCACCTCGAGGAGTTTCTCCACCGCAAAGCCATGGCTGGCGTGCACACGCAGGCCTGAGGCGTTGGCGGACAGCACCCGGCCGAGTTCGGCCTCCAGCTCAGACGCCAAGCTCTCCAGCGTGGGTGACAGGCGCGCCTGGATGCGGTAGCCGGCCCAGACCAGGCGCTCCGCCAGGGGGGTGAGGGTCGAGCCCTTGCCGCGGTCCATGTTGAGCAGCGGCATGCCGAGCTGCTGCTGCCCCTGGCGGATGAGGTTCCACGCATGCCGGTAGGAAGACCCCGTGTGCTTGCAGGCACCCGAGAGGCTGCCGTGCTCTTGCACCTCGGCCAGCAGGCTGAGCAGCCGAGGCGACAGCTGCTGACCGCTGCTGTCGGTGATGGTCCAGTGCGGGGTGATGGAGACGGTGTGCAAGGCAAGTCCAACTTATGCTGTCAACAGCATGAAAGATATGCTTTCACACGTCAAAACGCTTCGTGGATATCCCCATCTATAAATGAGTACCGGCACCCCTAAGATGTGGGGGTGTGCTGTCAAAGCATATGACGCACATCCACCCAGCGTGACTGGCTGTCCGCCCCCAGGAGACAACATGGCCATCGAAGCCCTCGGAAAGCCCCCCGCCTCACCCGGCGAAGAACCTGGATTCCTCGCGAAGGAACGCATCATCGCGGGGGCCGGCTTCAACCGCTGGCTGGTGCCTCCCGCGGCCTTGGCCATCCACCTGTGCATCGGCATGGCCTATGGCTTTTCGGTGTTCTGGCTGCCGCTGTCCAAGGCGCTGGGCATCAAGGAGCCGCTCAAGTGCGGCGCCGACGTCGGCTTCTTCGCCGAGCTGTTCACCACCACCTGTGACTGGAAGGTCTCCACGCTGGGCTGGATGTACACCCTCTTCTTCGTGCTGCTGGGCAGCTCGGCCGCCATCTGGGGCGGTTGGCTGGAACGCGCCGGCCCCCGCAAGGCGGGTGTGGTCAGCGCCGTGTGCTGGTGCGGCGGCATGCTGATCTCGGCACTCGGCATCCACCTGCACCAGTTCTGGCTGATGCTGCTGGGCTCGGGCGTGATCGGGGGCATCGGGCTGGGCCTGGGCTACATCTCGCCGGTCAGCACACTGATCAAGTGGTTCCCTGACCGCCGCGGCATGGCCACCGGCATGGCCATCATGGGCTTCGGCGGCGGCGCCATGATCGGCTCGCCGCTGGCGGCCGAGCTGATGAAGAAGTTCGCCACCGACACGAACGTGGGCGTGGCCGAGACCTTCGTCGTCATGGCCCTCATCTACTTCGTGTTCATGATGGCGGGCGCCTTGGGCTACCGCGTGCCTGCCACGGGCTGGAAGCCTGCCGGCTGGACACCGCCCGCTGCGCAGACCAGCAATGCGATGATCACGAACAAGCACGTGCACGTGAAGAAGGTCTGGGGCATCCCCCAGTTCTGGCTGGTGTGGATGGTGCTGTGCATGAACGTGTCGGCAGGCATCGGCGTGATCGGCATGGCCAGCCCGATGCTGCAAGAGGTGTTCGGTGGCAGCCTGATCGGCGTGGCCGCGAAGTTCAAAGACCTGGACAAGGCCCAGCTGAAAGACATTGCCGTGGTGGCCGCGGGCTTCACCGCGCTGCTGAGCCTGTTCAACATCGGTGGCCGCTTCTTCTGGGCCAGCCTGTCTGACAAGCTGGGCCGCAAGGTCACTTACGTTGTCTTCTTCGTGCTGGGCGGCCTGATGTACGCCAGCGTGCCTGCCAGCGCCTTGGGCGGCAACAAGCTGCTGTTCGTGGGCGCCTTCTGCATCATCCTGAGCATGTACGGCGGCGGCTTTGCCACGGTGCCGGCCTACCTGGCCGACCTGTTCGGCACGCAGATGGTGGGCGCCATCCACGGCCGCCTGCTGACGGCCTGGGCCACGGCGGGCATCCTGGGCCCGGTGGTGGTGAACTACATGCGCGACTACCAGATCGGCCTGGGCCTGCCGCGTGAGCAGGTCTACAACCAGACCATGTACATCCTGGTGGGCATGCTGGTGGTCGGGCTGCTGTGCAACCTGATGGTGCGCCCGGTGGACCCGAAGCACTTCATGACCGACGCCGAACTGGCCGAGGAAAAGCGCCTGGCGCACGAGAAGGCCGCGGCCAGCGAAGTGGGTTCGGGCTCTGGCGGCGGTGGGCAAACCAGCTCGGTCATCGTGCTGCTGGCCTGGTTGGGCGTGGGCATCCCGCTTGCATGGGGTGTGTACCGCACCGCGCTGAGCGTGGCCAAGTTCTTCAACTGATCGGTGAACCTTGATGTGGTGTACGCCATGACCTCTTTGACCGACATCCCCCGCGAAGCGGAGATCCGCCGCCTCATCGCGGCACACGCCGACATGCCCGGCGGCCTCATGCCGCTGCTGCACGCGATCCAGGACACCTGCGGCTTCGTGCCGCCCGACGCGGTGCCCCTGATCGCCAAGGGCATGAACCTGTCGCGGGCCGAGGTGCATGGCGTGATCACCTACTACCACCACTTCCGCAGCACGCCACCGGGGCGGCATGTGGTGCACGTGTGTCGCGCCGAGGCCTGCCGCTCTTGCGGCTCAGAAGCGCTGATGCAGCACGCGCAACAGGTGCTGGGCTGCGGCGAGCACCAGACCCGCGCCGACGGCGCGGTGACGCTGGAGTCGGCCTACTGCCTGGGCCTGTGCGCCAGCGCGCCGTCCGTCCAGATCGACGACCGCGTGCACGCACGCATGACCCCGGCCAAGCTCGACAAGCTGTTGGCCCCCCTGGAGGTGCTGAAGTGAGCGCAGACCCCAACAACGCAGTCACGGTCTCAGCGACGGTCTACGTCCCTCGCGACTCGGCCGCCCTGGCCGTCGGTGCCAACGAGGTGGCCGAAGCCTTGACCGCCGCATGCGCCCAGCGCGGCATCGCCCTGAACCTGGTGCGCAACAGCTCGCGCGGCATGTTCTGGCTGGAGACGCTGCTGGAAGTGGCCACGCCACAGGGCCGCGCGGCCTTCGGACCTGTGGAGGCCGATGACATCGCGTCCTTGCTGGACGCCGGTCTGCTGGACGGCCACACCCACGCGGCATCCCACCCGCTGAGCCTGGGCCTGACCGAGCAGTTGCCCTGGCTGGCGCGGCAAGAGCGCCTGACCTTCGCCCGCATGGGCCTGACCGACCCGCTCTCGCTCGCCGACTACGAGGCCCACGGCGGCTGGGCTGGCCTGCGACGGGCCATCGCCCTGGGCGGCGAAGCCACGGTGCAGGAGGTGCTGGACTCCGGCTTGCGCGGTCGCGGCGGTGCGGCCTTCCCTGCGGGCATCAAGTGGCGCACGGTGCGCCAGACGCCTGGCGCGCAAAAGTACATCGCCTGCAATGCCGACGAGGGCGACTCGGGCACCTTCTCCGACCGCATGACGATGGAGGGCGACCCCTGCATGCTCATCGAGGGCATGGCCATCGCCGGGCTGGCCGTGGGCGCGACCCAGGGCTACATCTACGTGCGCTCGGAGTACCCGCACGCCATCGACACGCTGCACGAGGCCATCGAGCGCGCCCGCGCGGCTGGCTTCCTGGGCGCAGACGTGTGCGGCAGTGGCCAGGCCTTTGACCTCACCGTGCGCAAGGCCGCGGGCTCGTACGTGTGCGGCGAAGAAACCGCCATGCTGGAGAGCATCGAAGGCAAGCGCGGCATCGTGCGGGCCAAGCCACCGCTGCCCGCCATCGAGGGCCTGTTCGGCATGCCCACGGTCATCAACAACGTCATCACGCTGGCGAGTGTGCCCATCATCCTGGCCAAGGGCGCGGCCTTCTACAAGGACTACGGCGTTGGCCGCTCCAAGGGCACCCTGCCCTTCCAGCTGGCCGGCAACATCCGCCAGGGCGGCCTGGTGGAGAAGGCCTTTGGCCTGACGCTGCGCGAACTGGTGGCAGATTTCGGCGGTGGCACGCGCAGCGGCCGCCCCATCAAAGCCATCCAGGTGGGTGGCCCGCTGGGTGCTTACGTGCCGCCATCGCAATGGGACGTGCCGCTGGACTACGAAGCCTATGCCGCGCTGGGCCTGGTCGTGGGCCATGGTGGCATCGTGGTGCACGACGACACGGCCAACCTCGCCGAACTGGCGCGCTACGCCATGGCCTTCTGCGCGCTGGAAAGCTGCGGCAAGTGCACGCCCTGCCGCATCGGCTCAACCCGCGGTGTGGAGGTCATCGACCGCATCACCCGCAACACGGGCCCGGTGCGCGAGCAGCAGGTCCACCTGCTGCGCGACCTCTGCGACACCATGCTCAACGGCAGCCTGTGCGCCATGGGCGGCATGACGCCCTACCCCGTGCTGTCGGCGCTGAACCATTACCCCGCTGATTTCGGCTTGAAGCCCGACGGCACCGAGCCGAACGCGGGCACGGCACCTGCCAAGCCCGCCACCGCATCCACCTGAACGCCATCCCGCATCCACGCCGCCAAGCTGGCGACCCTGCACCGGAGCACCCCATGCTCGACCATTTCAAGCAAGAGACCGATTTCGGCACACCCGCCAGCACGTCCACCGAGCTGGTGACCCTCACCATCGACGGCCAACAGGTGGAGGTGCCCAAGGGCACTTCGCTGATGCGCGCGGCGGTGGACGCCGGTGTGCGCGTGCCCAAGCTCTGTGCGACCGACAGCCTGGAGCCCTTTGGCTCGTGCCGCCTGTGCCTGGTCGAGGTGGAAGGTCGCAAGGGCTACCCCGCTTCCTGCACCACGCCTGCGGAAGCCGGCATGGTCGTGCACACGCAGACGCCCAAGCTGCAAGACATCCGCAAGGGCGTGATGGAGCTCTACATCTCCGACCACCCCCTGGACTGCCTGACCTGCAGCGCCAACGGGAACTGCGAACTGCAGGACATGGCCGGCGTGACCGGCCTGCGCAACGTGCGCTACGGCACCGCGGGCCAGGACGTGGCCGGCGTCAGCGGCGAGCACCATTGCCATGCCGAGAAGGACGAGTCCAACCCCTACTTCACGTACGACGCCAGCAAGTGCATCGTCTGCAACCGCTGCGTGCGCGCCTGCGAGGAAACCCAAGGCACGTTCGCGCTGACGATTTCGGGCCGTGGCTTCGAGAGCCGCGTGTCGCCCGGCCAGGACCAGGCCTTCATGGACAGCGAGTGCGTCTCCTGCGGCGCCTGCGTCGAGGCCTGCCCGACGGCCACGCTGCAGGAAAAAACGGTCACCTTCTACGGCCAGCCCGAGCACAGCGTCATCACCACCTGCGCCTACTGCGGCGTGGGCTGCGGCTTCAAGGCCGAGATGAAGGGCAACACCGTGGTGCGCATGACGCCCTGGAAAGACGGCAAGGCCAACGAAGGCCACAGCTGCGTCAAGGGCCGCTTCGCCTGGGGCTATGCGACCCACCAGGACCGCATCACCACACCCATGATCCGGGCCAGCATCCACGAGCCCTGGCAGGAAGTCAGCTGGGAGGTGGCGCTCACGCACGCGGCCTCCGAGATCAAGCGCATCCAGGCCAAGTACGGCCGTGACTCGGTGGGTGGCATCACCTCCTCGCGCTGCACCAACGAAGAGGCCTACCTCGTGCAGAAGCTGGTGCGCGCGGCCTTTGGC
>Ga0209617_10000533_pt1 | contig 16891 bp, 13 predicted proteins | sample LakEriepJuly2011_2_FD_187459 | JGI IMG/M metagenome (GOLD analysis project Ga0209617, IMG submission 187459) | Freshwater microbial communities from dead zone in Lake Erie, Canada - CCB epilimnion July 2011 (SPAdes) (version 2) | ecosystem: Environmental > Aquatic > Freshwater > Lentic >... | reverse complement strand
GGGGAAAACGAATTTGCTGGACGCCATTGTTTACCTGTGCACTTGCAAGAGTTATTTCAATCCTGTTGATTCGCAGAATATCGCATTCAATCAGCAGCAGTTTGCTATCACAGGTGAATTCACCCGTGGTGAACAAGCCGATCAGGTGGTGTGTGCCGTAAAACGCAATCAGCGCAAAGTATTTAAGCGGAATCACAAGGAATACGAACGTCTGCTTGAGCATATTGGTCTGTTGCCCTGCATCATCGTTACGCCCTACGATATTGAGTTGATTTGGGAGGGAAGTGAGGTGCGTAGACGATTTCTTGACAGCACGATTTCGCAGATTTCAAAGCCATACCTGGAAGAGTTAGTAGCATACAATCACGCGCTTTTGCAGCGCAATACCGTCTTGAAAACCTATTCCGGTCATGCACATTTTCCCGATGAGTTCATTGAATTGTGGGATCTGCAGCTTGCCCAGCGTGGCGCTTTTATTCACGAGCAGCGCAGTGCATTTCTAATGCAATTCACGGCTGTGTTTAATAACGTTTATCAGGAGCTCTGCAGTGGTGTTGAGCACGCTTCAGTTGTTTACGAAAGTGAACTTCAGGATACAACGATGGAAGAGTTGCTAAAGAATAACCGCAAGCGAGATCGCCAATTGGAGCGAACAAGCGCCGGTGTTCACCGGGATGACCTCGCCTTCTTGATCGACGGTCATCCGTTGAAGAAGTTCGCCAGCCAGGGGCAGCAAAAGACCTTCCTTTTCGCATTGAAATTTGCCCAATACCTCTTGTTGCGCGAGCATTTGCTATTGAATCCGATTCTCATGCTGGATGATTTTTTTGATAAAATGGATGAGCATCGGGTGAGCAATATGCTGACCTGGCTAGAAAAACAGGGGGTTGGTCAGATTTTCATCACGGATACCGGACTTACGAGAGTGCCGGAGATGCTCAAGGCACGCGGAATGTGCTATGAGGCTTGGCAAGTGGATCAAGGAAAATTGACACCAATCATGGCGTGATTTGCCGCATCTTTACCACCATGTCCCTGCGCAAATACACCGATACCGATTTAAAGACTGTCATCACGGAAATCCTCCGTCGCAATGGCTTAGAAGATCGTTACCAAGAAATGGAGGTTTTGCGTTGTTATAGGGAAGTGGTTGGAGAGGTCATTTGGAAAAAAACACGCGAGTCAAGGCTACATGGCAAAACACTCGTGCTGAAGATGGACAGTGGCCCTCTCAAACAAGAGTTGTCTTATCAAAGGACGAAAATTATAGATGGCATTAACGAATTGATGGCCCTAACAGCCGTTGAAAAACTGGATGTTTGGTAATAATGTTCGGGTGTTTAATGTGTCAACTTGTAATTTCGACATCTAACACGGGGTAGAGATATGAAACTAGGTAAACGCTTTGGCATGAATTCCAAAATGAAAGTGCTGTCGTTGGCGGCGATTGTCTTTTTGTTGTTTACTGCAGCGTATCAGAAAAAGAAACCTAGTGGATATCACAGCGGTGAGGAATTGGGTCAATACCGCAATATGATTGGCGATTTACCGACGGGCATGAGCGATATGTTCATGGGATCCGGCCGCTGCGCTGGTTGCCATGGGGTCGATCAAGATATTTCCAACCCGCCACTTGCCATGGTGGATGGTAACGGTGTCAATGTTGGTCCTACTGAGAATTGGAGAGCTACCATGATGGCCAACTCGGCCAAGGATCCAATGTGGCGCGCTAAGCTCACGCACGAAACACTCGTTAATCCCGGTCATGCCGGTGAACTCACCAACAAATGCACCTCATGTCACGCCCCAATGGGAAGGTTTGAGGCAGCTCACGACGGTGTTGAGTTCTTCACGACAGAAATGCTTGATGCTGACTCACTAGCCCGAGATGGAGTGAGTTGCATGGCCTGTCATGCTCAGCAAATTGAAACGGTAGGATTGTACTTCTCCGGTGAACTGCATTACAATCCTGACACCATCTGGGGGCCGGTATTCAACATTGAAAAGAATGGCTTGCCGCTGCAGGATTTCATCATGGCGAATTTTGTCGGAGTCGCTCCTGTGGCTCACCCCAAGGCTAGTAAATCGGAATCATGCGCGGGATGTCACTCTTTGATAACCAATACGGCTGATCTGCAGGGAAATGCTACGGGCACAACGTTTATTGAGCAGGCTACCTATCACGAGTGGCTCAATAGCTCTTACAACTCCCAAGATATGCAGGCGCAGGAATGTCAAACCTGCCACATGCCGAAAACAGAGGAACCGATTATTGTTGCGTCAGGCTATGATTGGTTGCCTGGCCGCCAACCTTTCGCGCAGCACTGGCTAGTGGGTGGCAACAGCTTCATGCTTGAATTGATGAAGAATCGCATTGATGAATTGGGCATCACCGCCAATGAAGATCACTTTCAAACTGTCATTGACCGAACACTCGATATCCTCCAAAATAGTTCAGCAACACTGCAGGTTTCCGAAGGCGCCATTGATGGAGATACAGCTCGTTACACCGTGAAGGTGGCCAACCTTGCCGGGCATAAGCTGCCGAGCGGTTATCCGGCGCGAAGAGCATTTGTAGAATTCATTCTGACAGATGAAGATGGAAACGAAGTCTTTCATTCCGGTAAAATCAACCCTGATTTTGAAGTGCAAGGACAGGATCCTGCATGGGAACCGCATTACGACGTAATCACAGACGATGTGAATGAGGTGCAGATTTATGAAATGGTCATGGGTGATGTCATGGGTAACGTTACCACCGTGCTGGAGCGCGCGCACCACATGATCAAGGATAATCGATTGGTGCCAACCGGTTTTTCGACGACGCACCCCGTTTACGACACAACCATGGTAGTTGGTGCTGCAGCAACGGACCCGAATTTCAACGTTTTAAACGGTATTGAAGGCTCCGGTACCGATGAGATACATTACCATATCCCATTGGAAGGAGTTAGCGGTAATGTGACGGTGACAGCCCGACTGTGGTATCAATCACTACCACCGAAATGGAATGAAGAAATGTTTGCGATGGATCACCCGCTCATTAATTCATTCGAAGAGATGTATTGGGAGGAAGGCCCTGATCCGGTTCAGATGGCTTCGGCATCGATGCAGTCCACTATCATTGGCTTGGATGAACGCAAAGCGTTGTTTACCGTATCACCAAACCCAACAATCAATGGATTGGTGCGCATTCAGGCCGGTAACGATGTGATTCGTCAAATAAACATCTATACGATGGAAGGGAAATTAGTGGAGACGTTGCGTCCGGGAACGGGCAGCTGTCAGGTGCGTCTTCCCCTCATCACCGGGACATACCTGGTGGATGTGCAAACTTCAAGAGGTCGTAAAATAGAAAAGGTGATGCGCCGATAGTGGGCCATCACCTTTTCTTATTTCATTTTCAAGTTGTAGACTATCGGTATAGCACCTCTTTTGCTGTGCGCACAACATCGGCTACCTGAGGCAGTGCTGCTTCAATCAGCGTAGTTGCAAACGCGAAAGGTGTGTCGCTCTGCGTCACACGACGAACAGGGGCGTCGAGATAATCAAAAGCATGACGCTGCACGCGATAAGCAATTTCAGTTGAGATACTCGCTACCGGCCATGACTCCTCAAGGATAATCAGACGATTGGTTTTCTTAACCGACTGCACAATGGTATCAATGTCCAACGGACGAATCGTGCGCAGGTCGATAACCTCAACGCTGATGCCTTCTTTCTCGAGTTCTTGAGCCGCAGCAAGTGCTGTTTTCATGATTTTCCCGAAGGAAACCAAGGTCACATCCGTTCCTTCGCGCTTGATGTCTGCAACACCGATTGGAATAATATATTCTCCATCTGGAACGAGTCCTTTGTCACCGTACATCTTCTCGCTTTCGAAGAAAACAACAGGGTCGTTATCACGGATAGCAGCTTTCAACAAGCCTTTCGCATCGTAGGGGTTAGACGGGGTTATAACCTTCAAGCCCGGTACGTGAGCATACATGGATTCGAAGCTTTGTGAGTGCGTTGCGGCCAATTGTCCGGCTGTTCCGTTGGGACCGCGAAAAACGATCGGCACACTGTATTGACCACCGCTCATTTGCAACATTTTCGCTGCTGAGTTGATAATCTGGTCGGCGGCAAGAATCGCAAAGTTCCAAGTCATGAATTCAACGATAGGACGCAGACCGTTCATGGCTGCACCAACGGCGATTCCTGAAAATCCGAGTTCAGCGATTGGCGTGTCGATGACGCGCTTTGCACCGAACTCGTCTAACATACCTTTGGATGCTTTGTAAGCTCCGTTGTATTCAGCTACTTCTTCTCCCAGCAAAAAAACGGAACCATCTCTGCGCATTTCTTCTGACATGGCTTCGCAGATGGCTTCTCTGAATTGGATTTCTCTCATAATTTTCAAACGAATAGGCGGCTAAAATAATCTGTTTTTGAATCAACGCATACGTTAATTGCCTGTGCCACGCTGAATTTGGTTTAACTTCGAAATCTCATTATTGCTGATGTCAGATTTAATCCAAAAGAAAATGTTGCGATTCGCAACGGCAGGAAGTGTTGACGACGGAAAAAGTACGTTAATCGGTCGTTTACTCTTCGACAGTAAAGCACTCTTCGATGACCAACTCGAGGCCCTTAAGCAATCCAGCGTCAAGAAGGGATTGGATTTCGTGGATCTTTCCCTTGCCACCGATGGTTTGCGGGCGGAACGTGAGCAGGGAATCACCATCGATGTAGCCTATCGTTATTTCGCTACACCCATACGGAAATTCATCATTGCGGATACCCCAGGCCACATCCAGTATACCCGCAACATGATTACCGGAGCATCGACTGCCGATGCGATGATTGTGTTGGTAGATGGTCGCAAAGGGATACTGGAACAGACGCGACGACATACATACATTGCTTCATTACTCAGAGTTCCGCACCTGATGGTGTGTGTGAACAAGATGGATTTACTGGATTGGGACAGGAAATCATATGAGGCCATCATTACCGACTTGCGAAGCTTCATAGGTACCATGCAGTTTGAAGGTGTTCATTTTATTCCGATCAGTGCGTTGCAAGGTGATAACATTGTCGATGTATCCACCAAGATGAATTGGTATCAAGGTCCAACTGTATTGCAATTGCTGGAAACGCTTGATTTGGTGGAGGAGTCTGAAAAGGCTGTTGCAAGGTTTCCGGTTCAGGCCGTGATTCGTCCTCGACCAAATGAAATCGATGATCATCGCCATTATGCAGGTAAGTTGAGCGGAGGTAGTTTATGTGTTGGTGAGGAAGTTGTTGTGCTACCCTCCGAGTTAAAATCTACCGTGCTGCGGGCTATGGTTGGATTTGAATCGGTCAATCGAATTGAGCCGGGCGTATCAGCATCTTTGGAATTGGCCGATGAGATTGATGTAAGCAGAGGTGATATCATTGTTCCGGTTGCCGACTTGCCGCGCTCCGGTAAAGAAATTGAGGCGGAAATTTGTTGGTTACATACGCGTCCCTCTGCTCCTCATGCTAAGCTGCTCCTTCGTCAGGGCAGCGTGCAGGTGAAATGTATGATACAGGAGGTGGGATATACGGTTGATGTCAATACCGGTGAACGCAAGGATTCAACCGAAACCATCATTCAAATGAATGAGATTGTCGGTATCCGATTGAAGTTGGCTCAACCCCTCCATTATGACACCTATGAAGAAAACCGATCTATGGGGAGTTTCATACTGATTGATGAGTTCACCAATGATACCGTAGCGGCGGGAATGATTCGCTAGCATGATACAACATGTTCCCCATATCATCCGACTGCTCGAAGAGGCAGGTCGGCGCATCATGGAAGTTTATGATGGCGGAACAGAGGCCGCTGATGTGCAATGGAAGGAGGATGACTCTCCTCTGACATTGGCCGACAAGCGATCCCATGATTATTTAATCGATGAGCTATCAGCACTCAATCATCAAATACCGATTATGTCTGAAGAATCGGTGCAATTACCCTTTTCGGAAAGATACACGTGGCGTCAGTACTGGTGTTTGGATCCCCTGGACGGCACTAAGGAGTTTATCAAGCGCAATGGTCAATTCACCATTAATCTGGCTTTGATGGAGGATGCGAAGCCTGTGTTGGGTTTTATTCATGTTCCGGTGAGCGGACATACGTTCTGGGCAGCTTTGGGAAACGGCGCTCATCATTATGACGGAGTGGAAACTAGACGCATTCAAAGCAACCGAAAATCGTCTGAGTGGATCGCCGTTGGCAGCGGATCTCATGGAACCGAGGAGGAGCTTTCTGTGTTGGGTGGTTATCCCGTAACAGAAACGCGCAAGGCGGGAAGTGCATTAAAGTTTTGTCTAATCGCGCAGGGTGAGGCGGACATCTACTATCGCCATGGACCTACGATGGAGTGGGATACGGCGGCCGGGCATATTCTTGTGCGGGAGGCCGGAGCTACGTTCGAGTTTATCGGGGGCTCCGAAAGAAATTACAATAAGGAGTCGTTACTGAATCCCTCTTTTTTGGTGCGCATTCAGCACCCTTAGGTACAGATAAGCGATTTGATTAGTCTTTGTAGATGCGCTCGCTGACGAGGTTTGCTTGTTCGTCCCACATTTTCCAGGTATCTACTTTCTTACCTGAACTATACACCATGTGGTAGCGCTTGATACCGGCTTCATCCCAAACTGTCCAGATTCCGTCTTTCAAACCATTTTTATAATAAGCCTCACCAATTAACTGGCCGCCCGTTGAATATTGAAGCCATTGGCCATTCTTTTCACCGTTGAAATAGTGACCAAGTTCTGCCAGAGTGCCATTCTGATTAAGGTAGCGGACGCTGCCGTGTAATTGTCCGGCCAGCACTTCAATTTCCTGTGTCGTAACGCCGTCGGTTTGCTGTGCATCAAGGCGTGCGGTTCCTGTGAATAGTTCTCCTGCTTGGGTTACGTATTTCCCGTTGACCAATAGTGGATGCGATTGAGCTTGACAAGCACCTGTAATGGCAATAATTAGTGCGGTGAGGAACAATTGCATTTTCATGTTGTTAAAATTAAGTTTACGCATAGTTAACACAAACTTAACGTAGAAACACGGGAAAAGTTCCGTTGAGATGAAAAACTTTCAAAAAAAGCAGTGAATCGCTTATTTCTCGTGCATCTGGACTTGAAGCAAAGTGGACGGGTTATCCACTTTAATTACAGCCTGAGAAAATGATACTAGGCTGATAACGAGCTCCTGGGGTGTTGCTGATGACGCGCATTCGAGTGTGAAAATGCCATGGGCATCCGTAAAGGTGTAGATGGAAGTGCCCGGAATTTTGACCATTGCTCCTGTAAGTGTTTCATTGGAAGTAGCATCCAAAACAACACCGGTAAGGATTGTTTTACCTGATGGAGGTGTGTTCGCTAACACGGTAACGCCTGATGTAATCAGAAAACAGAAGAGGATTAGGAGACGCTTAATCATGGTGCAAATCTCCTGAGACGACCTTAAATTAGTGTTAACCGGATTTTAAGAGTGATTTAAGGCTGGCTAAAGTGTCCAATGAAAGCGTGAAACTGACCGGAATAAAATTGGAGCTTTTGAAAGTCAATTTTGTATTCCGAACGGGCTCCAAAAATTCTCCCCTGAATCAGACCTGCACGCTTAAGTTCTCTCAAATGCTGTAATACCGTTGCTTGAGACATTGGCGGAATTTCAATGCTTTCACCTTTGACAACACCTCCTTTCTTGGCAATTTCTACCAGCAGGGCTATGCGCGCTGGATGACCCAGAGCCCTGCTGTAATGAGCAATTTCCGTGGCGAGTTCGGTATAAGTATTCTTTTCTTCCAATGCTCTGTTTTTAAGCATGGCGAAAATGAAAAGGAATCGTGCACGCAAGTTGAAAGCACGGTTACAGTTTTGTAAACTCCAAGGTTCTTTAGTGTAAGGTTAGCGTAAAAATTCTATTAATACTGGATTAACCTCTGAATTACATCGCCTAAGTAGCGGTTTGCCAAAAAGTTTTTTTCCAGTTCAGCATTGAAAGGAATGGGTGTGTCCAAACTGGCACAACGCATCACCGGAGCGTCCAGATATTCGAAGCAAGATTCCGTAATACGCGCAGAGATTTCACCTCCAATTCCGCCCGTGAGTGAATCCTCGTGCAGCACCAAAGCCCTTCCTGTCTTCTTAACCGATTCCAGGATAGTATCCATGTCTAGTGGCTGAAGTGTTCTCAGGTCAATAAGATCTGCGCTGACCTCAGGGTGCTGCTTGAGATAGTCCAGCGCCCAATGCACGCCGAGCCCGTAAGTAATAATGCTCATAGAAGTTCCTTCAGCGACTTTTCGGGCTACACCAAAGGGAAGCGTGTAAAAATCATCCGGGACATGCTCACTGATGCTGCGATACAGTCCTTTGTGTTCGAAGAAAATGACGGGGTTCGTGTCCTCAAAGGCTTGGCACAATAATCCTTTGGCATCTCCGGGAAATGCTGGGTAGACGACTTTAAGGCCCGGCGTATGGAAGAACCATGCTTCGTTGCTTTGGCTATGGAAAGGTCCTGCTGCCATACCCGCGCCGGTGGGCATGCGCACCACAACGTCGGCATGTTCATGCCATCGGTAATGGAGTTTCGCCAGATTATTAACGATTTGATTGAATCCGCAAGTGACGAAATCTGCAAATTGCATTTCAACCATGGCCTTCCAGCCCTTCATGGAAAGGCCGAGTCCGGTTCCGACAATAGCTGATTCGCACAGAGGCGTGTTACGCACGCGGTCCTTACCGAAAGCTGCTACAAATCCTTCTGTTACTTTAAAAACGCCACCGTAGTCTGCGATATCCTGTCCCATCAAAACCAGTTTCGAATGGCGCTCCATGCTCTGGCGCAGACCGTCGCTGATAGCGTCGATGAAGCGTTTTTCAGTTGATTGTTGGCTTGCGGGTTTGACCTCGGTGTTATCGAACGGCGCAAAAAGGTCGTTGATTTCCTTGTTGGTCTCCGGCGTGATATCCGGTTCTGCGTATGCAATTTTCAGCGCGTCACTGATTTGCTGTTTAAGTTCGGCGCGGATCTTACCCTCTTCGTCTTCGGATATAATCCCACGCTCAAGCAGCCAAGCCTCGTAGTTGTCGACGGGGTCTTTTTTCTCCCATTCAGGAATCAATCCATCGGGGTAGTATTTGGTGCCGCTGGCCTCTTCGTGACCACGCAAGCGAAACGTCATGAACTCCATCAAGATAGGTCTGGGGCGCTTGCGAATGCTTTCCGCGGCCTTTTTTACAGCCGTATACACCTCCACTATATTATTGCCATCCACTTGTATGGCGTCTTCAGCAGGCATACCATAGCCAATAGCCTTGTCGATGAATTGCTTGCATCGGAATTGTTCGCTGCTTGGCGTTGAAAGTCCCCAAGCATTGTTTTCAATGGCGATAATGACCGGCAGGTCCCACACGGTAGCCACGTTCAATGCTTCATGAAAATCGCCTTCGCTCGCTCCGCCGTCGCCACAGAAAACAATAGTCGCCCTTTGTTCTCCGCCCAGCTTGCTCGCCAGTGCAATGCCGTCTGCAATCCCGAGCTGCGGACCGAGGTGCGAAATCATTCCGACTACCTTGTGTGCCTGCGTTCCGAAATGGAAAGAGCGGTCGCGTCCCTTGGTAAACCCGCGTTCCTTGCCTTGAAATTGCATGAAGAGCTGGTCAAGGGGTAAGTCACGGCCCGTGAATATTCCAAGGTTACGGTGCATTGGGAGGATATATTCCTCCTTATCCATGGCAAGTGCAACACCTACGGAGATCGCCTCCTGTCCAAAGCTGCTGAACCATTTGGAGATTTTGCCCAGGCGCAGTTGGCTCAGCATCTTTTCCTCAATCAAGCGTGGAAGGAGGATGGCCTTATACAGACGAAGAAGTTCGTCTTGCGTGAGGCCGTGGTTTTTGTTGAATTTTATGAGGGGCTTGCGCAACGTAGGCATACTTGGATTTTGGCCGTGAAAATAGGTCGATTGGGCCATTTCTCATATCGCCATATCCGCTTTTCTTACGGTTGATTTTCAGGGTGACGTATTATTATACTTACAGGCAATCAATCAATAATAAATGCCGTAATACCCTTGGAATTTATTTTATGATTTCTGTCAAATTTATTCGTAGGCAGTTGATTCTGACAGTACATTTGCCGCAAAACCGATTTTATTTTATGGCAAAAGCGATTTATTTACTACAAATCCGCAAGCGGATGGAGTCAATTCAGAAAGAATATAATGCACTTTCAGAGGCTTACCAGATTCTGTCTTCAGCAGGCTCCACACGCGGAAGAAAGGCTAAGATTCCGACTCTTCAAGAGATGTTGGGCTCAGAGGTAAAAGTAAAAACCGGACGTCGTGGTCGTCCGCCGGGCGCTAAGAATAAGCCTGGTGCGAAAAAGCCGGGTCCGAAGCCTGCAGTGGCAAAGACCGTTTCTGTGAAGCCTGAGAAGGTTAGACCGGTCGTGGTAGTTGCTGAGAAGGTATCAAAAACCGAGGTAAAACCGACTGTTGCGAAATCGGTGAAGGCTGTTAAAGCGTCTAAGCCATCTAAGGCTGTGAAGCCCGCAGTTTCCAAGCCTGTTGCCGCGAAGCCTGTTTCGAAGGCGGAAGTAAAAGTAGCATTGAAGAAACCTGCTAAAGGGCCAAAGGGAAAGCGCACCCGTATTCCGAATCTTGCTGAGAAAATTCAGGATTTGGTTGCTAAGACAGGACGGTTTACCACCAATTCTGTGATAACCGATAAGTTGGTGAGTTTATACCCGGGTAAAACACGCTCGGATTTGGGTAAATATATCTCTGTTATTTTGGCGAATATGAAGGCGCGCAAGGAATTGGCAGTTGTTACACAAGACGCCAAGGGTAATAAGATGCGCTCAGGACTTTGGGGATTGCCAACGTGGTTTGAAGGCACAAAACCGAAAGTTGAGTTTTTGAAATAAAATAGTCGAAACGAGCCCTGAGAAGGGCTCGTTTCATAATTGAATTTTGGTTGAATAGACCAACATCGTATGGTATTCGAAACGGAACTAGTATTAACACTGGAACAGTCTGCTCAGGATGGATTCCTGGAGCGAGCGCTCTCTGCGCAACTCGACAAGAAAAATGAGCCTTTCACCTTTCGCATTTTGCGTCGCAGCATTGATGCACGCGGTCGAGCCGTGAAATGGAATTATAAGATTAAAGTCTATACTAACGGCGCAGAGCCTGAGCCGGAGTATGCGCATCGGGATTTTCAACCTGTTCAGAGTAACCTAAGCGTGGTCATCGTTGGAGCCGGTCCGGCCGGACTTTTTGCTGCGTTGAAATTGATCGAGGCAGGGGTCAAGCCGATTATAGTGGAGCGCGGTAAAGATGTCAGAGCGCGCAGGCGAGATTTGGCCGCAATACACAAAGAGCATCGTGTAAATCCCGATTCCAACTATTGTTTTGGCGAAGGTGGAGCCGGCACTTATTCCGATGGAAAACTATACACGCGTAGCACCAAGCGTGGCGATGTGCGCAGTGTTTTGGAAACGTTGGTGCAGTTTGGTGCGTCGTCAGACATTCTTATAGATGCCCATCCCCATATTGGAACCAATAAGCTTCCGGGCATTATTGCGGCCATGCGCGACAGCATTCTTGCCTGTGGTGGTGAGGTGCATTTTCAGAGTCGCGTAGAGGATATTGTGTTAGATGGGGCGGTTGTTTCCGCGCTGCGACTGTCGGACGGTCGTTTGGTATCAGGGGATGCCTATATTCTTGCTACAGGGCACAGTGCCCGGGATATTTATGAATTGCTCTATAAGCGTCAAGTCGCTTTGGAGTTCAAGCCTTTTGCCATGGGAGTTCGGGCCGAACACCCACAGTCGCTTATCGATGCCAATCAGTATCACTGCAGTGTGCGCCCCGATTCATTACCCGCTGCCAGTTATAGTTTGGTGCATCAAGTGGGAGGGCTTGGAGTCTATTCCTTTTGTATGTGTCCGGGTGGCATCATAGCACCGTGCGCCACTGCTCCCGGGGAGGTGGTCACCAATGGTTGGTCGCCAAGTAAGCGCAATAATCCCTGGGCAAATAGTGGCATTGTGGTGCCTGTTCACTGGGATCATTTGGGCGCCTTTCAGCAATACGGTGTTTTGGGTGGAATGTATTATCAACGAGCGTTGGAACAAGCCTGTCATGTGGCTGCCGGCTCTACACAGGCCGCTCCTGCTCAGCGCCTGACGGATTTCATTGAGCGACGCACCTCTTCCGTGATCCCCAAAACATCTTACCAGCCGGGAGTCGTTTCTTGCGACTTCAACACACTTTTGCCTGAGCATATCGGTTACCACTTGCGCGAGGGATTCAAGGCTTTTGGTAAAAAAATGAAGGGATATGTCTCCGACGACGCAGTAATTGTTGGACCGGAAAGCAGAACATCTTCTCCGGTGAGAATACCGCGGGATTCCGAAGGGCTGCATCATCCCCAGCTGCAGAACCTTTATCCATGTGCCGAAGGTGGGGGATATGCCGGCGGTATTGTAAGCGCGGCCATGGACGGGGAGCGTGTTGCCCTTGCTGCGGCTGCCCGCATATTGATCTGATTCAAAAGGTGATTGTTAAAGTTTTGGATGAAATGCATTCAAAATCAAACATATTGTGATACATTTACGTTCAAGGAGAAGTTCGAAATCATGGAAAATCGGTTGCTGAAATACGTACTGGTCGTTGTTGTCATGCTTTGCAGCTGTCCTGTGTGGGCGCAAAACGACATTGCTCACGTCTTTGGTCAATTAAAGGATCAGACTACCAAGAAGAAATTGGAGGGTGTAACCGTTCAGGTTTTTAAGGACGGAATGGTATTCGACTCATACAACGCGGGAACCACGGGTAAGTACGATTTCAAGTTGCCTTTGGGTTTTACCTACGACATCAAGTTTTCAAAAGGAAATGAATATTTATCGAAGGTTATTCGCATCGATACGCGTAACATTCCCGAAGAGGATCGATATGGAGGTTTCGATATGAATGTTGACGGTACACTTTTCCCTTACCGTCAGGGATTCAACACGGATTTATTGCGCGAACCGCTGGCTAAAGCGACTTATAATCCTTCAGAGGATGGTTTGTCATTTGATTTTGCCTACAGCGAGCAAAAGGCGAAGGAGATTGATGCGGAATTCAAGCGTCTGGATGATATTGAGAAGAGTTTGGCGAAATTGAAAGCTGATTTCGATAAGTTCGTGAAGGATGGTGATCAGAAGGTTATGGAGAAGAAATACGCAGATGCCATTGGCAATTATCGCAGTGCGTTGGGTATTTTCCCGGATGATGCCGGCGTAAAGGCAAAACTGGCCGATGCCCAAGCTAAGCTGGATGAAGAGAATGCCAATAAGGATCTGGAGGCTCGCTACAAGAAATTAATTGATGAGGGCGATGTGCTGTTTGAGCAGAAGAAATACACCGATGCCCGCACGAAGTTTACGCAGGCAAAGGACCTGAAGAATCAGGCTTACGAGAAAGAGATGCTTCACAAGATTGAGCTTGCTATCTCCGATGGTCAGAATCGAGGCATTTACAATGCGCTCATCGATGATGCTGACAAGAAGTTTACCAATAAGGACTTCGCTGTTTCGATCGAGAAATACAAGGAGGCATCAAAGCTTTATCCTACTGAAAGTTATCCCAAAGACCAGATATTAAAGGCGGAATCTGCGCTCAAGGATATGTTGGCGCTTGAGTCCGAGCGCATGCGCATTGAGAAAGAATATCAGGATAAGCTTGCACTCGGAGCGCGCAGTACCGATGAAGATAAATTGGAGCAGGCAATCATGCATTACCGCGCAGCCTCGGATTTAAAGCCTTTGGAGCAATTCCCCAAAGACAAGATTGCTGAATTGGAGGCACTGATTGTGCAGCGAAAAGAGCAGCGTCAGCTGGATGATGCGAATGCAGCGGCCAACGCAGAACGGGAACGTATAGAGAAGGAATACAATGACATCATTGTCGTGGCTGATGCTTTATTTACCGAGCAAAAACTAGCTGAGGCCAGAGAGCGCTACGAGGCTGCATTGGGTGTGAAATCTGATGCACAATATCCAAAGTCGAAGATTGAAACCATAGACCTCTTGCTTGCTCAATTGGCGGAGAACGATGCCAATGCGGCGAAAGCAATGGCTGACTCTTTAGCTGCGATGGCTGACGCCGAACGACTCGAGGCTGAACGACGATTGGCTGAATTACTCGAACAGGAGCGCTTGGATGCTGAGCGTAAACAGCGGGAAATAGAAGAGGCGCGCCTAGCAGCGGAAGCGAAGCTAAGAGCGAAGAAGCGCAACTGGGATAGCAACGTAGATATCGAGGCAGAGGATCAAGTGGAGCGCTATTACCGAGAGGCAGCCGAGAAGGAGTATGCCAACAAAAAGCGCATGAAGGAGCAGGAGATTCAAGACTACGTGGCTTTCTTCGAACAAAAGGATAAAGATTCGGATGTGTTGGTTTCCATCAATAGAGATCGAGCGCGTTCACAGTTTGAAACACAATCGGAGTTGCTCAACATCGGTGCGAGTATCCAAAATGCGGCCATTGCCGACAATGAGCGCAAGAAGAAGGAAAATGGCAAGGAGCAAACGGAAGCTCAAAAACGTGCAGATTTGAGAATCCAGGATAATCAGGAAAAGGTTTCAAAACAGCAAGACTTCCAGGAGTCAGTGAAGCAAACCGATCGTTATCGCAAATTGAACATCGATAAGAATGAGGCGACGTTCAATCGCATGCAAAAGAACAACGAGGATTATCAGCGAAAGGGCGACACAGGCCGTGCAGAGAATGTCATGAAGACAGAGGTCACTCGTCAGCGACAAAGTTCAGTGGGGGATACCGGCGAGCAGCGCCGCAAGCAAAAGGCAACGCAGGTAGAAGTAAAGCGCAATGAAGTTGCCGTGCAGTCTCGGGATGAGCGTAAGGCTGCCGATCAGCGCATCACGAATTCACAGTTGAAAATTGATCAGCGTAAGGATGATGCCGAAGAATTTGTGCAGGGTAAGGATATCGAAACACGGGAGAATGCCATAGAAGTCGAGCGTAAAAAGCGTGATGAGGAATTTGCACAGAAGCAGCGTGAGAACAAGTCGTCAAATGAACGTTATGATGCGCGCAAGGAGGCTTTCGATAAGAAGGGAGGTGAGCCACGCAAGGAGGAAGAATACAAGCAAGTACCGGGCACCGAGCAGCTGAAGCAGGGGGTTACGGAGAACTCGTATAAGTTGGGGAATAAGATGGTTACCGAGCGTTTGGTGAAGATTGGCAACAAGGTAGACAAGTACAAAAAGGTTGTTTCCAAAACAGCCATCTATTATTTCCGCAACGGAACCAGTATCACGGAAGAAACCTGGAAACTGGCTACACTCGCAGAACCCGATTGATATGTCGAAGCGCATCATGATCATCAATGGTCCCAATTTGAATTTATTGGGCAAAAGAGAGCCCGAGATTTACGGGAAGCAGGATTTTGAAACCTACTTCGGTATGCTCTCCAAAGTATATGTTGAGGTTCGTCTGGAATACTACCAAAGCAATGTCGAGGGAGAATTAATCAATAAGTTACACGAGGTAGGATTCTCTCATGATGCCATCATAATTAATCCCGGTGCATATACGCATACGAGCGTGGCACTTGGCGATGCGATTGCGGCCATAAAAACGCCGGTCATTGAAGTGCATATTTCGAATCTATATCGGCGCGAAGAGTATCGCCACACGTCCTATACGGCACCGCATTGTGCAGGTGTAATCAGTGGCTTCGGTCTGAATGGTTATGAGTTGGCTTTGGAGTATGCCGTCACCATGATGGGCACTACTTGAAGTCGCGCATTGCGCTCTCCATCACGCGAATCAGCAGTTCGGCATCTTTGACTTGCAGTTGTTTACCGATGCGTACTTTATTGCCCGAGTGACTGAATCCAACTCGCTCACCTCCAATAATCCAGAAACTATCATCCAGAAAGGCCAGAAAAGAGGTTGTGTCGCGTTTGATGATTCCCAGTTTGAACACATTCGCGTAGCTAAATACCTCTCGCTTGCCACTCTTTCCTATGGCGTTTTGGAGGGTCATCTGTCCGCGTTCGAGGCGAAGGATTTCCTTACCCATTCTGCGCCAAAGAAGCACCTTGAAGATGCGCACAAAGAAAAATAACCAGAGTGAACTGGCGATGATGAAGAAGATTTGTTCCGTTTGCACAGAAGACGCAAAGGCGTAATACAGAAAGATGCTGCCACAGAAGGCCCATGCCAATAACCAACCAAACAGCAGGGTTTCTTGCCACCGTTCAATCGACTGGGATATTTCCACAGTAATGGCGTCCTTGCTGCGAGTTACTTTGATGCGTTTGCCGATGAATTTGGGTTCAGATTGGGTCATACACGTTCCAGCACGGTTTGATAAAGTTTCTCGTATTGCGGGAGTATTTTTTCGAGTGTGAAGTCTTCAGCGCGTTTGCGGGCTTGCTGTTTGAATTTCGATAATCGTTTACTGTCGCTCAGCAAATAAACACAGTTTTTGACCATGTCGTCGATATCACCGACGTCGCTCATCATGCCCGTCACGCCGTGTCGGTTGACTTCAGGAAGACCACCTGTGTTTGTCGAAATAACGGGCAATCCGGCAGCCATCGCCTCAAGTGCGGCCAAACCAAAACTTTCAGATTCTGAGGGGAGCATGAACAAATCACCGATGCCTAGGAGCTCCAGGGGTTGCTTCAAATTACCCACAAAGGTGACGTGTTCGGAAATCCCAAGTTCTCTGCATTTTTGTTCGGCCCGCGAGCGTTCCGGGCCATCACCCAGTAAAATCAGTTTTGAAGGAAGGGCGAGTTGCACTTTGGCGAAGACCTCGACGATATCCATGATGCGCTTCACGGGTCTGA
>Ga0209617_10000532_pt1 | contig 16894 bp, 13 predicted proteins | sample LakEriepJuly2011_2_FD_187459 | JGI IMG/M metagenome (GOLD analysis project Ga0209617, IMG submission 187459) | Freshwater microbial communities from dead zone in Lake Erie, Canada - CCB epilimnion July 2011 (SPAdes) (version 2) | ecosystem: Environmental > Aquatic > Freshwater > Lentic >... | reverse complement strand
GGAGAGTTTGAATAAAGAGGAAATCTTCCAGTGGTCGTTACACCAGATTTAGATATTCTTGGGTTTTTGCTTGCCATATTTTTATTATACCATTTATGAGCTATAAATAGATCTAGCCGTAATGCTGGTAGATACCCCCTCTTCAAAAGACGTAGATACATTTGTTACAAGGAACTTCTTGGTGCCGTCTAAATCATTCTTTGGGTAATTAACAGTTATAATATCCCCAACCTCTATCGCTGGATTACCAAATATTTCCATGTTAATAGACTGCTGTTGCTTAGACCACTGGTCCTTAATCCACCCATACAGAGCCTTTGCATCTGCCTCTGACTGAATCCATACTGATTGAAATGTTGCTGGCTCAACTAGGCTGGAGTCAGATATTGTTTCTGTATATTCGTGCTGAGATCCATTATCTACATAGTTTCCTAAAACGAAAAACTGCTGCTCATTACCATTTGCTAGCGGGATAAATGAGCTTGCATTATTTATCACAAATATCTCTGCGGAGTGGTTTGAAAATTTAGATCCCAAAATTGTAGCAAATTTATTTATTCCAGTACTTGCATATAACGGTATGGCGGCAGGCTGAGAAAAGTTTGCATTTACGTATCTTATTTCTCTAACAGTCTTCCCAAACTCTTCTAGGAAAGAAAGCTTATTATCTGGAGAATTAAAGTCTTGTGCTATTTTTTCTCCGAAGGTGAAATCTATTGTCGAGCTTGAATATTGACCGTCATAAATTCTTCTAGACGATGTATCTGTTACCTGAGTAGCGCTCACAGGATTTGCGTATACATAGTCAAATGCTGTTGTATGCAATATTGAAAATAGTGCTATATTTGGTGTCGGGGCTATAACTTTCTTTTTAGGATCTGTAGTGTTAGCAACATCGGTGTCAACTGCAGTAATCTTAAAGTTGTTTACATAAACATCAATTACTGTAATTCCAGTATCAATAGTGACATCTACATCTAATTTGTAAAGAGCTGAAGTTAATACTCCGCCTAATAGTTTTCCAGAGTCTGTATCCTGAGAATCTTGAAGATATATCTTTTTTGTATTTATGACTTTATATATTTTAAGAGATTTATCCTTTAAGTCTTTATTGCTTTGATCTGTTTGTAGCTCAATAAAATAACCATTAGTTCCGACAGAATTTGTAAAAAACCCTATTCCTCCTCCAGATGTAGGCTCATTTAAAGTACTTGCAAATAATATTCCAGTTCCAAATGAATATTTCTTATATGTTGTGGATATTCCAGTATTTTTAACTGCTAAGGCATATGAGTTTAAATTTTTGTTTAGGTTTTGAATTTTAAGATAAGATCTTTGTAGTTGCCTATTTCCAGAAAAAGCAGTTGATGTTCCAAGATTTTCTGTTTCAGTAGTTGTTCTACTCGATACATCAATCTCTTCGTTTGTACCTGTTGCGGTGCCTCCAGGAGTTGTTGTACTAGTTCCTGGGGTTGTTGTAGTTGTTGTGCTAGCTCCTGGAGATACAACGGTAGCAGCCTTTGGCATAGTAAAGGATTCATATACGTATTCCCCATAAGTGCCAGTTGCACCTGCCCCACTATGTGCACGTACTCTTAAAGAATATTTTACACCAGGGAGTAATCCTGTTAGGAAAACAATACCATCTACATCTGTAAAGGGTCTATGATCAATTGCACTAAATCCATTAAAATTTGGCTCAGTAGATGCGGTTCCAGAATAGCTTCCTGGATTAGTTGGTGGAGTTCCAGCAACTATTGTTGCTTCGGTTGGAGAAGTTACAATTACGGAAACAAACGGGATTTTAAAATTTGCTGGTGTAGTATCTGTTGGAGCAGTATAGCCTCCATTAATCATATACCATTCTGGTAACCAAGGGCTCATGTCCAGGCCACCTGATACCCATTCCAAGAATCTACAATATCTTGTGCATCAATGTAATGATTAGATACTGGAGTGCCAAATGCTCCTCGTGTTTTAATTCTGTACTTGCCGCTTGGCTTTAGTGTTCCCTGTAGTCCAAGACCTAGGTACTTGTTGTTATCTGTTTTACTAATTAAATCAACAAATTGCTTGGTACCATTTGAATCTACATACTCAAAATTTACTGCATCATACTCTACAATCTCAGATCCAACCGCTAAGTATCCAGTATAGTTATATGCTGTAATTCCAAGTTCCTCTTCATTAACAACAGCTGGGGAAAGATACATATACTGACCAGCGGTATGAGACGTTAAAAGATTTTGGTTTAATGTAAATGCTGCCAAGAAGTATGAGTCCGAAACCCATGGCGCTTGGGCGCTTTGAATATAGTTAGATGTTAAAACGCTATTCCAAAATACCTTAATTTGGTTAGCAGACGGCAGATCATTCTTGTCAAAAGAAAGTATGTTGGGTAAATTAGCCCCAGAAGTCTCGCTTCTGAAATCCCAATTAGAAGTTCTAGCAGAGTCAAATATCCACTCTCTGCTATAGAAATTTAAAACATTGTCATATGAGAATACAGCAGTCATTTGAGTATCTCTGCATAATTCCTGCAAGCAATCCCACACAGTTTTATTGCTATCTGTCCACCAATATGTCGGAGTTATAATAGACTTATCTGTATCCTTTATATTAAACTTGTAGTTGGTAAATCCTACTGAATCTAATAGTCTTCTAATAATTGCTGTTGCCGAAAAGTTTTCGCATAGCAATTTAGTTGCAACTGTTTCTTGCAGTATCTTTGCACCATCTAAAGCATTTAAAGATATATCTCCGTACTCAGAAAATGACCAGGTGTCGGCATAGAACGTTCCTTGAATTATCTTATCGTATTTTCCTAATGAATCAGTTAAGGATCCGCCTGAATTGTATAGGTGTATGTATGGCTTAATTTCCATTTGTTTATACAAATAAATTTTATCAGAAGAAAGGTTCATAGTTTTATCAAATGACATCATCTTCCTAGTTGCCTCGTATGATATGAGAGACATAGAAATTGAGTTTGCAGATATTTTTCCTACGGGCATTAGATCTTCAGAGCTAGTAGAAGATTCTTTTGCTATATTAAATGATACTAAATGCTCTGTGGCATCTACTACCCATTTAGGAGAAAGTTCAATTAGTCCAATGTATTTACCAGATACTGCACCTGTTGTTATTTTGGTACTTGTTAAGCTAACTGGAGATGAAATTGTAGATGGCTCTGTTTTTACCCACGAAGTTCCATTATAGTAAATAGTTACTGTTCCAGCATTATAATTCTTGCTGCCACTAGTAGTAAACGGAATAATGTCCGCATTGGTTCCGCTTGCAAGAACTGACCCATTTCCATAAATTGTCCATGTAGTAGGTGTAGAATGGGCTAGTTCAAATTTAGCCACAATCTTATTTGTTAATATTGTTTTAGGATATGTCGCTGTGACATCTAGCCCAGTGCTTTGAGCAGATACATAATACTTATACCAAGTGTCAACTCCAGGATAATAAACTCTAAAGTTTGGAGTATAGTCTAGTGATTTTGGATTCTTCCATCCAGAATCAACGTCTCCAGATATTGCATATTTTAGACCTGCGCCTACTGGTCTAAATGGTTTAATAATTGAATCTACTGGAAATAGTTTTTTAAATGGGGTATATGTTGCACCTGATGAATCTGTTTTAGTTATAGTAGCACCAGTAACGGTAATTCCGTCTATCATTGAATTCATATTATATTCAAATACAAGCGAGGTCCTGTATGTTACAGATGTATTTTGCTCAATAGTATTTTTGGCAGTTAGGCTTAAAGGAATCATTAGACCTCATCTAAGGTCAGAGATACGTTAAAATGGGGCTGTAAGCCTCTCTTAACGACTGTAAAATTACAGGATGATATGATTACAGTATATGACTCAAAACCTGCTGAGGATTGATCTGAGCCCGTTTTGGCTAGGTTAACTCTTATATTAAAGCTTTGCTTGCCTTCGTCTCCATAATAAAATGATCTTAGATCTTCCGCCCCCCAACCTCCGTCTACTGTTAGAGTTCGGTATGCAGGCAGCATTTCCCAAGTTAATTGAAATTGTCTTTTATCCGCAATATAGTTTTTGCGTAGTGTGCCATTTGAGGTTCTGACTATCTTTTCAATTCTTTCTGTTCCTAGTTCTAGGGCGCTTCTATTATGCTCTGTAACTTTATTCCAAGTCTTGACGGTTCCAGCGGGACTAGCCAATAAATCCTTAGCCTCAATATAAAGAATAGACCCTCTAGGTAAAATTCCAATTCCCATTAGTAGTTACCTCCCAAGTTTCTAACTCTTCCTTCTTTGGCACCAATTAGCGCTAGTTCAGACTTGAACTTTCTCATTATATCATCTGCTGTAACGTTTGTCCCGTTTAGGTCTATATCAATATTATAAACAATATTGCTAGATGAACTATTCATTCCGCCTTGGATTGAATTAGAGCTTTCACGAGCAATATTATAACTTGGGCCAAGTATGCTATTTGGAATAATTTGTCCTCCAGAAGAAGGTACAAATAACTCTGGTCCACGCTCTCCAACAAGGTACGGTTGTGAGGTGTTCATTCCAGTGATTCCATTTGCAGCACGAGTTATATACCCACCCATTGCTTTTCTTTTTACTCTTACGGCTCCTGATTTATCTGGCTCAACAGATGTAACTTCATACTTATCTTTGCCTGATTCAAAAACTGTTCCCTTTGCATAAGATATACCTCTTTGAGTTAATTCAGCAGCAGAGACAGTTGTATAGAATGCTGGGGCAGCACCTGGGCCGCCTACTCGTGTTGTTTTTAAAGTACTCATCGTGTCGCCTGGTTTTGGAGCTCCTTTAGCTAAGACATTATAAATATCGGAAAGAGTGTATCCTTCTTTTCCAACAATTTCTTCTGCAAAGGTCTTCATGCTTCCAGACAATTTATCTAATTCAGTTAAAGCTGCTCCTTGAGGCAAAACTCCAATGCCAGTTTTTAATGGTATTCTAGCTCCAGAACTTTCATTGATTGGAAGAGGAATAAAGTTGCCCTTGGCATCTCTTGCAAAACCATCTTTTTGTTTTGCATCTTTTGTAAGATACTGGCCATAAGCCTCAAGCACCTTTGGGTCTGACTTGGCAGCAGTTGCAATATCGTTTAGAACATTAGAAAAACTAATTTTAAAGTCATCTTTTTGTTTTTGAGTAGCTTTTGATGGATCTGTAAAAGCTCTCATTTTTGCTACTTTTGTTAATTCATTTCCTAAGTCTGTAACAGTTTTAATTGTAGCTCCCAGGTTGTCTGCTTTTTTACCTTGAGCTTTTGCGCCTTCTTGCAAAGCATCCTTATACTCCTGATCTTTTGCCAACAACCCCTGCTGCTTTGCTTCTGCTTTTCTAGCATTTTCATCAATTCTTGCTTCTGCTGCTTTTAGGCTAGACTCTTTTTGTATTTGCTGAATTCTTATTTGTGCTGCAGCTGCAGCTTCATTATCGCCACGAGCAACGGCTGACTGCAAATCTAGCTTTGCCTGTTGTAATTCTAATTCAGCATTTTCTTTATCAAAGGTTTCTCTTAGTGCACGTTTTTTAGCATCTGCACGGTCTCTAATAGCTTTAATTTCATCCTGAATTGCTTTAATTTGTTTCTTAGAAAGCCCAGCTGAGTCTATCTTATCTGTATTAGATTTTTTAGCTGCACTATCATATTGTTCTTTAAGGGTCTTTAGTAGGGCGGCAGCTTTTTCTAAACCAGTAACTCCTCCGCCAACGACCAAGGCTGACGCTCCTGCGGAATCTAAAGCGGCGCTAAATGTTGCTAATGCTTCTGCCTGCTCTGAAGTAATTTTAGATAAGTCAAAAGACACGCCCTGTAAGTATAATCTCCATTTTGCATACATTCCACCTATAGTATCTGATTGATTTAAAATTCCAGCAAGTTCTGGTCTTTGAGACTTTATTGTCTTAAGGGCATCTTTTCCAATTTCATTATTTTTTATTCCAGCCTGAGTCATTCTTTCAAACTGAATTGCAATAGCTTCTTGTTCATCTAGTACGTTCCCAGTAGCATCCTTTGTCCCAATCAAAGACTGAACTGCTGAGTCTAGAGAAGATATTGCTGTATCTACATTCGAAGCAAACGCCGAAGCATCTATATCAGAAACATCTTTTATGTTTTGAGCTAGATTTTTTAGTATAAATGAGGCAGAAGACCCTTGGTCAACTATACCGCTAAACATCTTAGAAGATATTGCTCCCACTCCCATACCAGCTTTATTAGAAGACTCAATTAAAGCATAGATTAGATTGGTTGCATCTTCTACGCTCTTGCCGCTAGATATCATTTGAGCCTTTAAATTTGCAGCCCAATCGTTAATTTTACTTGAATCTATATTGTTTAATATTGCTAAGGTTTCGGGCATGTCTGATTTGACACGCTCTTTTAATTCTTTAAGTTGTTGAATTGTTAAAGTAAGTCCCTTTGCTCCAGATGCTGTATAAGATTCAAAATAGGCTTTTGCTTTGTCTGCCGCAAGCTTTTGCTCTTCACGTAAATTCTTTAATTTATCTGTTAAAGAAACATAGGTTACGCCTAATTCTTTAGCACTTTTTTCCGTGATTCCGAACATGCTTGTTTGGTCACGTCTTTTTTCTTCAACGGATTTATTGTACATCTTAACTGCTGCAACTAATGCAGTTACTCCTATTAGAGCAAGACCAACTGGACCAGTAAAGAATTTAATAGCTGTTCCAGCAATTCTAAACACTGTTCCTGCAATTGAGCCAAACGTCTTCATGAGAGCAGATGCTTTTGTTAGGCTACCCATAACACCTTTAAGTCCACTTAACATTGGTAAGAATTGCATAGCCATACCAGCAGAACTCATTATAGTTCCTGCAGTTCCGCCAACAGAATTACCAGCCATGCTTAATCCCATACCGCCCATAAACATTCCTGTTTGTCCCATAGCACTCATTCCACCGCCACCAGATGGCTTGTTTCTAGCGGCTTGGAATCCTGAAGAAAATGAAGGTTTTACAATGCCAGCGTCTTCAAAATATTGAACCTTTGGAACCATGCCTCCGCTAGCCATGTATACCATTCCACCATCTGCGTATCCCTTACGCCATTTATTAGTAAGATCTATTGACCTTTGATCAGGACCAATTACTTTTCTTCCTCTTTGAACAAATCTAAGGGCTGAATTAATTTTATTTGCAGCACCCATCATCATTGATCTAGTGTCTCTTGGTTTTTGTAAAAACGTATCACCGCTTCTAGCACTCATAGAAAAGTTTTCGCTTGGTCTAATATGTACTGCTGTTTTTCCAGTCTTACCGCTTTTTGTTCTTCCTGTGTTGTAATAAGTTTTACCGCCAACTTCGGTGGCTGCTCGTGCTTCATCTATTGTCATCACTGGAAGATTGTCTGGAGCCAGGGCTCTAAATGCTTTTGAATCAATTCTTATATCTTGTGGCAAACTTGCAATTCCAATAGATTTTCTAAGAAGCATTCCGTCAGCTGGATTTAAAGTACCAGAAACTCTTTCAATTGCAGACCTATAAACATTTGCAAAAACTGCATCATCTATTTTGCTTCCAGTGGGAAGTTGTTTTATGCTAGACAAAATTCCTTTATACAATGATCGTCTTACCTGATTATTTGTTACGGGCAAATCTTCAAAAAGGATACCCTTTCTCATTGCTTCCTTTACTGCTCGAAGCAATTCGCTCTTTGTGGCCCCCTTGCCACCTTCTTTCATTAATTGGTTTATTGTTTTACGAATTCTTAAAATATTTGTATCTTTGGTTTGGAATATAGGATCATCAGGAAATGCTTGTGCTACGGCTCTAGTTCTAGGATCTAAAGAAACTCCTGACGCACTTAATTGAGATCCTGTTTGAGAAGGAAGTTTGTTTCCATCCAAGTCAAAGCCGCTTGCGTGTGCTCCTTCAAATTGTGAACGATCTATTTTATTTGGGTACTGAGAAGAAATGTCTTGAATCACTGCATCTGGAGATGCTCCATTATTTATTGCCTCTAGAAGTCCTCCAAAATTTTTAGCTGCTTTTGCATTAATAACAAACTCTCCAGGAGTAAGCATTGCTGGAACCGTATCTGTTCCCATTGGAGCAAACTCTGGGTGTGGGCTTCCGTGTTGTCTATATACGACTTTACCGCCAGCTGCCATTTTTCTAGGCTTGGTTGTTTCAATATTATATCCTGCTCCTGAAGTTCTTACTCCAAGTGCGCCTGCCACCCTATTAATAAAGTCTCTAGTGCTTCCTTTTTTAAATAACTCTCTCATATTAGACTTACCAGTAGGGTCAACTACTGGCTGGTTTAATGTAGGAATCATTGTTGGGTTTATTGTTCTTCCCATTGAAGCTGCTTGAGCCTGTACCGCCTGAACCATCATTCTTTCTATTTCTAAATTTAATTGTATAATTCTTGCTCTTGCCTGCTCTATATTAATTGTTCCTGCTCTTAGTTCAGCAACGATCATTGCAGACTGCTGTGCAGCACTAGAAGTAAGTTGAGATACAACTGGAAGCATTCCGTCAAACTGCATCATAAGATCTTTGCTTACTGTTCCAGTAGCAACTATTTGTTTCTTCAACATTATAATCTCTTCTTTAGATTGCATTGCTAATGTTGCCATCATTGCGTGGTGCCTTGCGGCTTCTCCAGCAACAATTCCTGTTGATGTTCCGTTTATTCTAGTTAATCCAGGAACATTTGGAAGTTCTTGCTCCATATATATCTGTGGATTCTGACCAATCTTTTGGTTTACTGGACCCGATGCTGGAACCATGCCAAAAATTGTTTGCTGAAGTCTTTGTGCTTCGGTCATTCCAGAACGTGGAACCATGTGAGAGCTTGACCTTGTTCCCATTGGTCCAACTAGTGGGTGTGAAGGATCTACTACTCTTGAGCCTCCCATAACAAGATTGCCAGCCATTGTTGATACTGCTGGATTAACTGACATTGCTCCAGACTTAGCTTTTGCTTCTAATATTGAAAATTCATCAATTAAGTTTCTAAGTGCTTGTTGTAATACTGATGCTGCTTTAGCATCGCTGTAGAATGATTCTTCTACTAGCTTTCCAGCTTTTTGTGCCGCCAACATTTCTGGAGTTAAGTATTTAAATCCTTCTCCACCTTTAAAGAATGCTTTAAGATGGAATACTCCTTTTGCCATGTTACCAAAGAAGTTTGCAAGCAAACCAGTTAACATAATTAGAGGTCCTGCAATAGCTGTGACTCCGCCAAGAAGCGCAAGTACTTGCTTAACTGGTCCAGGCAAATTCATTGCAAACTGAACTATTTTATCTATTACTGTAATTAAAACTGTATTAATTGTTAAGAACTGTTCACCGACTTCAGCTAAAGAAGCCTTTAGTCCTTCTAATGCTCTACGGTATTTACCAGATGCGGATTCAGTTACTGCTGTTAATTCTCGACCAGCAACTGTAGCAAGCTCTTCGGAAGAAGCTTTCATCAAGTCTAATACTTGTAGGGTCTGGCTTCCCTGGCGACCTAAGTTTTCAAACAAAGCATTAAGTCTTGAGAACTGAAACTTACCAAACAATTGTTCAATAGCCTGTTGTTTTTGTAAAGGATCTAATGAGTCTAAGGCACCTTGTAGAGCCATTAGAGTTCCAGTAAGATTACCAGCATTATTATTTACTATTCCAAGTAAGTCAATTCCTAGGGTTTTAAATTTTCCAACTGCTACATCTGTTGGGTTAATCAATGATGCAAGAGCAGACTTTAAAGCGTTTGCACCTTCTGATGCATTAATTCCGCCTTCTTTCATAGCAGTCATGTAAAGTGCTAAATCTTCGATGCTTCCACCTAGTCCTTGAATAACTGGACCAGCTTTTGGAATTGCTTCTACTAAGTCATTAAGAGTCGTAGAGGTTTGGTTTTCAACTGCGTTAAGAAAGTTAATTGATTCAGAAAGTTCTTCTGTATTTTGTTTAAATGCAGACTGAATTGCAAGCGTAGCTTTCATTGCTTCTTGTCTGTCTACTTCACCAAGAACTGCAAGTCTGGTAGTTTCTTTAATTGAACCAAGTAGTTCGTCTCCAGTTTTCCCAGTTGCTGCAATATCAGCTGCCAGACCAATTGTTTCCTTAAAAGATACACCCATTGCTGCAGATATTTCTCTTGAGGTTTTAACTACATCGTCTCTTACTTTGCCTAGTTCTGCCTGCGTTGATCCAGCCAGACCTCCGTAAACCTTCATTAATCTAACTAGCTCTTGGTCTGCTTCTCTAAAAGCTTTTGATGCAGCATTACCAAATGCTACAAGTGGGACTGTTAATCCTACTGTTAGCTGACGGCCTGTCCACTGAGTGTTCTTACCGAAGTTAATTACTTGTGCAGCACCATCTTGAACAACCTTGTTCATGATTTGTAATTCTGTTCTTGCTAGCGCTGTCTTATTCTTTACTGTATCCAAGCCTCTTGGAACATGCACATTGAACTGCATCAGTCCTTGTGCATTTCGTCCTAAAGGTTGTAGTACTGCATTTTGTAGCGCTACTTGCTGTTTTGCTAAATCTCTTATTAGACCACCAGAAGTTCTTGTCTGATCTCTAAAAGCATTAAAATATTGATTTAGCTTTAGTTTTCCGCCATCTAAATTTCTGCCAAACTTTTCTACATCTGAAGTTAGGCTTACAAAGTGTGTCGAAAATTGTCCAGTGCTTCTAACAGTATCTGAAAAAGATCTATTCATGACGGCAATTTGATTTGCCAACATCTTATTAGAGCTTGCTAGTTTTTCCTGTAAACGAGATAGACTGGCCGTAACCTTATGCACATCTGCAATAAGGGCTGAGAAGTCAGCATTAGCGACTATGCGGGTACTAATTGTTTCGTCAGCCATTTGTTTCCAAGTTACTCCTTAGTGTATCCTAGTCCTTCACCAATTCCGAAACCAGCCTGCGCTGCAAATCTTCCTTGAAGTGAAACAACATCATCGAGGCTTGTTGTGATTCCTGCTGCCCTCAATTCTATTTCTTCAAAACTAGAACCCTTCTTACTATCTTCGTCGTACTCACCTAAATCTACTCCCTTTAAAGATGCTTGGAACTTTTTTACATCGTGTTCCTTTTTCTTTAAAGCTTTAAAAGTAGCTATTAATTCTGGCATTGATAAATTTTCTTCTAGTTCTTCGTAGTTCTTCCAATGACCTAGTAAGAAAAGTTCTCCTTCTAAAGCGGCTAAATCTAGTTCTGACCAGCCAGAACCGCTGCCGCTAGAAGGTTTGGGTCGTCAAGTTTAATTCCTCCGCATACCTCAAGGATGCGATTCATTGTAGGAACATCTAATGCGTCTTCAAACACTTCTCTGTCAGCTACTAGCTCTGGTACTTGCTTTTCTAATGCGATTGCACATGCATCAATTAGAATATTTAGAGTCTCGTCTTCTGTCTGCGACTCTGCTGTTTTCTTGATTGCTATCATGAACTTACGAAGCTCTTTAATTGATAGTGGCTTTAGCTTTACGGTCTGCCCGTTTTGAAGCTGTACCTCTTCTACGTCATATACTGTTGTTGCCAATTTAGGTCCTCCTAGGATCTACTCATAAACATTATACTAAAAGAAATATACTAATACAACCACAAAGCCCCCAATTCCTTGGGGGCTTTAGGTATAGCTAATAAACTAAATTATTATGCTACTAGAACACGGTCAATAATCTTGCCATACTCTGAGCCAGCGTAGCTAGCATCTGGGAGTAAACGGAAAGTTACTGGGAATGTTGTTGGTGTTGTACGAGCAAGTGAGAATTGTGACTGTTGTACAGACAATACTCTACGAGCATAGTATACACGCTCTGATGCTGTTGAAGATGCTGTTGGAGCTAGTCCAACTGCAATTAGCTGACGCTCTGTTGGAGCTGCACCAAGTGCACCTGCCTCAAGACCTAGTGTGTCAACTTTTCCTGTTCCAGTTCCAGCTGTCGATAGAGTCGATGCTGGCTGTCCAAATACTGTTGCAATGTTCTCAAGAGTACCTTCTGACATTTCTGTTGCAATCATAACTTCCATCGCTGACTTGAACAGCTTAGCTGTATCAAGCAACTGATCTACAGTTACTGAGTCGAATGTTGGGTTGTATGTGATTTGAAGACCATTGTTAGTAAAACCAACGTTACGGTATCCAAACTTTCCTGCTGTCTGATCAACAGCATTCAATGTGTTAGCGTATGATACGCCTGTTGCAAATGCTGGTACGCCTACAGTGTTAGCTCCTGAAGCACGAAGAACTCCTGCTTCTGCGTTTTCGATGTAATCAGCGTCGTTAACGTCAATAGTTGACAAGAACAGTGGTGACGCACCGACTAGAATATTTCTAGCATTACCTACGGATTGTGCCATAGTTTTTTTCCTCCTATATTTCAATATATATATATTTAAATCTTAAATTCAAGCTGGCTAGGCTTCTTTCCTCTTAAGCCAAGTTTATATTAGTATGGGTAAAAACGCAAACCTTAGAGGAATCTACCCAGTGTGCTTGAAGCCCCATTGGTGTCTGTGTCTCTTGAGTACTTTATCTCTAGGATAATCTCAGAGGAAAAGAATCCTTGAAGCTCTTCAGATGGCGCCGTTGGGGATATGTCGGCTATATGTACGCTATGGAATTTAAACTTATCCGAAAGTCCTGCCCATCTGTTTATATCTCTAGCCGACTCGTCCATTCTTCTAAACTCATCTGTCATGTAATTTCTAATCTCATTGATTTCGGCCACCGAAGTTGAATATACGGTAAACAAAATCTGCTCGCAGCATATTAGCCAATTGTCTTCATAGGACATGCCAATTTTGTCATAGACAATATGCTTCTTTCCGCTCATAAATTGGTTTAGCTCTGGGGCCTGCTGAACTGGAATAATTGGGACAATATTCTCGTTTAGATTATCGCTCCAATAATCTTCTTCATTAAAGATTTCTCTGGTTCGTAGCTCTTCCCATAAGTACTTTCTTAGCTCTAGCATTGCATCTAGCTTATAGTTAGCGGTCACATTGCACCTCCAAATGCTAATGTTAAGGCGTCGTCAGCCTGAGATCTAATTGTGTTTGATGAAAAAGAATACTGAACTTTTTTAATGTTGGCTGGCACTTTCAAAGCTTTTGTAATACTTGAGTTAAATAGCTTTTGGAATCCAGATCTTTTAATTGAGTCATTTACCAGATTGCCGCTAAAGAATCTTGAGTGAGCTAATGTAAACTGATTGGTAGCAGCAGATCCACCAGGACGCTTTACAGTAACAGATGCACCTTTTGGCATAAATATTGTTTCATCATCAACCTGAAATACAAGTCTTTCAGCATTCTTTGGTCTAATTACTAGTGGCTTTCCCTGTTCCATTATTGAAGCCTTATTTGCAAACACGTGTCTACGTCTACCGCTTTGGGATGGAACCATTGATTTTGATGGAAGGAATGTATAGTCAATTCCAAATGATAGGCCTATCTGTGCGGTCTTATTTAATCTAAATAGTCTTGCCGTCTTGTTGCCAGCCTTTTTCCATTCATAAACATGATGCAACGATTTGGGCTTATTTCTAGCAAGTGCATCTATATAGTTGCCAAAGTCTGAGTTAATTTGATCGAATACTATTTTGCCAAATGCATTTTGAAATGACCTGTTTGTTGTTAGTTTAGATATAACTGCTGCTTCATAGTATACGTATGCCGATATCTGAGCCACTGTGCTATCTTTTAATGGCCCGCTTTGATTTGAGTGCATCATTCTTTCAAGTCCACTTGCTGCTTGAATCAGCATTGCGCTATTGTCCAAGTTGCTGATTCTCCGATCTCTTAAGTGATGAGCTATATGCGATTACTCTTCCAAACGGATCTGTCATTGGGGTTGTGCCCATAACTTCAAAAACCGTTGGGGAATCGGTTGGATAATTAATCTCTTGCCAAATAACATTATTATCTGAATCTCTTATGTTTGTTACTTTTTCTCTAGCTGTTAATTTTTCTGACGTCCTTACTTGAAGAACTTGGTCGTCTACATATTTGTTTGAGAATGTTTGTCTATTTCCAGAACCAGTTGTAGAGGTATTGCTAATAATGCCTTTTGCGTGACAGGCTAAAGTTCTACTATAGTTCCACTCTTTTACTATGGCACCAGTGTCTGGGTCTTGAACTTCATATTGTCTATATACATCTAAATTCATAGACAAGACGGAGTCTACGATACTGCTCATTATATAATCTCTGCTTTAATTGTTAAGACATAGTCAGCTAGAAGGCTATCTGCAAAAGCATTACCTGTGCCTGTATAGGCATCTCCTGTATACTCAAAATCCCAATCAAATGTTGATATAGACTTAACATATTTGTTTCTCCATGTGGTGTCTTTAGAGAAATAGTCTTTCATTAGCTCAATGGCTGCAAGTTGTACATTACCTGGAACTTCGCTCCAACCAAATCTTCCAGTTACTTTATACGGGACTCCTGAATTAAACAGTCCTGAGTAATCATGTATACTTGGTGGAACCATACCGTTTGCTGTGTAAACCGTATTATCCACTAGACCTGCTCTATTAACCCTAATCCCATATCCGCTTTCAGAAATTTGAACAGGAAAATTCCAGTTATTAATATTATTAATGTTATCTAGTAGAAGGGTGTCATTCATTGTCAGGCTATGAAGTGCATTTATTTTAGCTGGCAATGGAAGTGTATCTGAATCATATCCATAGGCCACATACACATCGTCATAAAGGAAAAAGCTTTGATCGGTGTACTGCTCAATTTGCTTGCGGGCGTATCTCTCTGCTCTTAATAATTCTTTATATGATTTATATCCTGGATCAGATGGGTCTGTGCTAAATCCTAAATCTTGTACGTTGTTAAAATCTACATATGGGGTTATTACAAATACAGTGTCTGACTTTGTAACAGCCGTTCCACCTACAGAGTATTCCCACTGTAACTTTAGAGTCCTATTTCTATTAGTTAGAGCATAAGGAACATTTACAACATATGTTCCAGGATTATTTTCATCTAGCGAAGCTGTCAGAGTATTTAACAAGGTCGTTGGAAGTACGGCAGGGTTAATTGTTGCATCTAGAGTTATGTCATATATCTTAACAATAGGCAATGAATCTGTGACTGCAATTTCACCGTTCCAAAATACTTGATGAACGATTGGTGATTGTGATTTAATTAAAACCTCTGCCATTTTATTGACTTAGTTTAGCTGTAGTACTCCTGGACTTCTCTAGGAGATGCTAACCTAAAGCCTTCCTCCTTATCGAAAATTTCTTGAGCAATATCTTCAGGAACTGCTACGAATGGGTGTTCTTTGGTAAAGGTTACTCCCATAATATCAAACCTAAAGTTCTCTCTTGTCATTCTTACTAATACTGTATTTTCTGGCTGTGCTGCTTTTGGATCAAACTTTGGCAATACTTCTACTGACATTTCTTCTGACTCTTCTTCTATCTTTTTAATAGTGCTGTTATATACAGACCATGTAACGCCCTCTTCTGCGAGGGAGGCAATAATGTCGGCCTTAGTCTTTAGGCCGTCGGCATCGACTGCAAAGTCTTCTGCGATCTTTTTTAGCTCTGATATCTTTAATGTCTCAAATGACATGGAAATCTCCTATTTCTACTTAAAGCAATTATAGCATTGTTAAATTAAAATGAAAAGCCCCCAAAATTAATTGGGGGCCTTTCCAGCTGATTAAATCCTAATTAATTAGGAAGCAACCTTAACGTTGCGAACAACTACCCAGGCGTCTGCCTGCTCGATCTGAACGCCAACACGAGTATACAATGTGTACTCGATTGAGTCCTTACGTGGCTCGAAGAAGCGGTAAACTGTTACATCACGCTTGATACCAATAACTACGTTATTTGGGAATGTCAAGTGGACGTCGCCGTGTACTCCTGATGGAGATGTGTATGAACCTGTTTGTGTCTCAGGAAGAAGTGGTACTTCAACAATCGGAATACCGAATGCGAATGGTGCCACATATCCTGCTGGTCCACCTAGAGGTGCAACTCCACCACGGATTACGCTTGATGCGATATCTTGTGGAATTGTCTGGTTTGTTCCAATGCTGTTAGCATATAGGAAATCCTGAATCAGGTTTGATCCTGCTAGGAAGCGAAGGTCTGCACGACGTTGCTTGTACTTACGTGGCATTGCCTTGAGTGCTTTGTTAAACAACTCACGGCTTACGCCTGCTCCAAGAGCATCTACTACGTGTGCATTAGCCTTTGCCTTCTTTACAACGCCATCAAATGACTTGTATAGGGCATCGCCTGTTAGTGCAGTATCTCCATTGAGGATTACATCTTCAATGTCATTACCTGCCTGTGTTGCCATCAAACGTGCAATATGATCTTCAAGATCTGCACCTTCGATGTTATCTTCTAGTGACTCTGTTGAAAGTTCCCAGTCCATGCGGAGCTTCTTTGTTGTCAAAGAGATTTTTGAGAAAGTTACTGCGCCATTTACGGCTGTATTGTCACCTTCGGTTGCAAGCTTCATAAGCTTCTCACCAACGGACATACGATCAATCTCAGATGTGTCTGCCTTCATACGAACTGTACGGGCGACCTTACCAATTACGGTAGCGTCGAACATGTAGTCCAGGAAGCGAGCTGATTGTTCTGCGTTTAGGAGACCAGCATTGCCTGCCTCGCCAGCTTTATGCTGACCAGCGACACCTGTAACTCCTGCAAAAGTACCTGTTGCAGTTGTACCTGCAGCGATAGCTTTTTCTAAGTTTTCATTACTCATTTTATATTTTCACCTACCTTTATTTTAGTTAAAAATTTCGTTCACGGAACCAAGGAAAGAACCGTTCCACTTTGATTTTTTGATCATTACTTCCTGAGACCCGCCAAGGTCAGAGGACTTCTTAATTGCAGTCTCTGATTCTACT
>Ga0209617_10000530_pt1 | contig 16916 bp, 13 predicted proteins | sample LakEriepJuly2011_2_FD_187459 | JGI IMG/M metagenome (GOLD analysis project Ga0209617, IMG submission 187459) | Freshwater microbial communities from dead zone in Lake Erie, Canada - CCB epilimnion July 2011 (SPAdes) (version 2) | ecosystem: Environmental > Aquatic > Freshwater > Lentic >... | reverse complement strand
TATATAAAATGGAGTCCATTCTTTTCAAGAAAAGATTGACAAGTGCGTCAGCACTGTCCTTCATTTCATTGGGCTGCCTTCACCTTCAGCTTTTGTTAAAAAATATTTGCTGATTACCGACTAGAACAGTCATGATATCAAAGTACCAAAAAATTTGAAAAAGGAATACTTTTAATTCTAATATTACCATTTTCACTTACAGCAACGATTCCATTTTGATCTATTGTAATTGAATTTTTATACTCATGAGTATAATGTGTTTGCGTATTATTAAGTACTTCAAATTTTTTAGTAAAAGTGCATGTTTTATTAATTAAATTAAATGTTTCTGTAAAATATTTTTTACCAGCAGTATTATAAGTAGTTGAAATTGTTGGGTCTGAAAAAAGTGGAAATGGTAAAGTCGCAGCAAAGATTTGACTTGCTAAAGTTTTAGCTAAATTTATAGCATCTGTTGTATGATCTATATATGTTACTGTTAATGTATGGTCATATGCATAATTATTATTTGCTGACGTAGCAAAATTAAATGATTCAGATATATTATCTATAAGTTTAGCTGAACCCATTGTAGCAAGTCCAGCATAATTAGGATCACTAGTTATATTACTTAAATCTCCGTCTTCGTATACTGAAAAGTTTATATTATAAACTCCACGTTTAATATGATCGCCTTGAGGTATATTAAGATTTGTTATTCTACCTTCTCCGAGAGAAACTCCATTGATGCTAACTGTATCTAATGTATCAGGATTATAATATCCTGTAACTGGAGCTTTTAATGGAAAATTTAATATATTATTATTATCAACATATTGGCCACTATGAAAAACTCCTTCTATTGCATAATTTTTTATACTTCTATATCTAGAAACTTCACCAAGAAATTGATTTTCTCTATTATATGTTAATGATAAAACGTTATTTAAAGATATGTTCATTACGCCTTGAGTGCCCCCAATCTTTTACTAATTTCCCCCGGCAATATTTGATTTACAACATCTTTAATTGCTTGGACAGTTTTTGTTGATGCTTCAGTTGGAATTTGATCGATAGAACCTTGTACATTAATATTTATATCCATTGGAGAAAATTTAATTTCTGGTAATTTTATTTCTCCTTCTCCTTTTACCTCTCCTTTAGACTCTTCTTTTTTATCTTCTGATGCTTTCTTTTGGACTTCTGTATTAGCGTTAATTTGAGCAGAAAGATTTTCTAAAGAAGCTTTCATTTCAGCATTAGCTTTTGTTTCTTCTTGTTTTTGTTTTGATGTTTCTCTTTTATCTTCTGTTAGTTTAGCCGTACCCTTTACTTGATTTTTCTTGGTTTCTTCTGATGCGTCTCCTAAACCATATTTTTTATCTAAATATCTTCCACCTTCTTCATTTTTTCTTGATTGTGCTTTAAGATCTGCGTCTGCCATTTCTCCAATCTTAGAACTTATTGCATAAGAAGCTGATAATCCGCCATCTTGCTCTGCATTTGCTTGAATTCTTGCCCAATTTTTCTTAGATTTTTCTTCTTCCATTTTCATGATATCATCAAACTGAGCAGAAGTATTTCCTTGAACAGAGGCTCCATTTGATCCTAATGTTCCTGTCATTCCTAATCCAATTCTACCTTCTGTGGTTTGTGGTTGTGGAGTTAGTGGACCAGCGGGTTGTTCTGGAGGAGGATTTCTGAAAAAGTCTTCTATAGGATTAATTGGCGCACTCATTCCTATCGTTGATGTTGGTAATTGAGGAGCTTGATAATCCATGAATGAATTATCTTGGAAAGGATTATCTTGGAAAGGATTATCTTGGAAAGGATAAGCTTGTTGAGTAGGCATACCTATCATAGTTGTGCCTGTGTCTTTTTGCATAGGATCTACCATGGCTTGCATTGGCATTACAGGTTGGGGTTGCATTGATGCTGCTTCGGTTTTTAATTTTTGTTCATTTCGTGAATTTTGTATATAAGAGTCTAATCCACTTACAAAAGCTCCTTCTCTCTGCTCTTTTCCTTTTTTAGCAACAGCTGATTCTAATTCAGCTTGTAATTCAGTTTTACCAGAACCAAAGAGTCCACCATCTTGTTCAAATGAAGTTCCAGCGGTAATCTTGGCGCCAAACTCTTTATTTGTTTTCAATTCTTTAATTAAATCTTCTGTTGATCCAATATTAGGATTTTCTTTGAGAGCTTTATCTATCACATCAGTAAATTGCGTAGGGGAACTTGCATATTTAGAATATTCTTCAGATTTTTTCGCTGAAAATTCACTATTCATGATATATCCTTTAGTTTTTTCTTCGTCTGATTTTGCTTTAAATAAAGAACTAGTTGAAGCTTTCAAAGCTTCTTTAGAAGCTGCTGTTTTTCCTTCAGCTTGCTTTGCTTCAATTTCTTTTTGAATCTTTTTGCTTTCTGTTTCTGCGTCTTTTTTAGCTTGGTCTGCTGCTTTTTCTTGCTCTTTTAATGTCGCAAAAGCAGCTTTAATTGCATCAACATTAGCTTTGCTTGCAGCTTCTGCGGCATCTCTGATAGCTTTATCTACAGTTGAAGCTAAATTATCTTTTTCTTTATCTTGTTTAATTGAATCTACAATTTTTTGAACACCTTTATCATATTCTGCGTTATTCAATGGCTCACTTTTTAATTTTTCTCTAGTAATTCTTTCCGCTGCTCTTTTTCTTTCTTCTGGATTTAATTTTTGTTTTTCTATTTCACCTAATTTTGTATATTCTGTTTCTCTTTCTTGAATTATAGCTTCTAATGCTTGATCATTTTTCTTGATTGCATCAAGATCTTGCTCTTGAACGTTAAGGCTTTTATACATTTCATCGCGCTCTTTTCTTCTACTTTCAATTAAATCTTGACTTGCTTGTTGTGCTTTATCAAGTTCGCTAAGTTCTTTTTTAAGAGTTTCTTCTCTTTCGTTTAATTTATCTTTTTCTTCATTTGTCATCTGGCTTGTATCTTTAGCTTGAATGTCTTCAAGTTCGAAACTTTTCGCCCTTCTTTCTCTTTCTATTTCTGCGTCTTTTACAAAAGCTTCTTGAATTCCTTTATTTGCGTAACGAAGTTGAAATTGTCCTTCTTCGCCTATTCCAGCTTGAACATATCTTTCAGATCTTTCCCCTTGTAATTTCTCCATATTCTTATCAATATCTTTTATACGAGTTCTCTTAAATTCAGCTGCCCCTTCATATTTTTGTGTTTGTTGGTCTGCCATTGCTTCAGATATAACTCTTGTTTCTCCTCTTGTGGGAGCTAATCCAAAATATTCTTTATCAATTTCAGCTTTGTCTGCTACAGTTTGCCCATATTTAATAGGATATTGTCTTCCCATTGGAGCTTCTGGATTTTCATATTGTTTTCTAAAACTTTCATAAGCTTTTATATATCTTTCCATTATATCTTTATCTTTTTCTGGATTAGTAAATGATTCATATCCTCCAACAGATTTTAAATCTTTTTGAATCTGAGCTTGTTGTAAAGCGTATTTTAATTGCAATTTACTTAATTCTGTTAGTTTTTTAGCTTCGTCTGCTATTTTATCTAATTTTGCATTAGTTTCTTTTGAACTTTTATCATTTTCTTTTCTTAATTTTTCTAATTCGTCTTTGTTAATATTTTGACCTTTTATAATATCATCTATTTCTCTTGCAAGAACATCTGGAGTAACAGTTTTTTCATTAAAATCTTTTCTTAATTTTTCTAACACAGCAATTTGTGCTTCTGGAGAAATTTGACCGCCTCCTGTTTCTTTATTGGTATTAAAAAATTCTTGTAATTTATCAATTAAACCTCGATTGCCTTCTTGCAAAGCTTGCTCTGTAGAGTTTTGTGCTTCTTTTTGAATTTTAACCATCTCATTAAGATATTGTCCTTGGGCTTGGTCTTCTGGACCTTGAAATTGTTTATTTTGCTCCATTCTATATTCAAAATCTTTTGCTAAAATTTCTCTTCTATTTTCTCGCCTTGTTTGTAGTCTTGCTTGAGATCTTACAAGATCATCAATCATGGTTTTACTTAAATCTGATATTTTAGCTTTACTTTCGGAAATGGCTTTATTTAAAGCTCTTATTTTATCTTGTTCTTCTTTTCTGGATTTATTTAAAGCCTCAGTTAATTCTTGAGTATTTTTAATGTCATTTGCAGAAGAAATTAATACAGATCTAAATCCAGCAAAATCACTATCACTTAATTGACGTAAAACTCCACCAAGATCTTCAGACATTCCATATGTTTTTTCCATTTCTGTAATTAAATCTTGTTGACTTTTTGTAACTAAATCATTCGATTGAGCTAATTTAACTAAATTTTCTTTACCTATATCTCCTGTTACATCTCCTCCAAGTCGGCGAGTTTCTCCGGGTTTATTTAAAACATTCTGACCCATACCCAAAAACATTTTTCCTAAACCTTCAGTTTGATCTATTTTTTTCTGTAAATTAGTTGCGGCTAATAAACCTTTTTCTTTCTCTAATTGTTGTTTTCTAATTTCGCCTATTTTATTCTGTAATTCTGTAGAATCTTGTATACTTAAAATTTCTGCTCTATATTTTTCTGGAATTTCAAAAGCAATATTGGCTAATTCTTTATTTAATTTAATGATATTTTGAGTAATTTTTTCTTGATCTCCCTCTGTATCTGAAAGTGAATCGTTTAATTTAGTATAAGTTTCTAAATACCTAGAAGTTGAATCTCCAAATTTTTGATTTTCATCTTTTACATATTCTAATGAAGCTTCTAATGCTGGAGCTTTTTCATTGAACGTTTTAATCGTTTTATCAATTGCAATTCCTAAACCTGCGACTGCACCAATTATCAATCCTGCTTGACCGGGAATAATTCCAGCTAAAGTAGAAAAAGCTGAAACTCCACTAGATAAAGCATCTACATAATTTTTAGCTTTAGGATTAAAATCTTGTGCAAATTCGCCAACTACCCCACCAAGAGTAGAAAATGCAAATGATGCAAATAAAGCTTTATCTTGGAATTTACTTAACGCGCTTTCAACAGGAGCAGTATCTAATGCTTCTTCAGACCCTTTTTTAGGTTGCTTCGCAGGTCGCCCCTTGGCAAAATTAGGAATGTATCCTGTCCACCTCATATCTGGCATACCAGCTTTTCTTGCGTCGCCTAATGATTTAAATCTTTTAATTCCTTCTCCAGCAGTTCCGCTAGGCTCATCTCTTTTATTAATAACCGCTTCACCATATGGATTCAAACGATTTTTCAATCTTCTATCTTTTACTAATTTAATTTGATTAGAAGATAAACCACTAGCAGATTTTTCTCTATCAAAAGCTTCTTTTCTTGCTTGATCTAAATCATCTTCAAAATTAGGTATGAATCCCTTAAATTTATTTGGTTTTTTACCATATTGTTGTATAATTTTTGCTACAAGCGAATCTTCTTTACTTAAAACTTTATTTGGCAATCTTCCAGATTTTGCTGCTTCATCACTTACCTTCGCTTCAACTGCTTTAACATTTTTTAAACCAAATAATTCTTGAAATCCTAAAAATGAAGATGCTGGGTCAAAATCAAAAGCAGCTTGAGCATTATCGCTAGGTATTCGATCAACTTGTTTAGGATCAATAAGTGCTGCTCTTACTGATTTTTCAAATAATGAACCCTTTACATCTGCACCTAATTGAGTAACAAATGATTGAACTGGTTCATTTTTCCCTAATATGTTTTGACCTATATTTTGAGCAAAACTTTGTAAACCGGGACCAATTGCACTTTGAAGAAGTTTATCAAACTCTTTTTCTGATTCATTTATACCACCTGTCGTAAGTGGAAATGCACTTCTTTGTCTTAATTTAACTGATACGCCAGATCCTTTTGGTAAAACATTTTTTAAACTAGGAATATCAGCAACTCCTTGAGTATAATCGACTGATCCACTTCCACCTTTGCCTACTAAAACTCCATATTTTGAACTTATAGTAGGATCAAGTTTATTTAAACTAACTTGAACTGGTCCAGCATCTTGAAAATTAGGAATAAATCCTCGAGCATATTCTTCTTTCATATCCATTTCTGCGCGAACAGCAGAGAATATATCTTTATATTCGTATAAAGATTTCCTATAACGTTCTTTTTGATTATCGTATCTATCTTTTAAATCTTTTGATTCTTCTTCTAATTTATTTTCAACATATTTTTTACCAGAGAAATCTTCGGATGTAGAAACTGCAGCTTTTAATTCTCTAAAACCTTGTATTGAATTTTTTAAAGCATCCAAGCGCATTTTTGCGTTATTAGGATCATATTCATTTATTGGGATATTTTTTACAGAACTTAAAGTATTAATTTGATTAACTAATTGATCTGCGGATAATTTATTAGGATTTTTAAAATTAGGTATAAAACCACCACTGAATCCTAAAAGTTTTTGTTGTTTTGGATTAAGAATTCCATATTTTTCAGATGGATTTTTTGGTTTTGTTCCATCTGGTAAACCCATTTTTTTGTATATAGATTTAGCAGGAACTTTCATTTCTTGATTATTTGCATATACCATTTCGCCATTTAAATTAGTTAAAAATGGTCTTGCTTTATTTTTTTCTGATCTTGAATAATCTGAAGATCGTTGTACTCCGCTTAATTCTTCTGATAATGAATAATTAGGAATAAATCCATCATATTTCGTTGGTAAACCTTTTGTTGGTCCAGTTTTAGCAACTCTTACTCCTGATCCATAAAGAGTTTGAGATAGTGTTTGAGCTATTGCAGCTTGTTTAGTTAAAGCAACGGTTTCTTGTTCAATTAAACTTAATAATGTTTTATGTATTTGTAATAATGAAGTTTCACCACTATTAATTTGTTTAATAATTTCTGGATTTTTAGATAATATAGAAAGTATTTGACTTTGAAGAACTTTTTGTTCTGCTGCTTTACTATTTAATCCTGTTAAGCTTTTAAAAGCATCTGCTGTAAATACCGTTAATCTTTCAAAAATTTTAAATAAAGCTAAACCACCAATTGCTAGTCCGGGGCCAGCAAGAAAATCTCCTAACCCTTTTAATAAACCTTTACCAATTCTTGATCCTACATCTTGACTATCACCTTCGCCAAATGATTCTAAAGCTGTATTTAATCCGCCTAAAACTTTTTTAAGTGCAGGACCAAAAACGTCTTGTCCAACTGCTGCGCCAAATTTTGTAAAATTCTGTATAGTTTTATTTATAAGTGCTTCTAAAGTTTGATTTAATTGTTCGTTTCTAGTTATAGCTTCATCTGTAGCTCCGCTAGATGTTTCTAATGCTCTAGTATAAATTGAATATTGACTATTTAAATCATTTAATGCAGCTTTTAAAACGTTAATTTGGAAAACGCCACCAACAGTTTCTGCGATAGATGCCTTTTGAACTGTATTCAATTTATCATAAGTTGTAGCTAATGAATTTAATATATTCATCAAGGGAAGAATATTGCCCTGTGCATCTTTTGTAGCTACTCCAATTTGCTCTAAAGCATCTAATGTGTCTGTTCTTTGTAATCTTGTGAAAATAGTTTTTAAGCTATTTCCAATTACTGCCCCACCTCTAGAAGTTATTTGTTGAGCAGAAGTAACAATAGCTATTAATTGATCAAAAGAAACTCCAGCGTCTTCAGCAGAACTACCAACTCGTTTAATAGCTTCAGCAAGGTCACCAGAACTGACTGCAAATGCAGCGTCAACTGCAGCTAATTTATTAACAATTGTTGTAGAATCTAACGCTGATTTAGAGAAAGAATTAATTGCTGCGGTCAATGCTTCTACCGTTGATACTGTGTCCATTCCACTTAATCTAGCTAATATTAATGCATCGCTTGTTCTTTTTAATGTTTGTTCTATGCCCAAGCCTTGACGAGACAATTCTGTGGCTGCTTTAGAAACAGCATCAAAACTTTGACCTGTATTTTTAGCTATATTAAATAATTCACCACCAAAATTTCTTAAAGAAGAGCTACTAGCGCCTAATATTACATTAATATCTGCTAATGCTTTTTCTACTTTAATTGCTGTTCTAACTGTATCCGCAAGCGCTTTTTCTATTGCAAAAATCGCACCCGCAGAGGCGCCGAAAGCTATAACACGAGCATTAGAAGCGGCTAACGATTTGTCAAATTCGCCTAATTGACCACTTATTTTGCCTAATGGCTGACCAAATCCTTTAATATTTAAATTAATTGATTGATTAGCTACTTTTGCTATATCTTTCTCTAGTTGTCGGGTGTTACCCGCGACATCAATAATTATATTTCCTTCGCCTTGCGCCATACTATAATTTACACATTAATTATAATAGGAATTGAAAATTATTCATGTAATTTGATTATTTCAGCAAATGACAATTCTCCACCTTTTTTCGAAGCTTCTACGGCCAAATCTACCACAACGTCTCCTTTATTTTCTGCTATTTTCTGCATTTCTTTTTTTGTAGCTCCTATATAAGATCCTCCCATATTTTCTTTTTGTTTGCTAGCCGCCTTATCTTCTTTATTTTCTGTATTTATGTTTGATCCAGAAGATTCGTACCAAGCAACTAATTTATCAAAATCTTCGTATAAATCTTCTGTAGGGAAATTGTTAGTTTTTACTAATATGTTTTTATAATTTTTTAATTTTGATAAAACTTCAGATTGGTAAATAGTTAATCTTAGAACTTCTTTACCAAAAAAATCCATTACTCCATCTTCAAAAAGAAATATAGCATTAATAAGAGATGGTAATGCAGCAATTTTTTTTATATTTTTATTAAATTTTCTTGAATTTATATTATAAAACATAAATAAATCGTCTGTATCGTCAATAAAAATTTCTTCTATATTTTTTTTATTTACTACGCACTCTTTAAATTCTGGATCTTTATAAAATAAAGATAATACAAAATATTCATTTGATTTTTTGATTGCATAAGTTTCTGCGGTCGAGCCAATTAATTCTTCTTTTTCGGTAAGAATATCGATATGTTCTTTTTCTAGAATCGATATTTTATCTGAAATTTCTTTAATTTGTTTCGATAAAAATAATTTACTTTTTGTTTGTTTTAAATTATTTAATTCTATTCTAATACTCTCTATTCTTTTATCTTTTTCTGCATCCCAAAGTTTTTCTTCAATTAATAAATTTAATCTTTGTTTATTGCTTAATACTCCTTTAGAAATTGATTCATGATAGTAATGTAAATATTTTTGATCAGAATAAGATATATCTAAATTAGTAGGATGTTTTAAAAATAAATCTTTACTTTCAAAATAAGAAAAACCTTGCAAAAATTCTGCAAGCAAACTGTTTACTTCTTTATAGGTTTTAAATTCATTCACTTATAAAGAATTATCTTTATCGTAGAATTCTTCTACTTTTTTAAATTCTTCTGGAGTAGAAGCTCTACCCATATACCAAAAACTCAATAAATAAGTTAGTTTTCTAATTGCTTTTAAATTGAATTCATCTCCACTTTCTTCAATTTCATCATACTTTGCTAATTTTTCTTCAAATGAACCTATGCCGAAAAGCGGATCAATTTTACCTTCTTGATCTTCTGTGTAACTAACATTTAAAATCCACCACATGATTACATGATTTCTCGCTTTGTTTTCTGCTGTCTGATCAAACAAGCTAGATTGATTATATTCAATTTGTTGAATTTGGCGACGAGCATTTGCAAGATCAAATAGCGCTGTTTCCATTAATTTATGCTCTTCTTCTGTTTTTTTATCTTTTAAAAGAAGTCTTTCGTAATCGCTTTCTACTTTAAAAAGTTCAAGATATAATTTTGTATATTCTGTTTTTTCTGGATCGCTCATTGCTCCACCATCATTTTGATAACGTTTAGATAGTAAAGGTTTTGTAAGTAAACCAGCTTTAACACATTCAGAAAGTTTAATTGCATATACTAATTCTGCTTGCTCGTGTAGTTTTCTATTTGGTTTTAATATTTTAAGTTTAATTGGTGCAGTTTTTTTAACTTTTTTAGTTACTTTAATCTCCTCGCCTTGTTCATTTTTTGTTACTTCCGTCTCTTCTGCTTCAATTTCTTTATTTAAAGAAAATTCATGTAACCATTTAAAATTCATATTTTTTCCTCCAAATTAGATAAATTATCTAAAAATGATTTTGTTTTCTTATAATTCTTTATTCCGCCAATAGTTAAAATAAAGTCTTTCTTTCTTTGCTCATCCCAAGTGCTAAAATAATTCAAAAATCTTTTAGATTTAAAAAGAGCCAAAGAAGGTTTATATATCTTAAATTGTTCACAAAGTTTTTTTGATGTAGTTTGTAAAGATAGATTTGATTCTATCGTTTGCTCTAGTGGGAATATTAAAGTTCTTTTCATTTTAGTGTAAAATTAAGTTTTTCTAAATTTTTTTCTATTTCTCTGATTACTTCATTTCCATTATCTAATATTTTTTTCCTTATATAATTATATTTGTTTTCATCAAAATAATCAACATTTTTTAATGTTTGTAGGTCAATTTTACTATTTAATTTATTTAGCATATTAATATGGTCTTCTTGAAGATCTTCAATTAAATTAATATATTTTTTATATAAAGTTATAATATTTCTTTGTATTTGAAAATACACAAAGCTTTTGAGCTTGTCCTCATTATTATCCATAAATATCCTTTTGCCTTAACTTAAGTTACACTGGATTTATGCGGAAATAATTTAAATTATCATTGACACCACCTACAACACTTTTAAAGCTAAGAGCGGCTGTTTTATTTGGCCCAATACTTGAATTAAAATTTTCTGAAACTAATTTACAATTACCTATTTCATATTTTTTCAATGGGGTAGTTAAAATTACATTAATTGAAGTTAAACCACTTGCCATTTGATTAACAGTATCCATTTCAATGTCTCCTAATATAACTTCTGAATTCATATTAATTTCAATTGGATATGTTATATACATATATCTAGCTAGATTTTCTCCAAAAAATACTTCTGGTTGCCTATTAATATTTAAAGATAAATCAAAATTTTGTATTTTAAAATCTCCAGTAGACATACCCAAGCCAGTTAAATTCAAAGATAAACTATCGCTTTCGCATGTTTGCGGTTGACTAAATCCCGTGGGTATTATTTGTTCATAAGAAAAACCAGCAGTATTAGTATTAAAATTTAAATCATTACAAACAAACTGCGCTTGTACGGTTGCCAACTCTCCAACTCCTCCTCGAACAGCATAATTAGTTAAATATCCACTTTTAAATAATAATAAACCATCTATATCTCCAGATAAATCCATTCCTTCTTTGCCAATAAAACCTGTAAAATTTAATGAAAAATTATCATTTAAAATACCACTTAAAGTACCATTGCCAGTGCTTAAGCCTATTTTAAATTCATTATCTATATTATTTAAAAGATATTGTAGATTAAGATTTATATTTGGTTGCCCATTAACAATTTGATTTTTAACACCTAAATTACCATATTCATTTACATTTTGATATGGCAAATTAAAATCATAATTCATTGATTGAACGCCAGCAATAGTTCCTCTATTAGAAGCAGCCCCCAACGTATTATATATTATTCTTTTTCTTGGCATTTGAATATATTACACAAGTATAAAAAAATAACCCCAAGTTTTAGCTTGGGGTTATTTTAATAAATATAATTATTATTATTTATGGGCCTTCAATGAACAAGCCCTTCTTTGTGTCAGTTGGGCCAGCTATTTGTGCGCTAAATCCTAGAGTTACAGATTTATTATCACCTATAGCAGAGCTTACTTCTTGAGAGTCTAACTTTGCTCCTTTTAAAGTATAACGCATAGCTTTTGTTGGAGGAGTGCTTGCTAAACAATCTGCTTCTGGTTGGCCTAGAGTAAATTGTAGGTCCCAAGAATTAGCATCATTACAAACTATATCAGTTAGAGCATTTCCTAAATTATCAGTTCCACCAATATCACCTACGATTGCCTCTACACTTGCTGTGACAGTTACTGGGAATGAAATCTCTCTAGAGAATGCATATTTACTTCCTAATTTTTCAATTGCTTCTCTACCAATATCAGTTGATAGTGAGAAGCTTTGAATTTTTAGATCTGCCGCATTAAATCCTACTCCGCTAACCGCAAGAGTAATATCGCCGGGGCGAAGAGCAGTGAATCCAAGACCAGTTGTTGGAGTTGGGATAGTAAATGCAGTAGAGGCATCTGGTGCTCCGTCCAAAGGATTTACAGTTGGAACATATCCAGTTGTTGCACCATAAAATTTCATATTTAAAGCTTCTGCATTAACTGTTACTGTTGGGAATCCTCCGACTGCAGCTTCTATTGAATAAGATGTTAGACCAGCGTTACCAATACCAATTACTCTACCAGCTCCACCATTAACGCCAGTTTGAGCTGTATCAATATTTGCATCTGTACCTTCTGGAGAAACATAAATATAATAATTTTGTATATCTCTTCCGCCAGATAGAATGTCAGCTAATGCACCTTTGCTTGTGCCAAGTACAAAACCTATACCAGTTTCATTAAATCCATTATTTGCATAATAACTAAAATCTAAACTAACAGTAGGTTGCTCTACGATGATTCGATCAATTGCGCCTAGCTGCCCAAATTGATTAATATCTTGTCTTGTGATATCAAAACTATAATTTGCGCTTTGGACTCTGTTTAGTTGGGTTGGTGAAGAGGCTCCAGTTGGTCCTACAAAAAGGGCTTCACTTTGATAAATTATTCTTTTTCTTGGCATGTTTTATTTCTCCTTTGAAATCTTTCTTATTATTACAGCAATTTTATACCTAAGAGAAGTTTTTTTTATGCTCTTGGATATCTTATGTTGCTTAGAGAAAAATCAACAAAAGCAGAATATACTTGATTGTTATTAGTTTTGATATTAGCAAATATTTTACTAATATTTACCTCTGATATATAAAATGCATCATTAGACACGTTAATACCAGCTATTAAGCTATTATAGTTATAAAAACCACTATTTAAGCTACCAAAATTATTATATGGGCTAGTTCTTATTAGTGGAATATAGCACCGAGCAGTATCTTTTAAAATACTGCATACAGCGTCAAGATTAAAGGCGTTATCAGCTAATACTATAGCTCTTACTTCCATAATTGTATCATCTTGTCCACCTAAAGCAAAAGGTTCATTTGATCCCCCATTATTTTTTAAAAAAATGCACGGATATGTTATATTTTCGATAGCTAATCCCGTAGGCGTTTGAGAAGTTTTGGGCTTTACTTGATATTGAGTTTCAAATAGTATCTCTTCTTCTGGTTGACTAGTTAAATATATATTAAAATCTTTAACAGCATATTTGCCACTTAATACATTTCCAGCTTGATTTGAATTAAAATATATTTGACCTTGATATGGATTAATTCCAGTTAAATTACTAGATCCGACATTATTTAAAGATCCATTAATGTATACTCCAGATAATAAATTTGCGCCAGTTATAGAACTATCACATACAATCTGTTTAAATGGTAAACCATAACTATTAAATCCATTATATATATTTGTTATAGGATAAAATAAACTAGAGAAATTTTTATAAGCTTCACCTTTACTTAAAATTTGATGATCTATCCACATTATCATGCTTGACATTAAAATATTATCTAATTGGGCTTTCATTATTTTGCTTCTTTTATAAATTTATTGATAAGATCTGACATATATTTTGTTGGTTTATATGCATTTCCTCTAATTTTATTTTTAGATTGTAAACCTTCTTGAGATCTTCCTTCTGAAAATGTTTTATATATATAATTTCCAAGTCCAGATATTCCTCGTTCTATGCCAGCAACCCAACTTTTTCCACCTTCCCAAGGAAGAGGCGTTTCTGCTTTGATTTTATCTAACGTAGGATACTCTATTGAGAATTGTACTTTTTCGCCAATATTTCTTTTTTTAAAAATAAATTTTTTATTTAATAAATTTCTAAGCTGGCCGATGGGATTATCGTCTTTATAGAAACCAATAAAACTAAATAAATTACCAATTCCATTCAAGGTTCTTGAGATATTAGTTCCAGAAGCTCCTGCTTCAATTTCTTTTGTTATTGGATGATTATCAAAATTCTCTAAAAAATTATCTTTACTTGTTTCAAATTTTTCACGAGCAAGAGATTCTGCTTGTTTTTGAAACTTTTTATTTTTATTTACTATTTTAGAAAAATTTAAATTAACTTTACCCATTATCTTGTTTCCTTTAAATAATAAACATATAAAGTATTATTTTGATAGTGCTTGGTTATGCTTGTGCTAAATATATTAAATATTTTTCCATCAAAAGAAATATTTTCTGTTTTATCTGTGTCTATATAATTTTTTGCATCTTCTTTTACATATATTTCTACTGGTTGATTTGTAAATTTAATTTTAATTTCTAGATCTTCTTTTAAGTTATCCATTGGATTATATTTAATTACTGCATCAAAAGATTGATTTCTTGGCGTATAACTATAATCAATAATATTTGAAGTTTCTTCGTATCCAAGCATTTGGTTTTGAGTATTTTGAACTATATTTTTAATAGGTTCTTTATTGACTATTATTGTTTTTTTAAAAGTTTCAAACCAAGTATCTACTGCATTTTCATACCAGTTTTGATCACCTACGCTTAAAAAACTAGTAGCCATAAATTTAAATTGCGTCTAAATTTCTGATATAGTTACTATAAGTTACGCTTCTTGACAAATCTTGTATTGTATCGTCTCCAGCGACTTGCAAAGGAGCAATTTCATTAATTTCATATTTATCAGTCAATATTTTAAGCTCTGCATCTGCTTGTTTCTTTAGTTCTGAATAAGTTTTTGCTAGTTCATTTTTATTAATTTTACGCGCAGAGAATCCATTTTGACTTATATCAATTACGCTATCTGTGCTAGCCGCACCAAGAGCATTACGAAAAAGACGCTCATAGTAATACACTGTGTATATTTTTTTGAATATAGTTTTTTCATTAATACCAAAAGGGTCTTTTGCTTCGTCTGAGCTATATATTTCTAAGGTAGTTTCGTTAATTAAATATGGTTTATTTAAAAGAACATTTAGTTTTCCTATATTGGTTCGTAGCCAGTAAGCTACTGAAGCAATACTTATATCACTTGGTTCGCCTAATTCACGATATACTTCGTCTGCAACGTCTACTATTTTTGTGGTCATATAATAAATATTACACTATATAATAATCATTTTTTAGCTCAAATTCAAAAATGGATATAAAAATTGAATAGATCCAGTATTTAAGCCAGAGCCATCATCAAGATAACTATTATTTTCGCAAAAGCATAGTCTAAGGGTACAAGTCTGCGCTTTACCACTAGCTCCATCGTCTTGTGGAGTATTTACAAATGTTGGAATTTCTACTCTATAAGTTAAAAATTTCCATTGATTAAATACTGAACTTTGGTTTATTTCGTCAAGTTTTTTAAACTTAATGAATGCTGACCCAAGCCATTGATTATATGCTTCATAAGTCTTAGCTGCATCATATGTATTAAAATATGTATAAGTAGAATTATTTCCAAGAAGATTAACTCCACCACCATGTATTATTGAGTAATTTAAATAGCTATTAGAAAAAACGGGCGTAGATCTTGAAAAATTTATAGCAATTGCTCCAAAATTTAATGATCTCATTGGGTCATTACTAGTTACTCTATAAAAACATCCAAAATCAACATAAGTTTGAGTAGTAATTGAAACAGAACTAGATGATATATTATACAAACTCCAATCATTAGCAAGATTTGTTGTGCCTATAGGATTTTTTGTAATATTTCTCGTTATTCCAACCCCTAATCGTGAGCCAATTCCTGCAGCTTTTAAACAATGAATATTTCCTCCTCCAGCTGGTATACTTTCGGCGCTGTCATCTGATTTTAAATAATATTTTAAAAATACATTATAATATGGTGAATATTGACCCCAACCATTTGGAGCTCTTTCTGTCCATTTAGCTACTCCACCTTCAGTAGGTAAAACTATAAATTCATTATTAGGATATAAAGAATTATTATCTCTTATAGATCTAGGAAGATAAGGAAAAGCTTTATTGCTACTTATAAAACCAGAAGAAGTTGATGGCAAGACTATCATGTGCTAGTATTTCCATACATTATGTATCCATTGTTTCCTGTATGAAGAATTGAAATTGTTGCATATTGAGCTGCTGTTCTAAATTGATTATTATAACTATTGACTATAACATTAGATCCAATACCAGTAATTAAAACTTGTCCCAAACCAATTTGAATTATTGAAGTATTAAATCCAATTGGATTGCCACTAACAATTGATCCAGTTATTATAGTTGGTGAATTAGCAAGGATTAATCTACTATTTTGAGTTCCTGTTATATCAAAGCTCGCTGAAACATTTAAAAGATCTGGAGTAGCATTAATTAAATTAGAATTATTTAAATTTAAACCAGAAGAAAAAATTCCAGAACTAGTAAAAGTCTTAACACCACTTATTGTTTGATTGCCAAATGTTAAAACTGAAACTCCACTTAAACTATTGATTTTATTATCAAGAGTTGAACCAGTAGAAGCAAGGTTAGCTGAAGTAGCATATAAAGTTGAAGATCCAGTAAGCACTTGATTTCCATTAACAAAAAGTCCACTTGTAAAATTACCGCTTCCGTAGACTGTAAAATTATTACCAGAAATAACTAAAAAGTCACCTTGCGCTGAGTCGCCAAATGTTGTATCTTGTATGAAAGTTTTAGTTCCAGAGATAGTTTGATTTCCTGTTGTAAAAACGATATTACTAGCTGAAGAATTTATATAGCCGCTGAGATTGTTAATTCTGGTATTCAAAGCAGAACCAGTAGAAACTAGATTTGTACTTAACGTATCTATACGAGTACCTAACGTACTACCAGTCGTTGATAGATTCGTTGTAAGCGTATCTATACGAGTACCTAACGTACTAC
>Ga0209617_10000529_pt1 | contig 16928 bp, 10 predicted proteins | sample LakEriepJuly2011_2_FD_187459 | JGI IMG/M metagenome (GOLD analysis project Ga0209617, IMG submission 187459) | Freshwater microbial communities from dead zone in Lake Erie, Canada - CCB epilimnion July 2011 (SPAdes) (version 2) | ecosystem: Environmental > Aquatic > Freshwater > Lentic >... | reverse complement strand
CGGGATTGATTCAACTACAACACAGAAAATCGGTATAGAATTTACACCTCCATTATTGAATAATGGCGCCACTCCACTTGTTTTTACTATAAAATATACACGAATTGGTGATATTGCAGGGTATGGCAGCGGCAGCAGCAACGATATTTCATTTGTGATTACTGATAGTGTTCAGGAACGACAAATTCCGAGAGATGCATCAAATTCTCTCGCCATTCGAACCATCGGAGTAAAAGGCGACTATATACGAAAAGAAATTATACCGCCATATAGTTCTATTGTTACAGGTAATTACAGATTTGAAGTATTTACAAACAATATTTATGGTATCTCGCAAGGTCCAGATATATCGTTTGTCATACCAATATACTCATTCAACGACGCAAACGCCACAGGGGCGTTGATCCCGCGCATTATAGCGCCATCATTTTCATCTTATTCTACTCCGGCGAACGCCGGTATTGTTAGTATCGTTCCATCTGACTCTTCTTTTCGGTTTCGATGGAAACAATATCGCGGCGCTGGAAATGGAAGCACCGGCGAAAATGCATACAATGGATGGGTGTATCGTATTCAATACACAGATGATAAAAATTATTGGTATTATCTTCCGTCTTCGTCATCAACACCCGAAACCGCGAAATATCCCGAATACACGGTTCCATATAACCGAACGAGTATAGGGTCTGATACCGATAGTTTCGAATATTTCATCGATATTAGTCGTAATGTAATCAATGGCGCGCGATATTATGTCCGTTATTCTGTTGTAAATGCACTTGGCGACGCAAGCGAATACACACAAGTTACTGATACCAACTTATTGCTTGTATCCGTTGTGACAGGTAAACTGCCGCAACCACCACAGATTTTCAACGCGGCTGTTGACGATCGAATGGTCCGCCTTTACTTTGATTGGTATAAAGGTCCGCCAATAGATCAACAGGGAGGCGGTATACCATCAAGTGAATTAACCGGCGGTCCGCCTATATTAGATTATCGCATCGAGAGATATATCATATTACGCAATGGCAATTCAATTTCAATACCATCCACACCGAGCGAGGTATTCAATAATGTGATCGGACCCTATTATGAAGATAGAACTGATATACGAATCAATGGAACTGAATTCCTCTATAGAATTTATTCCCGAACATCCGTCGGGTTTTCCACACTTTTTAATAGTGTTACGGCAATTCCGTCTCGTAAAAGCGACATCGTTTACGGCGTATCTTCTGCAGTCAATACATCTCGCATCACTTTATATTGGAATCCTCCTAGGATTTTTGAATCAGGACTACCAATTGTTCAGTATTATATTGAATATCGGTTATTTACTTTCACAACAATTGATCAAATACCGAGAGGAAATATTATTGGGACATTTACGAATCCAACTACACTTACCAATACGATTCAAGATATGAATTCTATTTTGGTGAATGATGCATTATGGACCAGTTTAGATAATAATGACAATAATTATAATACGAGTGTAATTGCCAGTGTGTATACAAAAAGCGCGAATCTATTTTATACAATTACCGGGTTATTTAATAATCGCGCTTATTTATTTCGTGTTGCAGCAGTTACTCAAGATAAATCTCGCCGAAATTTAATCGGTTTACTGAAGGTAATCGGAAGTAATAGTCCATATTTATCGCGCCCAACTATCGTCGGTAAAGTGCCTGAACGCATTATTAATCCAGAATATACGATTGGTTCTGAAAATATCAACATAACATGGTCGGGAACAAATGTATCAAATACTGAATCCATCATACGTTTCATCGTCGACTATCGTGTTTTTGGTTCTAGCGCCGGATATTTAACGCAAACATTCGAGTATATAAATAGTTTAATATTCAATAATGACGTTGATACGGTTTTATTTTCAGTTACCATCACTGGTCTAGAAACAAACGTTACTTCACGACCACTTACAAATACAGATAGTTATGAAATTATTGTTTACGCTGAAAATGCAGTCGGTTTTACAAATGCCGTCGATAGAATTATTCTGAATTCAAATAAACAGTTTAACGACGTATACGAAAATTTGACAATTCCGCGTTTGGTTCGCCCTACATCTATACCATCACTCGTTGTAGAAGTGCGTGAGTAAATTTGTTTTTACAATATTACGAGTATGTATACATCTATGGGAACACTACAAGTGCCGGTGTTATCAAATTTTGTGGTAGAACCACGGGTATATGGATCGGTTCCATTTACTCTATCCAAACCGACTTCTACAAATACGAGTGCGCTTGCAACTTATACGTTTACAACCGATACTTCTGGATCACAAATTATATCTATTAGCGGAGAAACAGTAACGATTCTAAAAGCCGGGAATGCGAATATTACAGCAACACAATCTGCAACACTCGGGTTTTCTTCAGCGTCAATCGCAAGAATTTTTACTGTAAATATTGCAATACCCACATTGTCGAATTTTGTAATCCCGAATAAATCATTCGCAGATATTTCATTTATAATACCAAATCCGAGTTCAAATAGCGCGGGTCCATTTTCTTTTATTAGTTTATCTCCGACAATCATAACCGTGAATGGAAATATTGCAAATGTAAAACGGGTTGGACGCGCTAGTATTAGAGCAACGCAGTTTTCATCTGGAAATTATGGAAGCACAAGCGTCGTTGCTGATTTTGACGTTCTTACAAGTATTGTCCGCGTAGGTGTTCAAAATCAAATCGATTTATCTTGGAATCGACCCAGCGAAAATGGCGCAACCATCAAAAACTATTTTTTTTATGTGGAAGAACGAAAAAGTGCAATAACGCCGGCTCCTTCCGTAAGTACGATCATGGAAACGGTTCGTCCAACCGTATCGTCCTATTATTCTTATGCATTACCCGTTCCCTATTACACCCCATTGTCATCCGTCGCTTTGTCAAGTGGAATCGATATTAATATTTCTAAAACGTTGTTCAACATAACGACATCTCTCACAGTTACTCAAAAAAATTATTTTGATCTTGGGTATTATGGCGAAATAGAGTTATCATGGACCTATCACAACGACCGTCCTATATTAGAATTAACTCCAGGCGTGACAGCCTCGACAACAATGACTCTTTCATTATATAAGGAAGCCAGCACTAACACCGGCGATAATCGCATTGATTTTCTACGAAGTATTGAACGAATTTACGACTCGGAAGTAAATTGTCTAGGTCCTCGACCTCAAAATAATAATAAAACAATGACAGATATTTTTACAATAAATTTTGATACAGGTTTTGATTCTGGCGCAGGGACTGCAACCAGTGACCGATTATTGAAATACTTGAAACCAACAGATCTTATATCCGGTAGTGTGAAATTCACTGATTTGAGTTATTCATCCGTGACGTCAAGTGTCGATCTCTCATATAGTATTATTCTAAAAAGTATTCGTATTACACCGTTTCGACAAGCCATAACGAGAGATTTTACTTCCCTTGGTTTTGGTCGCGGGATTGCCGATACTGGAGTCGGGTTTACCGTTTCAACAGTTAATGCATTTGATCCGTTATCTTCGTCCGGGATATTGTATCATACACCCAAAATGACGAGATCAATGACCGATTTTAATGAAGCCAAATGGACGTTTTCGTGGAATTATGGCGCCAATATGGCAAAATTAATAACCGATATATCGTTTTTGCCTATTCCGATTCCTGGCGGCGCTAGTGTCGTTGACATAAGTAATTTGATTATTCCGGTTCAATTGCGTATTCGCGGATTCTCTCGACCCTATTCTAGCGTTTCTTCCAGTATATCGACTCAACAATATAATACAATGATCGTCTCCACTTTTCTCGAAAATACCAATAATATATTATATCATACACGATTGTTATTTGATGTTTCGTTGAATCTCTCGGCGTCTCATTCTGAAATCATCAACGGGACAACCCAATCAACTACATTTGACATTTCTGGCGCGTCTGGGTTTCCATTATTTTCAAGCGCGCTTGATACGTCACATACGCAAATGGTATTTCTTTTTCAACTTTCGATTTCCGATCCGAGTTACAATGCATATTTTCGGTCGATTTCTAATTCGAATGATGCATTTCGCGTAAAAATGTTGTCACAAACATTCACTCCTCGTCAAGAATACCGGTTTGGTGGTCCTGATCCCGCTATTGCTTCATCTAATTCACTCACAAGTCTTACCAAAACTACGTATAATATATCGGATACATACACAAATATACTACCCATTTACCGTTATTATAATTTGACAAATGGGGTTTTTTATTCATATAAGATCGCATCAAATAGTCGCGCTGGAACGAGTCCATTTTCCGAATTATTAACTCGACGTTGCGGTTCAGTTCCGAATCAAATTGTAAATCGTATCGTAGATAATCAGAATACATTAACAGTTGAATCAGAAAGAACCTCAAATCAAGTAAATATTTACTGGGAAAAACCGGGGTTTTCTGGATACGAAATTACGCATTTCGTGATTCAAATTATAATCGATGAGAATGGTCGATGGTTGACCATATTAGATTATACGAAGGATTTATCTCATAATCAAATTACATTTGGGAGTTTTGACGACATTATTGTCCCGATTACGAATCAAACAGATACAATTTATAGTCGAGTTATTAATACATACAGAAATAAATTGACCGGAGTAGGTGGTTCACTTATTAATGGTGGCAAATATTACTTTCGTTTGGCAGGTGTCAATGAATTAGGTTATTCACCTTATTCGACTATATTATCTGGAATCGTATTTGCTCGTCCAAATAGTTCAATTATTACGTTCGTGGATACTCTTGTTGGCGATAATTTAGTTTATATTACATGGAAAATACCAACAGATGATGCAGGTTCGCCAATATTAACGTATATCATCGATTACCAAGAAATCGGTGCTAACATAAAAAGACAATATAAAGAAAACCAGGAGGTCCCTTCCGCCAACGAATTGAAAAATAGGTTTTTTACCGTTTATACTAAGATCAAAAATTATGATTCATTGACTGCTAGTGAAAAGGTGAATTTGGATATATCGCGCAATGAATTAACCAAATACATTATTCCGCCAACACCGATTGTTATCAATGATTCTGATTATATTTTAAATGTAACGAATACGAACCCTCCAAATAAAATTGTAAAATTGTCATTTTTCGAGAAGACATTTACATACATTAGTGATGAACTTAAACAGAATGTATTTGATATAGCAAATATTCAATTGAAATGGTATTATTTTTCCGATAACCTATGGCCGGATGATGCAACGACCGTCTCATTTAAAATGTCGATACGCGGACATTTAATAGATTTCAGCGGAAATGGCGCACTCGATATCAGTAATATATTTTATATCCCACCTGGTAATGTGAATGTTGCTGGTGGCGTAGAAAGATACACAGTAAATCGGACCATGTTTTCCACAGCTTCAAATGTTAAATATATTAATTATAAAACTGGTCTAGAAATTGTCAATAATGATGTTCCTAACATACTTATTCCCACACTTCCAAGAATCGATTCATACAATAACCGGCGTTATAAACTACAAATCGAATATGAAATAACCGAGTTTTTTCCAAATACAGACACTTATCGGTTTTTTCTTTATTCTGGACCAATTGTTATCAATGGAAGTGCACCTGTTCGAACATCTCCAAATATTAACCTTAACACCATTTTTACATATAAAATAGTAAATGTTCCCAATGTGTCTCCTATAGAAAATAATAAAACATACAATTTCACGTTTACACCATTCAATTTGAATGAGTTTTTTCCTGTTACAAACAGTATATCATGCACGATCGGAACGTCATTATCTGTCCCAATCAGTGAAATGTCTTATTCATTAATCCCTACTAGTGCAGGTGGAAGGGTAGTTCTTCAATGGAACTATTTAGAAATATCGGATTATAATATTATTATAACGATACCAGAAGATTTTCAAAATGGCAATGAAGAATACGAGTCAACAAATACAGTTACTGGCACACGCTCAATCTTTGTGAAGGGTCTTAATAGAGATAATAATAATATTGTGACCTATTCTATACCATCTACTGAAACAAACGATATATTGAGTGGAAATGCGCAAAAATATTTGAGATCAGGGCGCGCATATACGATTACGGTTGGAGCAGTTAAAATTGTTTTAGACGCTATTGGAAATCGAATTCCTTTAGCGTCACCAATAAGAACCATAAACCCGACAGGGACATATATCATTCCAATACGTGCTCCATTACGCCCATTAGATTTACGCGCGTTGGGATATAATGGATTTGTTGAATTAAAATGGAAACTACCGAACCTCGAGATAGACCCGAATTATTACATCACAACTGCATATGATACAGATCCGCCTATGCCTTTTTACCGCTACAAGCATTATTCGATCGATTTTCGTGATATTTCCGCAAATTCACAGGCGCCCTGGATTTCACTTGCTTCTGAGATTGAAATACTTACTAGCAATATTCCTGGAACAGTAACCATATACACCGCATCCAATCTTACGAACGAACGTGGTTATCAATTCCGTGTTCGTTTAACCATTATCAATAGTTACAATAACCAACGCGCCTTTTCTGATTATTCGTATATGTCGAATATAAATAACGTTGCTGTCACCGAAATTTCCGGAAATACGATATATCCGTCATCTTTTCCTTACAAACCAAGCGCGCCGATCATGAATTTCGCGAATCGTGTAGAAACGCTACCTGGTTCATTCAATGGATTACTCGTTTCTTTCGATTATCCGGAATATAATGGCAACGCTGAAAGGTATGAATGTTTTATTGAATATACGCAACCTTTTGGAGTGTCTGGTTCAGGGACGGTGTGGACTGACATATTTGATTCCGATCCAAATAAAGGTATTGCAAATAAAAGTGATAATACGTCAATACTTACGTCAATATCTGATAACTCTCGTTTATTGACTTCGGTGTTGAACGGAACCACTCGCACGCAAAGGTTTACGATCATTTGCAAAGAAACAATCAAGAAATATGGTATTCGTATTCGATTGCTCGGTAACAACATTACAACGCCGTATACAAATATAGATCCAACTACAAATACAATTCCGAATTCATTATATTCTGATTATTCGTCAGTTGATTACATTGATAATTTCTAATTCAATGAAATCCAAAACATTTGACATACGAATTGCACTGGCGTTCGTTCGTTCGTTCGTTCGTTACAACGAGACATTTTGAAGTGCGGTTATATCTTCCATTGTAAGTGCATCTGGAAATTCTACGTTGAATTTTATTTTAAGAGAACCGACTTCGCCATTTTTTTCTAATCCCAAACCTGGTATTGTTTTTACACTACCCGGTTTAATGATATTTCCCGGTTTATTTGCCAACTTAAATACCTTACCGTTGATATGATTGATTTCAAAATCGAAACCACAGAGCGCCGATTTCAATGATATCGTCTTTTCGAGACTAAGATCCAGGTTTTCTACTTTAAATACTGCATGCTGTAGCACATTTACGATAATTCTGATATCACCTTTCATTCCGACCTCGTTCATATGTCCGCAGTCATTCAATAGGATCGTGTCTCCTGATTGGACACCTTTTGGAATTTGTGCATGAATCGTTTCGCGTTCGATTTTGACAATATCATTATCTGGAACATGACGGTCAATTTCTAGTGGAATCGTGCATCCGTTATAACATTGTTCAAGAGTAAGTGAAACTGTTTTGATGATTGCTTCGGGAATTTGATACACACGGACATGTGGATTCTGCTGTGGTTGCGACTGATGCGACCCACTCATTGGACGACCATTATGGAATGCTTGAAATACGACCTTCGGTCCTTGATTACCGTCACTTCCTCCACCTCCAGCCACACTGCCAAATAACATATGAAGTAACTCTTCTGGAATACCTGGCGGAAATCCGCCTCCGCCTCCGCCTCCGGCCCTGCCGAAATGAAACATATTTGGATTCGGATGAAAACTGTTCATTCCGCCACTGCTACCTCCTGTGCCGAATTTACGCATCATATCATAATTCCGACGTTTGTTTGCATCAGAGAGAGTCGCATATGCATTATTCAGTTCCTGGAATGTTTGTTTACTTTCGTCGGTATTTCCATTCTTGTCTGGATGATGGAGCATGGACATACGGCGATACGATTTTTTAATCTCATCTTCGGTCGCCTTTTCATCTACATTAAGAATTTTATAATAATCTTTACTTGCATCGGGATCGCTTGTATTCATCGATGGAAAATCATCGTCAAAGTCGCCACTTGTCTCGAAAAATATATTTGGACCTGGATGACTATTTCCTGCACCAAACGGAAAGTTAAAGAACATTTTCGATTGATTGTTGTTATGTTGTTGTTATTATTTAAATGGTATATTTTATATAGTTTATTGTGACGCATATTATCATGAGTGCTTCCACTGACATCCCGTTTATTGCGAAATATCAACCATCTAAAATCGATGACTTTGAACAGTTGGACGAAAACACGATGACCATTATTCACAGTTTGATAACACTTGATAATCTAAATATTATGTTTTACGGTGATTCCGGTTCTGGCAAAACATCCATCATAAATGCGATGATACGTGAATATTACAATAAATCAGCGTCATCTACCGCTATCCAAGAAAATATACTCATTCTAAATAGTCTGAAAGAACAAGGAATTCAGTATTATCGGAATGACGTAAAAGTATTCTGTCAAACCATGTCGATGATCCCCAATCGGAAAAAAATCGTGCTTTTGGACGATATCGACTTAATCAATGAACAGGGACAGCAAGTGTTTCGAAATTGCATCGATAAATACAGTCACAATGTCCATTTTATTTCATCATGCACAAATATTCAAAAGGTCGTGGATACATTTCAATCAAGGAATATCATTATCAAAATCAATCAGTTAAACCACGGATGTCTAAATAAAATCATGCTTAAAATCAAGATGAACGAGAGATTGTCGATCACGAAAGATGCAGAGAGTTTCTTTCTTCAAGTATCCAATGGTTCAGTGCGGACATTGATCAACTATCTTGAGAAGATCAAACTCATTGATCGAGAGATTACATATGAACTCGCAAATAAGATATGCACCAATATCAGTTTTCACCGTTTCGAAGAATATACGCGAGAGATTTTACGATGCGGTAGCAGCAACCCAGATTCATGTGTTCGCGCTGCAAATGCGATTTTATTTCAATTGAATGATGAAGGTTACTCTGTTCTCGATATATTGGATAATTACTTCTTGTTTGTGAAACTTACCCCATTATTTGATGAAAATACGAAATATCGGATTACGTCGCTCATTTGTAAGTATATCACAATATTCCATAACATACATGAACATGATATAGAATTGGCGTTATTCACGAATAACTTAGTGGGGTTGCGCGTGGGGTTGCGCCCCCATACGACGCGGTGCGATTAGGCGGTGCGCGTGGGGGTGCGCGTGGTTGGGCGCGTGGTTGGGCGCGTGGGGGGTTAGCATCCAGTCGCCTTCACCAGCAAATACTTTCCTATAAGCGTATGCGATTCTAGCACTTGTTTCGGTGAAAGACGAGCAAACCACTGATATTTACTGCGTTTCAATATCTCTTGTTCAGGAATATAGAGTCCAGCTGCCGTCGGCGATAGCGGCACATCAATATCCGCCAAGAGTTCTTCCAGCAAGACTGGTTTATTTGTAGTTGTTTTTACGCCAAGTTCTTCCGCCGGAATAATGCTTACCGCATGCGGCGACGTCGCCTGTTTTGCCAACCACCACCTCGTCGTCTCACCTGTAAAATCCATCTCTTGTGTTTGGTCTCGTTCGGTGATTTTCATCAAATAATCCATAAACTCCTTCATGACGGGGTCGAACTTCTTGCATCCCATTATCTTCGTTGATGGCGAGTATTGTCTCTCGGTCGCGAGAGATGACGTCGTTCGTAATTCGCCAATGATCACATTTGCGTGTTCAAGATGCGCATCGTAGAGAGATCGAAGATCATGAAAACATATAAATGAACTCGGCAATAATAAACCACCGTATATATGAAGAACGGTCGACAGTGCAAGTTCACGCATATGTGACCGAAGAGGACGTGGAAGATGTTCTACACGGGCGCGCCATTCAGGAATAATCTTAATAAATGAATCATCGTCAATCAGGCATATATTGAAACTCTCGCCACATGTCTCTATGATATTACGAATCGTCAAATATTGATACGGTTGATTCAAGTTATCACTCGTTCGTGACCCGAAACTCTCCCATGATCGCGCATTCTTATCGAATTCAATATGAATCCACAGTATCGGTTTATTGTTTTTTGTCAGACTACTATCATTCAGCAAGTATTTTTGAATGAGTTCGCCGTCGCTATATTGTTCTTCTATGTCAATTGTTTTCTTGTATTTGTCATAAATGAACCCAATAAACATGATGATCAGATAGGCAATTGCCAACTTCACGACTTTATTTTCAAACATATGGATCGTAATCTCTCGAATATCTATTATATATCCGAGAGATTAAAACTACTTACTCTTCTACATGGCGCCGCCATCGGCAACTCTTAATTCTCCAACCGGAAGATGTCAGAGTATAACTTCTTATGAATATCTCGAGAGATTTCGTCCTGTTTGGCTAAAATGAAAGCGCGGCGTGTGTCTTCCTCTTCTTGTCGCATTCTCGACTGTTCGTAAATACGCTCTTGTTCGACCTTACTCGTCTCTCGATACAAATCCCGGCGCGATTGGTCTCTAAATGTCTGCAGTTCATTGATATTGTTAAACCGTTTTGTCTTATAATAATCCTCTTCGGTTACCGGGATCACCGTTTCAGTATGCGCCTTCTTCAGATCTTCATATCGCAAGTTGCCGAAGAGACCACTCGAATACTCTTGCGGGCGTTCTCTCGTCAGGTCATACCCCCCCGCGCTACTACCTCCAAAATCACCACCCGCGCACTCCAATTCGGTTCTCTCGACAAGCGCATATTTATTCCTGAGTTCTTGCTTACGCTGATTCAGGCGCGCTACTTTATCGGTCCATGAACTGCCGTCATCTTCCGTGGTGTTGTCAATTGTTACGCTCGTATCTGGAGTGTCTGCAGCGTCGCGAAACCACGCGTCATAACCTGTTTCTGCTTCGTCATCTTTCAGGCGATATTGTTCGAATTTCTCATTAAACCATTTGTTAAATTCACTCACCTTCGCTGGTTCATTTTTTGGAAGTTTACTGTCTTTATTGACGCCCATCATTTCATCTAGACGGCGTTTCATTCGATCATGCGTTCCCTGTGCATACTCATCACTGGCGTCGGTCTGAAATCCTTCAGAGCGTATAAGTCTGGTGTAATCCACAACTGATTTGGCGGCGGTAGCGGCGGTAGCGCACCCATCAATCGGTTTATACGGTGCAGATAGTATATCCTTTCCGACACACCGCAACGCCGGAACCACACTGCTCGCCCTTGGCGTTCTCTCGACGCGCTCTGTATAATGCTCGTTAGTGGCGGGATGCCGAATCGTATAAATTTGATGGACGATCCGATACGCTTTCGTGAAAAACAGAAAATACTCTTTCGGAAGTTTGCATTTATCGGGATGCGTCTTCAGAACTGCGATTTTTGCGCGCTTAAGGTCGTCGTCGGTGAATAGGGTAGGTAGATTGAAGAGGGCGAGAATGTCCGGTAAATTATAGTTGTCAATGTTGAGATCGAGAGATTCCATTCGGGAGCAGGATGGGCGAAGGCGGGCGGGGCGGGGATGCGGAGTTGGAGATATTATTATTGTGTATTATTATATGTAATGTTCTAATTTTATGTTAGTTATATAACATAAAATCATATATACTTGTTTATTGACGTTATAACTAACTAACTAACTAAACGTGACACTATTTTCACCAACCTTCATGTGTTTATAAAATATCGTTTTTTGCTTTAGTTTATTGTAGTCTTTGGCGTTATGAAAAGTGATCTTATTTGTTTTATTTATACTGATCATTTGCTTATTATCATCAAACGTAATGGTCATTTTTGCAGATTGACCGGTTGTTTGACCTACCCAAAATATGCGGTTTTTATCACGACTGATATATACAATCATACTGCCTTTATCAATAGTTAGACTAATCCAACCATTTTGGACGAGTCCACTTGAAGAACGTATATCCACATTTTTTGTTGTAAGTTTGAGTTGAAACATTGTATATATATGATAAGTATTATAAGTATGAATCTCTCGACACGCTAGGTTTACACCTTCGCACATCGGGCAAAGAAAGCCACAATATCTGGCGGGTTGGCGCCAGTCACAGAATCAGTTGGAATATACTCGATATTATCCGACTTGTAAAATAGGAAGACGGGAATTCCATTCACCATGCGCTTCTGCTTCATGAATGCATAAAAATCAATGGAGTTGTCTATATTCACTTCATAACATTCTATTGGACGTTCCGAGACATTGGCAACTTGTTGAATAGCGAGATCCTTAATGGACTTACAGGGACGACACCAATCCGCGGTGAGTTTCAGAATGGTATGCTTGCCTTGCTTCGAATTGAACTCGAGGAGTCCTTTGAATGAATCACGGGTAAGTTCGACGGGAGTCAGGGACATTATTGATATATATTGGACGTAGATTTATAATAGATAAACAAAAGAGTTTTTATATTATAATACATTTACGTTTACCGTTTATATCATCGCGCATGAATTGTTCTTTTATTTCTTCGGTTGTTGCTACGTGTTCTTCTCTGTCCACCAGCGCTACGACCCCGCCGTGATGGTCGGCGCGAATGTCTCGGACTTCGGTGTTCCACCGCGCTGCGACGGCGCTGAATAGGTTTGTTTTCGTCCCTTTTCGTCTTGGACGGCGATTTGGAATGCGTAACCGGACGAAACAATGGAGAGTCAGGGGTTTTCACTCGCTGTAACTCTATAGTCGGCACGTATAACGCACCCTCGCGGTTATCTAGTGGTGTAGTGCAAGGTTTTGGTTTACCATCTTTAAATTCCATACATATACCCTCATCGTCAATATTGAATCTGGGAGGAGGTATATCTGCATGAATATCATCGTGACTTGATGTCGTAGCGTTATTTTTTTTTCTTTGTAAAATTTCTTCGGGAACAGAAGGGTTGTAATTTTTTATGAAGTTAATACATTGCTCATATGCTTTAAGTGCAGTATAATATCTAATTTCCTGACTAACTGTTGCAGTCCGGTGTCTTGGATTCCAAGTTTTATGTGTCTTTATCGTATCATACCAATCATAACAAGTTTTTTTAAATTCATTAAGGTCAACATCATCCGTTTTGCACGCATTCAACGCAGTTGTTTCATATATAATTTTACCATCTTTATTATATCCAGCAATTCCTATAAAAACCTCACCAATCATATATACATGTTCGTTTAAAGGCATTGCATTACCAGTTACAGCAATTGCAATTGTCGCATTTGAATTTTTTAAAACCCCAATCGCCATTTCAGATGCGCATTTATGCGTATATACGTTATCAACTTTTACGCTGTTGAAAACTCTTTTCGCATCTGTATCGTATACACCAAACCCGCCATATTTTGCATATCCGGCCCAGGGAATGTCGACTAAAGTTGACATAATCAAACCACAAGTTAAACTTTCGGAAGTCGCGATTTGTAAATATCTATCCACACTACCAGGTTTTGTTTTATCAGCCCACACCGCCATTGAGTCTATAAGTGCTAATAATTCGTAACCTTTCTCTATTGCTTTACGTTGTATTTTTGAAATTGTAGATGGATCATCCGGGACAAGTTCTTCAAAAGTTGGTTGTCTACTCATTGTAATCTATAATATATATTATGTATATATTATGTATTATATATTATAATATCGTCGAGGACATCCCTAGAATGAATCGCATGTGAATGACCTTGTATGTATTAGATATACTATAAACATAATAAAACTATTATACTGTATGAAATAATATACGATACCATTATTTATGACCACATTTCATACATTTATCATTCCTTTCTATAGTTCATGGCTCTATATATGCGCTAGTTATTATGATTATACCTGCGATAAGAATCTATATACTACTAAATTACAAACACATCATATTGAAAACTTGTTTTGGAATGTTTTTGTTTTCCAACCATTCGGATTGGGACTCATTTTATTTGTGCAACCACCTATTACTAATTTACAAGAATCAATGTGGATTGAAATGACGCATATTATACTACAGATCGGGTTTGGAGAGATTTGGTTTTATACAATACATTATCTTCTTCATACAAAATACTTGTATCGGTTTCATAAAACACATCACGAAAATAATGAAGTGATAGGAATATTTGCTCTATACGCACACCCGATTGATGCGATTGTTTTGAATACCGGTTCGATGTTTTTACTCCACTATTTCTTCCGATTTTCAGTGTTTCATTTGTATTTTATTGGAACATTAGCCACCATAAATACCATAGTGTCTTCGCATACGGGGCGTTGTGATCATTTTCATCAACAACATCATCGACGATTCACTTGTAATTATGGTATGGACTTTTTTATGGATAGAATCTTTAGAACGTTACGCGATAAGTAAAATATATTTAGTTATATTATGATTTTTTATTATTATAATATATAACGATATTCGTCTGAAAATGGGTGATGGTAATGTAAAACTTCTTATGTTTTCGGACATAGAGGGGTGTCAAAAGTACAACTTAGTCGTGAAAGAAGGGACTAAAGGTGAATTCGAACAATCGGGCTTTCTTTGCAGTGCTGCGTTTTATAGTGAAATGACAAAACGACTTGATTCAGATCCGAACCTGAATATTGCATTTTTGGGTGATTATTTTGATCAAGGAATGGGTGTTTATGATTCAATAAATGGTATGAATGGTTTACTTGACAACTTCACTAAAGACGGTAAATACAATAAAGACGGTAAAGATAGAGTATTCGTTATTTTAGGAAATCGTGATGTAAACAAGTTGCGTTTTTGTTTTGAATTAGCGAATAAGGATACAGTAATTGGAATACCTTCAAACCAGCAAAGATGGGGAGTGTGGGGGAAATTTCATGATAATTTGGGAACTAAAACAAATGATGAGGTTGCATTGGTCAATCATATCCTATTTGAATCGATGGGTGCAAAAATCGATATGAACAGTCATGGTACAAATAGCGAACCGGATGCAAAACTAATAGGGTTGCATTCGTTTATTCCTCCAGGTAAAGATATAACTGATAGTCAATTGGCACTTAAATATCTTAAGGTGTCGCTGGGTATCATTCCGAGAGATGATGAAACAAAAGATGCACTTGATTTATTAGGTTTTTTCTCTAAATGTAAAATTGCTCATGTATTCGATGGACCGGGCGGAAAAGTGCTACTTGCTCATGGAGGAGGATTTGATTCAGGTGCGTTTTTTGATCAACCGTATGTTTATTCATTTGAAAAAACTGAAGAGGTAACTGGCAAGAACTATCATACAATGTTAGAAGAATTCAGGATGAAGTTAAGCGTTAGTGTTCAAAGTGGAGGTGACCGGGAAGCTGCAAAGCGTTATGGTGATGACCAGTCTAAAAGAAATAAATATGACAGGAAACTAGTTCCATATTCAGTCGATGTATACAATACATTACTTGAACAGGTGTTGAAAGAAATACGTCTTGGCCAATTTACTTGGAGGTTCGTTCTTCTTCAAGCGCTCGGTCTCAAACCTGATGGAGATCCAAATAATGATAAAGACGCACGTTTTAAATCGTTGATACAGTCTTGTAGCCAAGATGGTTGTTCTGGACCAAACCCCAAATTGTCAAATGATCCTGATAGTTCAAAATTAGCAAAGATCCTGAAAGATTCTGGTATTACCCATGTTTCTTACGGTCACAAGCCCATCTGTTTTCCAATTCCAGTTATTTATAAGAGAGAAGGAATAGACGGTGTAACTTTCATTTCAAATGATACAAGCAATGGGAATCGAAAAATAGAAGAAGTTGGTGAGAATACCGCAATTGGAACGATGGTTATATTCGACCCAAAGGGGGTTCAATCAAAAATCGAACCAATTGAGTTGAATGGAAGAGAAAAAAAAGTTGGTATGTATAGTGCGATGTATGCCCCATTAACATTCAATACAACACCATTTTATAAAGTAGAAGATGGTGTTAATGTTCTCAATTATGGTAATAGTAAGGTTGTATTCAATACAAAGGGGGGGTATGATCAACTCAAATTTGAAGGTATTGCACCTGCATCTAACACCGTCACCCAGTCTGACTCCGGCGGTAGACGCCGTTCTAGAAACCGAAAGTATAACACAAAGAAGCGTGGTTCAAAGCGTTTATCTAAACGAACCAAGCGTAACAAGCATCACACAAAACGTAATCGTAAACAGAGAAAGCATTGAAATGTTCATCATATTCTATTACTTGAAATACTTGTTATTTCACGTAATATTATGGTTCTATAACTATTCTCTCGAATTGTAACACATCAATTTTATAAGTTTATGCACGCCCGAAAATATTCGGTTTGAAAAGTCCCTTATCCACCGAAAATAAAACTTTTGAAAAGTCGGTGTTCCACCGAAAATAAAACTTTTGAAAAGTCGGTGTTCCACCGAAAATATTCGGTTTGAATTTGGATTTTTCACCGAAAATATTTGCTTGATATATCGTAATAATATCATATCATTTTCGTAATAAGTTGACACTGACTGTTTGCTACTTTTCTTGCTACTTTTGGGTTTGTCCAAATAAATGTCCAAAACGCCGTTTGCGCCGGAGACTTTTAAAACAAAAAAATCGTGCATTTTCAATTTTATCGTCACAAAGTTTTTTTTCGTAGAAAAATTTGTGACTGATAATTTTTCGTTCGTTCATTTCGGG
>Ga0209617_10000525_pt1 | contig 16944 bp, 8 predicted proteins | sample LakEriepJuly2011_2_FD_187459 | JGI IMG/M metagenome (GOLD analysis project Ga0209617, IMG submission 187459) | Freshwater microbial communities from dead zone in Lake Erie, Canada - CCB epilimnion July 2011 (SPAdes) (version 2) | ecosystem: Environmental > Aquatic > Freshwater > Lentic >... | reverse complement strand
CCGATCTGTCAGCTACAAGCTGGAGGGCTACTTCCGCGGCCCCGTGTCGGGCCAGGCCTCGGTGGAATGGGTGCGCCAGGACAGCCGCTACCAGGTCCACATCGACGCCAGCATCGGCCCCAGCTTCGCCCCCCTGGGCTCCTGGCGCCTGACCAGCGAAGGCGAGATTCAGCCCCAGGGCCTTCGCCCCAAGCTGTACGAAAACATCAACCGCCTGCTGATCAAGACGTCGGCGCCGCGGCTCATCAAGCTGGACGAGGACGAGGTCACCCACCCCGACGGCAAGCGCTACCCCCGCCCGGCCGATGTGCAGGATCCGGCCAGCTTCATGATCCAGCTGGCTTACCAGTTCACGCTCAGGCCCGACCTGCTCAAACCGGGCGGCAGCTTTGAGCTGAACGTCATCACGCTGCGCAAGCTGGAGCAGCTGACCTTCGACGTGGTGGGCAACGACGTTGTGCGCACCCCGATCGGCGACGTGCCGACAGTGCACGTCCGCCCGCGCAAGACCATCACCGATGGGGGCGCCCTGCCCGCCGACGTGTGGTTCGCGCCCGGCCTGCAGTACCTGCCCGTGCGCATCTACATCAAGATGAGCGACGACGTGTACATGGACATGCAGATGAGCCGCGCACCGCAGCAGGCACCCGGGGAAGGCGCCGCACCGGCCAAGTGAGCCGGCGCGCCAGGTGACAACGGTCAGCCGCCGGCCTTGGCGCTGGCCTTCACCATGCGCTGCTCGAGGGTGGCCGCGTTGGCCGCACCGGGCAAGCGGCTGCCGTCCTCGAAAAACACAGCTGGTGTGCCGTTGACGCGCAGCTTCTGCGCCAGCGCCAGGTTGCGTTGGCCTGGCGAGCCGCAAATGCCCAAGGCCTTGGGCGGCGTCACGCCTTGCAGCATCCAGTCCAGCCAGGCTTGCGTGCGGTCGCGTGAGCACCAGAGGTTGTCCACCTTGGCGCGCGAGTCATCGCCCAGGATGCCGATCAAGTAGGTGTGAACGGTCACGTCCTTGAGTTTCTGAATCTCGCGCTCCAACTGCTTGCAATAGCCGCAGTTCGGGTCAGAGAAAACCACCAGGCGGCGCTTGCCGGTGCCCGACTTCCACACCACCGCGTCCTTGGCTGGCAGGTTGGCCACGTCCACGCGGTTGATTTCGTCCAGGCGCTCCTCGGTGAGGTTGCGCTGGCTGCGGGTCTCGATGAGGTGTCCCTCGATCAGGTATTCGCCCGCGGCGTCCGCGTAGAACACGTTGCTGCCGGCTTTGAGCTCGATCAGGCCGTTGATGGGTGAGGTCCGTGCCGAATCCACCGGCGGCAGATCAGGCAAACGTTGCGCCAGCTTTTGCTTGATGGCGGCCAGTTGTGCGGCAGACAGCTCGCCAGACTGGGCATCGGCCACGCCCAGCAGGCTCAGGCAAAGCCCCGCGGCCACCAGGCTTCGGAAGATCGGTTTCATGAAGACATCCTGAGAGGAAATGAAAGGCGGCATCCAGCCGGCGTCAGCCGCCCAGCGCCCGGCCCACGAGCCAGGTCTTGATCGGGCCCAGTTGCTCGACCAAGGACATGCCGGTGTTGCGCACCGCCTTGAGCGGCCCGCGCTCGTCGGCGAAGAGTTGCAGCATGCCATCGGTGAGGGTGGCCATGCTGCGCGTGGGCCATTCGCGGCGGCGAGCGTAGCGGCGCAGGGTGCGTTCGTCGCCGGCAGTGCGCCAGGGCTCCTGGACGCGGGCCTCGTGCAACACGGCCACCAAGGTGTCGACATCGGCCAGGCCCAGGTTGAGCCCTTGCCCCGCCAGCGGGTGCATTTGGTGGGCCGCATCGCCCAACAGCACCCAGCCCGGCCCCGTCCAGCGCTCGGCCTGGGCCAGGGCCAGCGGCCACGAGGCCACTTCGGAGGCCAGGCTCAGTTCGCCGACCTGCGCCAAAGCCTCGGGCTGGGACTGCGCGATGGCCTCGCGCAAGGCCGCTTCGAAATCTGCGGGCGCCAGGGCCAGCAGTTCGTTGGCGCGGGCCTGAGGCACCGACCAGACCAGGCCGTAGGACGCCTCGGGCTCGGGCTGGTTGAAGGGCAGCAGGGCCAGCACATCGGGTGCGCGGAACCACTGGCGCGCCACGCCCTGGTGCGGGCGGCTGGCGCGCAGGCGGGCGGCGACGCCCCAGTGGCCGTAGTCCTGGCGGTCGAAAGACACGCCGAGCGCGCGGCGGGTGTCGGAGTGTTTGCCTTCGCAGATGGCCAGCAGGTCGCACGGCACCGGCGCGCGGCCGTCCTGCAGCGGCGGCACCACGGTGACGCGCGGGGCGTAGCGCAGGGCCTCGCTCAAGAGGCGCTCCAGGGCGCCTGCATCGGCGATCCAGGCCAGCTCGGTCAGGTGCTGCTGCCAGGCGGAAAAGCCCAAGGTCCCGCCGTCGTCACCACGGATCTGCATGTCGAACACCGGGGCCGACCACTCGCGCAAGGCCGGCCACACGCGCAGGCGGGTCAGCAGCGCGATGGCCCTGGCATTGAGCGCATAGGTGCGCACGTCGGCCGAGTGCGGCGCGGCAAAGGCTTCGGCGCGGGCCCAGGCCACAGAGAACCCTTCCGCCGACAAGGCCAGGGCCAAGGCCATGGCCACGGCGCCGGAGCCGCTCACGCAGACATCGGCACGGCCGGACGCGGACGTCGTTGCGCGCAGGGAGGTGGACACAGGTTGGGTCGGTGGGGTCACGGCGGGCGGGGCGGGCAAAACGGAACAGGTGGACCAGGCCACGGCGGGAGGGGCCCGTCGAGCGTTGCGCTCAGTCGGCCACGCAAGCCGCTGCTCGGGGGCAGGCGTTAATCTAACGCGCTTTCAAGTCAGGGCGGCGCGGCGCCCGGGCCCAGCCAACGCTGAGGCAGGTTTCTCGGGTTTCCGACCGCTGTAACCCACTCGCAAGCCCTGGGGTGCCGCGTGCCAATGGTTTTCAGTGGCACGCCGAGTTCACCGCACTGGCGCGCGAGCCGCAAGGACTGGCGCGCGACCGACAAGGACTTGCGTCCAAGTCACTTCGCGACACACGCTGAGCACATCGGCTCGCGCTTGCGGCAGCACAGCCTTGCGCACCCCTCGCGCAGCCTTGCACGCAAAGCGCTCGGCCGCAGCGTCGCGGGGGTCATTACAATCGCCATCTGCAAACCGGGGCCCAACGGGTCGCCACGACACAGCGTCGTCGCCTTGTCCACCCGGCCTCCCAACACCCGGATCGGGCACGCCCGCCACGCAGGGGCAACCAGGCCCCGCCTGCGACCGGTCCACAAGGAAACTTCCATGAGCCTCCAATGCGGCATCGTGGGCCTGCCCAACGTCGGCAAGTCCACCCTCTTCAACGCGCTGACCAAGGCCGGCATCGCGGCCGAGAACTATCCTTTCTGCACCATCGAGCCCAATGTGGGCGTCGTGGAAGTGCCTGACCCGCGCCTGCAGCAGCTGGCCGACATCATCAGCCCCGAGCGCATCGTGCCGGCCATCGTCGAGTTTGTGGACATCGCCGGCCTGGTGGCGGGCGCGTCGCAAGGCGAAGGCCTGGGCAACCAGTTCCTCAGCCACATCCGCGAAACCGACGCCATCGTCAATGTGGTGCGCTGCTTCGAGGACGACAACGTCATCCACGTCGCCGGCAAGGTGGACCCCATCGCCGACATCGAGGTCATCCAGACCGAGCTGTGCCTGGCCGACCTGGGCACCGTCGAAAAGAGCCTGCACCGCTACAACAAGGCGGCACGTTCCGGCAACGACAAGGAAGCCGCGGCCCTGGTGAAGGTGCTGGAGAAGTGCCAGGCGGCGCTGGACCAGGCCAAGCCGGTGCGCTCCATCGATTTCAGCAAGGAAGAGCTGGTCATCTTGAAGCCGCTGTGCCTGATCACGGCCAAGCCGGCCATGTTCGTGGGCAACGTCTCGGAAACCGGTTTCGAGAACAACCCCTTCCTGGACCGCCTGCGCGAGTACGCGGCCGCACAAAAGGGCGAAGTCGTGGCAATTTGCGCCAAGACCGAGGCCGAGCTGTCCGAGATGGAAGACGAGGACCGCGCCATGTTCCTGGCCGAAATGGGCCAGAGCGAGCCGGGCCTGAACCGCCTGATCCGTGCCGGCTTCAAGCTGCTGGGCCTACAGACCTACTTCACCGCCGGCGTCAAGGAAGTGCGCGCCTGGACGGTGCCGATCGGTGCCACCGCACCGCAAGCCGCCGGCGTGATCCACACCGACTTCGAAAAGGGCTTCATCCGCGCCCAGACCATCGCCTTCGACGATTTCATCCAGTACAAGGGCGAAGCGGGTGCCAAGGACGCGGGCAAGATGCGCGCCGAAGGCAAGGAATACATCGTCAAGGACGGCGACGTGCTGAACTTCCTGTTCAACGTCTGAACCAGGCTTGAACAAGCCCATGGGGGCGGCTCTGCGGCAAGCGGGGTCGCCCCCTTCAGTTTTCTGGCGGGTTGGCCGATATGCCACGTGAGACCACTTTGTGGCCACCCTCACCCACCCACAGAGGACCGACATGGACACCCTGCAAGCCGTCGCACCCCAGACCGCCGCGCCCGCGCGCGCCGACAACGCCCCAGCGCCGTCCGGCTTCGGCATGCGCCAGAACACCGCGCGCCAGGTGCGCCACGTGCCCGCAGGCCGTGAATACCTCACGTTCCGCCTGGGCACCGAAGAGTACGGCATCGACATCCTGAAAGTGCAGGAGATCCGTTCCTACGAGCCGCCCACCAAGATCGCCAACGCCCCCGCCTACCTCAAAGGCGTGGTCAACCTGCGCGGCGTGATCGTGCCGATCGTGGACCTGCGCGTGAAGTTCAACTGCGTCAACGACGACGGCCAGACCGACATCAACAGCTTCACCGTGGTGATCGTGCTGAACGTCAAGGGCCGCGTGGTCGGTGCCGTGGTGGACTCGGTCAGCGACGTGATGCAATTGTCGGAGCAGATGATCCAGCCAGCGCCTGAGATGAGTGCCTCCATCGTGGACACGACCTACATCACCGGCATCGCCAACGTCAGCGAGCGCCTGCTCATCTTGATGGACATCGAGTCGCTGATGGGCAGCGCCGAGATGGGCCTGATCAACAGCCTGACGCCCACGCAGCAGTGAGCGTGGGTTGAGCTTGCATTGACCTTGCGACCCGGGCGTCAGTCCAGCTGGCGCAAGGTTTGCGCGACCGGGCGCCCCAGCACGCCCCGCAGCGTCCACCAGCCGGCCACCCAGGCCAGCATGGCACCCACCGCGGCCCCGATCAAGGGCCACATCAGCGGCGGCTGCCAGGGGAAATCGAAGACCTTGGACGACAGGGCCCAGCCCACACCCAAGGCCGCCACCGAGGCCAGCGTGCCCGCCAGCGCGCCCAGACCGATCAGCTCGAAGCGCTGCACCTGTGCCAGCAGCTTGCGCGTCGCCCCCAGTGAGCGCAGGATGGCCCATTCCCGCGCACGCCGCTCGCGCGAGGTCATCAGCCCGGCCATCAACACGATGAGGCCCGCGGCCAGGGTGAAGACGAAGAGGAACTCCACCGCCGTGATCACCTGCGTCAGCACCGACTGCAGCTGCGCCAGCGTGGCCGAGACGTCCACCACCGTGACGTTGGGGAACTGCTGCACCAGCAAGCTGTCCAGCTTGGCGCCTGGCGGCATGCGGAAAGCCGTGATGTAGCTCACAGGCCAGGCGGGCATCTGGCGGGCAGGCGCCATCACGAAGAAATTCACGCGCATGGACGACCAGTCCACCTTGCGCACGCTGGTGATGCGCCCTTCCTCCACGTGGCCGGCCATGTCGAAGCGCAGGCGGTCGCCCAGCTTCAGGCCCAGGGTCTTGGCCAGGCCTTCCTCGACGCTGTAGGCGCCGGGCTCTTCGGGTTGGTAGCGGCCCGACACCACCGTGTTGTGCGCCGGTGCGCTGGCGGCGTGGCTGAGGTTGAACTCGCGGTCCAGCAGGCGCTGGGCGCGATCCTCGGTGTAGTCCTTGGGCTGAACGGCCTTGCCATTGACGGCCACCAGGCGCGCGCGACTCATGGGGTACCAGTCGAAGTCCGCCACACCGGCCGAGCTCAGGGCGCGCTGAAAGGCATCGACCTGGTCGGGCTGGATGTTGATGACGAAGCGGTTGGGCGCGTCGGGCGGCGTGGCCGAGCGCCAGCTGGCGATGAGGTCGGTGCGGATGAGCACCAGCAGCATCAGCGCCAGCAGCCCCACGCCCAAGGCGCAGACCTGCACGATGGTGTGCCCTGGCTGGGCCGTGAGCTGGCGCGTGCCCAGCGTCCACCACGTGGGCATGCGTCCGGCCAGGCGCTGGGCCAGCATGCGCAAGGCCTGCACGGCCAGGCCGCCCAGCAGCGCGAAGGCCAGCATGGCGCCGGCGAAGCCACCCAAGGCGATGCCACCGAGCTTGATGTCGCGCGCCACGGCCATCAGAAGGCCCAGCAGGGCCGCCCCGCCAAGCACGGCCATGCCCAGGGACAAGGGCCTCAGTGCGCCCAACTCGCGGCGCAACACCCGCAGCGGTGGCACACGTGCCAGCTGCAGCACGGGCGGCAGGCCAAAGCCCACGGTCAGCAGCACGCCCACGCCCAGCCCCAAAGCCACGGGCTGCAGGCCGGCCGAGGGCAGGTCCACGCCCACCAGGCCCGCCAGCAGGTCGACGAACACCAGGTGGAAGGCCCAACCCAAGCCCAGGCCCAGCACGCTGGCGAGCACGCCCATGAACAGGAACTGCCAGGTGTAGGCCCAGGCCATGGTGCGCTGGGGCACGCCCAACACGCGCAGCAAGGCGCAGTCGTCCAGACGACGCTGGGCGAAATCGCGGGACACCAACGCCACCGCCACGGCCGACAACAAGGCCGCCAGCAGCGCCACCAGGCGCAGGAACAAGCCGGCGCGGTCGAGGGTGGCGCGCATCTCGGGGCGCCCCTGCTCCAGCGTCTCAACGCGCACGCCGCGGGCGCTGCGGGCCAAGGCCTGGCTGTCGCTGACAAAGCGCGCGAGTTGCTGCGCCTCGCTGCGCACCACATCGGCCGAAGGGCGGTCGGCACCCGCCACCAGCAGGCGGTAGGTCACGCGGCTGGCAGGCTGGACGAGTTGGGTGGCCGGCAGGTCGGCCTCGCGGACCATCACGCGCGGCGAGAAGTTCATGAACCCGGCGCCACGGTCAGGCTCGGAGGCGATGACGGCGTCGATCACGAAGCTCGCCTCGCCCAGCCAGACACGCTCGCCCACCTTCAGGTTCAGCGCCAGCAAGAGGCCCGGGTCCACCCAGGCATGGCCGGCGGGCGGCCCACCGATGGCGCCAGGCCCTGTGGGCTGCACGCTGCCATCGGCTGCGAGGCGACCCAGGGTGAGCCGACCGCGCAGCGGGTGGTCCGGACTGACCGCCTTGATGGCCGCGAGCTTGGCCTCGCCGCCTTGCTCGTCCGGTGCGCGGGCCATGCTGGCAAAGACCGCGGTGCGGGCCGTGCGCAAACCCACCGCAGTGGCGCGTTGGGCAAACTCGTCGGGCACCGGCTGGTCGGCCAGCACAACGGCATCGCCACCCAGGAGTTGGGCGGCATCTCGGCTCAGGCCGCGCTCGATGCGGTCGGCGAAAAAAGCCACCGCGGTGAGCGCAGCCACGGCCAATACCACCGCCAACAAAAGGAATCGCATGCTGGCGGCCCGCAAGTCACGCCGCGTCTGGATCAGGGCCCAGCGCCAGGCAGAGACACGGGTGGCGGGCAAGGAGGGGCTGGGCAAAACCTGCATGGGCACCAAGGCGAGGGAACTTGAGCAAAGGAGAGGCACATGATGGCAGCTTTCGCGCACACTTGCCTCATGACCGCCGCTTCGCCTGCCACCGCCCTGCCAACACTGTTCCTGTCGCATGGCTCGCCGATGATCGCCGTGGAGCCCCGGGAGGCCGGCCACTTCATGCAAGGCCTTGGAAAGCGCATCGACGCGGTTCACGGCAGGCCTCGCGCCATCGTGGCGATGTCACCTCACACCACCACACGCACGCCCTTCGTGCTGGGTGCGCCGGCACATCAGGCCATCCATGATTTCGGCGGCTTCCCCGAAGCCCTGTATGCCCTGCGCTATGACGCGCCTGGTGACACCGCGCTGTCCAGGCATGTGACCAGGCTGCTCCAGCAGGCGGGCCTGGGCGCCACCTGGACAGAGCAAGGCGGACTCGACCATGGGATCTGGACCCCTCTGATGCACCTCTACCCGCAGGCCGATGTGCCAGTGGTGCCGGTGTCCCTGACGCCGCACACCAGCCCGCAGCAACTGTTCGAAACAGGACGGGCACTGGCATCCTTGCGCCGTGAGGGCGTGCTGGTCATCGGCTCTGGCAGCCTGACCCACAACCTGCAGCGCTTCTTTCAACGGCCGCATCCCGCAGGCGCAGCCGAAGAACCTGATTGCGCCGAATTCCGGACCTGGGTGCAGCGCACAGCGGAAGGCGGCCTGTGGCCTGAGTTGCTGGAATACCGCCGTCTGGCGCCACACGCGGTGGCCATGCACCCGACCGACGAGCACTGGCTGCCCTTCTACTTTGCGGCCGGCGCCGCTTGCGAACCGGACCAACCCTGGCCCGTGGCCACGCGCCTGCATGGCAGCGTCACGCACGGCCACCTGGCGATGGACGCCTACGGCTTCGGCGCGGGCGCGGGTCAGCTGGCCGAAGCCTGAGCGAACACGCGGTTGAGCTCTTCCACCCATGCAGTCTTGCGTGCCGGGCTGACGAAGCTGGCTTCCAGGCTGTTGCGCGCCAGGGTGTAAGCCTCGGCTGCGCCGAGCTGCAGCGCTGCGAAGGTGGCCAGGTAGTTCTGGTTGACGTAGCCACCGAAGTAGGCCGGGTCGTCCGAGTTGACCGTCACCTTGAGACCCGCAGCCAGCAAGGCCCGCAGGTTGTGCTGGACCAGATCGGGGAACACGCACAGTTTGACGTTGGACAGCGGGCACACCGTCAGCGGCACACCGTCGCGGGCCAGGCGCGCCACCAAGGCCGGATCTTCCAGGCAACGCACGCCGTGGTCGATGCGCTCGACATGGAGCACATCCAGCGCGCTCTCGATGTAGGCCGCAGGCCCCTCCTCGCCCGCGTGCGCCACCAGGTGCAAGCCCAGTTCGCGGCAACGGGCGAACACCCTGGCGAATTTCTCGGGCGGGTGGCCGCGCTCGCTGGAATCCAGGCCGACGCCGATGAACAGATCACGGCAGGGCAAGGCCTCGTTCAATGTCTGCAAGGCATCCTCTTCGCTGAGGTGGCGCAGGAAGCACATGATCAGCGCCGCGCTGACACCCAGCTCGCGCTCGGCGCGGTCGCAGGCCGACTTCAGCCCGCGGATGACGACCTCGAAGGGCACGCCCCGCGCGGTGTGCGTCTGCGGGTCAAAGAACATCTCGACGTGCACCACGTGGTCGGCCTGCGCCTTGAGCAGGTAGTCCCAGGCCATGTCGTGGAAGTCCTGCTCGGTGAGCAGCACCGACGCACCGGCGTAGTAGATGTCCAGGAAGCTCTGCAGGTCGGTGAACGCGTAGGCCGCGCGCAAGGCCTCGACGCTGGGGTACGGCAGGCTGACGCCGTTGCGCTGGGCCAGCGCGAAGATGCGCTCGGGCTCCAGCGAGCCTTCGATGTGCAGGTGCAGCTCGGCTTTGGGCATGGCCTGCAGCAGCGATGGGATGCGCTCCGCAGGGATGGCGGCAAGCTGGGCTGGCGTCGGGGCGAGGGTCAGGGTCTGTGCGGTCATGGGCAGCTCACAGGTTGGAAAGACGCCGGCTCAGGCCAGTTCAGGCGCGCGCTCGGGCCGCTGGTGCGCCAGGCGCATCACCTCGGAAGGCAGATGGTGCTTGAGCGTGTGGTCGGACCACACCTGTCGCCAGCGCCGCGCGCCAGGCAGGCCGTTGTAGAGCCCCAGGATGTGGCGGATGACCTGGTGCCAGCGCACCTCGCCATGCGCCCAGCCCTGGGTGCGCGCCATCTCGCGCTCCACGTACGCGACCATCTCGGCTTCGACGGCCTCGCGGGTCAGCGCCTCGCCGCGTGCAGGCTGGCCGAAGAAGAGCTCGTCCCACTCCGACAGGATCCAGGGCGTGTGGTACGCCGCGCGGCCCACCATGACGCCGTCGATGGCCACGCCATCGAGCACCGCCCCCGGCTGCAACTGCGCCAGGCTGGCTGCGTTGTCGGCCAAGCCGCCATTGAGCACGATGGTCAGGTGTGGAAAATCTTGCTTGAGGCGGTGCACAACCTCGTAGCGCAATGGCGGGATCTCGCGATTTTCCTTGGGGCTCAGGCCCTTGAGCCAGGCATTGCGTGCATGCACGATGAAGACTTGGCAACCCACATCGGCCACGGTGCCGACGAAGTCGCGCACGAAGTCATAAGACTCGCCCTGGTCGATGCCGATGCGGTGCTTGACCGTGATGGGCACTTTCGGGTCACCGCCGACGGCGTCGATCATGGCTTTGACGCAATCTGCCACCAGACCGGCTTCGTTCATCAGGCAGGCGCCAAAAGCGCCGCGCTGCACGCGCTCGCTGGGGCAGCCGCAATTGAGGTTGACCTCGTCGTAGCCCCATTGCTGGGCCAATTTGGCGCACTGGGCCAGGTCGGCCGGTTCGCTGCCACCGAGTTGCAGGGCGACGGGATGCTCACGCTCGTCGTAATCCAGGAAACGGTGCATGCCGCCGTGCACGATGGCGCCAGTGGTCAACATCTCGGTGTAGAGCCTTGCGTGGGGGCTCAGCAGGCGGTGGAAATAGCGGCAATGGCGATCGGTCCAATCGAGCATGGGTGCCACACAGGCGCGCCAGGGGCTGACGGCGGGGCCCGGCTTGGACTCAGGGGTGAAAACAGCGGACACAGGCAAAGAAGATTGGGAATATCGGATATCCGAGCTTAAGACAAATCAACAACACCACTCGGGGAAATGAAGCCCCCTTCAAACTGGGGACTGATACACGCAGTTACTGCCCCCACAATGGTGAAAAGACAAACGTCATGTGGCGCACAGATATTAATGTGCGTTCTGCACATATTAATACACCGCAGGAAAATGGGGGCGCATCCATGCACCAAGACCACGCACGCCACCAGCACACTCAAGCGCCGCGCAAACTGGTCGAAATGGACACGGAGATGTCGCCCACCTTGCGACGCACGCAAAAGCGCAGCCGATTCACCCTGGCGATTCGGCTGTGAGGGCATTGACATGACCCCATCTGAACATTTGCCAGGCATGCCTACCGCTGAACACCCGACCTCGTCTTTGCCGTTTTGCCACATCCGACAGGCACTCCGTCGCACAGCCGCGCATTTGCCGGACACCATCGCACTCGAAGGCTTGGGCGTGCGCTGGAGTTACCGGACCCTGGCGGAGCATGTTGCGCAGCGGCACGACGCCTGGCTGGCCGCAGGTCTGCAACCTGGCCAACGGGTGGGCATCGCTGCCACCCGCAGCGCGGACACCATCGTCTCCATCCTGGCCGCCGTCGAAGCCGGCCTCGCGTATGTGCCGCTGGACCTGAGCTACCCCGCCGACCGCCTGCAGGCCATGCTGCAAGATGCCCAAGTGCGCGCTGTGGTGGGCGAAGCCGGCGCGTTGCAGGATTTGCGAGCGCTCGTGCCCGACCTGCCCACCCTGGCAGCCCCCGCGCCAGTGGGGCCCTTGCCGCATGCCGACACGGGCGACTTGGCCTACGTGCTGTTCACCTCGGGATCCACAGGGCGCCCCAAGGGCGTGGCCATGGGCTGCCAGCCGCTGGCCCACCTGATCGGATGGCACACCGCACACCCACGGTTGGGCCGGGCAGCGCGGACCTTGCAGTTCGCGCCGCTGTCGTTCGACGTCCACTTTCAGGAAATCGCCTCGACCGTGGCCACGGGCGGCACCTTGGTGCTGGTGTCTGACGAAGAACGGCGCGACCCCGCCAGGCTGCACCAGGCCCTGGTCCAGATGCAGGTGTCGCGCTTGTACCTGCCCTACGTGGCCCTGCAGATGCTCGCCCAGGCCGACGCGGACACCATGGGCAGCGCCCAAGGCGCGCCCCGACTCCAATTGGAAGATGTCGTGAGTGCCGGCGAGCAACTGCAGATCACCCCCGACATCCGCGCGCTCTTCGCCCGGCAGAACGGCGCCGTGCTGCACAACCACTACGGCCCGACCGAGAGCCATGTTGTCACCGCGCACGAGCTGGCTGGCGATCCGCAGGCGTGGCCACACATTCCCCCCATCGGACAGGCGCTGCCGCACGTGGCCGTGTGGCTGCGCCCGGTGTCCGACGACAACGGCGCCAGCTCTGGCACCCACGAGGCTGCTGGCACGCTGGCGAACGCCGCAGCCCAAGACGGCACCTTGCAAGAGGGTGAGCTGCTGCTGGGTGGCGAATGCCTGGCGGCTGGCTACCTGGGCCGGGCTGACCTCAGCGCCGAGCGTTTCCTCGACACGGTGGACGGCCACCCCGGTCGTTGGTACGTCACGGGCGACCTGGTGCGCGTGGACACCGCTGGCGTGTTGACCTACCTGGGGCGTGCCGACCAGCAGCTCAAGGTGGATGGCTTTCGCATCGAGCCCGGTGACATCGAACTGGCCCTGATGGACCACCCGACGCTGCAGGATGCCGTGGTCACCGCCCCGCAGGATGCCGATGGCAGCCGCGTCCTCACCGCCCATGTGGTGCTTAGACCTGGCACACAGACCGATGCCAGCGCACCGCCCGTGGCCGAATGGCGCAACTGGCTGCGCAGCCGCGTGCCCGAGTACATGATCCCGGTGCGTTTCGCCGTGCTGGACCGCCTGCCCACCACGCCGAGCGGCAAGATCGACCGCCGCGGTCTGCCGCCTGTGATGCTGAGCACGCACGCCGGCAACACGCTGTCGCAGAGCGACGGTGCGCCGGGTACGCCGGGCGGTGTGATCCACGCCGTCTGGCAGGAACTGCTGGGCTTGCCCCATCTGGACGACGACGCGCAACTGTTCGACCTGGGCGCGCGCTCCCTCATGGTGATGCGCTTTGTGGCCCGCATGAAAGAAGCTGGCATCAAGCTCAGCGTGGCCGATGTCTATGACCGTCCCAGCGTCTCAGGGTTGACCGCCCTGGCCACACAAGGATCTGGCCCCAGCGCGGCGACACGCACCGCCCAGGGCGGACGCCCATCGGGTACCAAGCCCGGCGAAGGCATGGCCATCGTCGGCATGGCCGTGCGTGTGGACGACGCGCATGACCTCGACACCTTCTGGCAGCATCTTCTGGACGGCAAGGAAGCCATCCGCCGCTTCCGGCCTGACGAGATCGACCCCTCGGTGCCCGAATCTCTGCGCAACCAGCCGAATTTCGTGGCAGCGCGCGGTGTGCTGTCCGATGCGGACTGCTTCGACGCCGGCTTCTTCGGCATCTCCGCCCGCGAGGCCCGCCTGCTCGACCCGCAGCAGCGCATCTTCCTGGAACTGTGCTGGAGCGGGCTCGAACATGCAGGAATCGATCCCACACGGTCGTCAGACCGCATCGGCGTGTACGCCGGCGTGGCCAACAACGGCTACCTGCCCGCCATGCGCGCCGAGGACCCAGGCCTGATCGCCCAGGCCGGCGAGTTCACCACCATGCTGGCCAACGAGAAGGACTACGTGGCCACGCGGGTGGCGCATCGGCTGAATTTCAACGGCCCAGCGGTGGCCGTGCACACGGCGTGCTCCACCTCGCTGGTGGCCGTGGCCCAGGCCTGGCACGCGCTGGCGCAAGGTCAGTGCGATGTGGCACTGGCAGGCGGTGTGACCGTGATCGTGCCGCAAGCCGGTGGTTACCTGCACGTCGAAGGCGGCATGGAGTCGGCCGACGGCCGCTGCCGTCCGTTTGACGCACAGGCCTCGGGCACGGTGTTCGGCAGCGGCGGTGGCGTGGTGGTGCTCAAGCGCCTGTCGCAGGCGCTGGCCGATGGCGACACCGTGTATGGCGTCGTCCAGGGCGTGGGCCTCAACAACGACGGCGGGGACAAAGCCAGCTTCACCGCGCCCAGCGTGAGTGGGCAGGCACAGGCCATCCGCATGGCCTTGGCGCACGCCGAGGTCGATGCGCGCAGCATCGGTTATGTCGAGGCGCATGGCACGGGCACGGCCCTGGGCGATCCCATCGAGGTGGCGGCGCTCACGCGCGCCTGGTCCGAAGACACGGCCGACACCGGTTTCTGCCTGCTGGGCTCGGTCAAGGGCCACGTCGGCCACCTGGTGGCCGCCGCTGGCGTGCTGGGTCTGATCAAGGCCACAATGTCTTTGGACCGCGAATGCGTGCCAGGCACCCTGCACTACGAGCACCCCAATCCGCAGATCGATTTCGCCAGCACGCCGTTCCATGTCAGCGCACAGGCGCAGGCCTGGCCGCGGGCAGGCACAGGTGGAACGCCGCGCCGGGCAGCGGTGAGTTCCTTCGGCGTGGGTGGCACCAATGCCCATGTGATCGTGCAAGAAGCGCCTGCGCCTGCCTCGATCAGGATGCAGACGCCCGATGAGCCCCATCAGCCCGCAGCACTGCAATTGCTGCCGCTGTCGGCCAAACACCCGGACGCCTTGCACCAGCGTGCCCAGGACCTCGCCCGCCACCTGCAGCAGGCGCAACAGCGCCAACCCGACCTGTCATTGAACGCCGTGGCGGCCACCCTGATGCGCGGTCGCCAGGCCATGCCCCTGCGGGCAACGGTGGTGGCGTCGACCGTCGCTGAAGCCATCGAGGCCCTGCAGAAGGTGCAGGGCCACAGCACCAGCCTGCGCGCCCCGCGGCTGGTTTTCCTGTTCCCGGGCCAGGGCTCGCAACACCCCGGCATGGCCCGCGGTTTGTGCGAAGCCTTGCCTGCCTTCCAAGAAGCGTTCGATCAGTGCCTGGCCGCTGCACCCGAGGCACTGGCTCAGACCTTGCGTCATTTGCTCACGCAGGCCGCCCCGGACGATGCCCAGGCGGCAGAGACGCTGGCGGAAACCCGCCATGCACAGCCCGCCCTGTTTGCTGTGTCGTATGCATTGGGTGCCTGGCTGGACAGCCTGGGCTTGAAGCCACAGGCCATGATCGGCCACAGCATCGGTGAGTACGCTGCAGCCTGCCATGCCGGCGTGCTGGGTGTGGCCGATGCCATGCGTGCCGTCATTGCACGCGGAGAGGCCATGTTCGCGCAGCCGGGGGGCGCCATGCTGGCGGTGCGCACGGACGCCGACACCCTGAAGGCCTTGCTGCCCGCCACGGTGGACATCGCTGCGCTGAACGCGCCGCAATTGACCGTGGTGGCCGGGCCGCATGCCGACATCGCGGCACTGGCCGCCACCCTGGAAGCGCGCGACATCGGCGTGACGCGCTTGAAGGTCTCCCATGCTTTCCACAGCGCGTCCATGGACGGCGCGCTGCCGCACGTTCAAGCAGCGCTGGCCCAGGCGCGCTTGCAGGCGCCCAAGGTCCCGGTGTATTCCTGCATCAGCGGAGCTCCCTTGCGCGCCGAGGAGGCCACCGATCCGGCTTACTGGGCACGCCAGGTGCGCGCTCCCGTGGCCTTCAGCCGGGCCGTGCTGACGGAACAAGCCCAAGGTCAGACGGTGTTCGTCGAGGTCGGTCCAGGCCAGGCCCTGACGGCCCTGCTGCGTCAACACCGCGACGGCAACGCGCCGCACTCGCCCACTGTGCCGTTGTTGAGCTCCGCCCAAGCCGCCATCCAAGGCACCAGCGAGCCAGCCCGCCATGCCATGCAGGCACTGGGCCAGTTGTGGGCCATCGGTGCCGACATCGCGTGGCCTGTGCCCGCCCAAAGCCGCCGCGCACCTTTGCCAACCTATCCCTTCCGACGTGATGTGCACTGGTTCACCCGCAGCGCCAACGCTGCCGCACACGCCCCCCACTTTTCCAGCCCTTCTCTGCCGCTTGCCATGAACAGACTGCCCCGCATCGAGCAAGAAATCGCCCGCATCCTCAACGATGTGGCTGGCCTGCCGCCGGAGTCGGCCCAGCGCGACGCCACCTTCGTGGACCAAGGCCTGGATTCGCTGTCGCTGACCCAGGCAACCCTGGAGTTCGAGAAGACCTTCGGCATCAAGCTGCGCTTTCGCCGCCTGCTGGAAGACCTGGACACGCCGGCCAAGCTCGCGGTGTTCTTTGACGGACAGCTGCCTGCCGACAAGTTTGCCCCCGAGGCACAGACACCGCCACCTGCGCCCGTTGCACCGCAGACGCTGGCTGCACCAGCGGCGCCTGCGACGATTCAAGCCCAGGTCTTCACCGCCGTTCAGCCGATGCAGGCTGTGGCGGGCGGCAATGCCGTGCAGCAACTCATCCAGCAGCAGATGCAGCTGATGTCCCAGCAGCTGGCCTTGCTGGCCGGCCAGCCATTGGTCTCGGCCGCGCCCGCCACGCTGTTGCCGCCCGAAGCACCGGTCGCGCATCAACCGCCCACGTCCATTCAAGCTTCGCCGGCGGCTGGCCCAGCGGTCAGCAGCACCCCAGCCGTGGCCACGGCGGCGCAGGAGCAACCCGGCAAGAATGCCTTGGTGGAAAAGCCATTCGGCGCATCCGCACGCATTGTGCTGAGCGCCCAGAACGACGTCACGCCCGAGCAGCAGCAATGGATTGACGATTTCATCCAGCGTTACAACACGCGCACCGGTCGCTCCAAGGCCTTCAGCCAGGCGCACCGCAAGGTGATGTCTGACCCGCGCGTGGTGACTGGCTTCAACCCGCTGTGGAAAGACCTCGTCTACCCGATCGTGGCCGACCGCTCCGAAGGTGCCCGCATCTGGGACATCGATGGCAACGAGTACATCGACCTGCTGTCGTGCTTCGGCGCGAACCTGCTGGGCTACAAGCCGGCCGAAGTCACGCAGGCCATGATCGAGCAGCTGCAACGCGGCATCGAAGTGGGCCCGCAGCACCCCATGGCCGCCGAGGTGGCGCAGCTCATCTCCGACCTGACCGGCATGGAGCGCGTGGCC
>Ga0209617_10000524_pt1 | contig 16966 bp, 8 predicted proteins | sample LakEriepJuly2011_2_FD_187459 | JGI IMG/M metagenome (GOLD analysis project Ga0209617, IMG submission 187459) | Freshwater microbial communities from dead zone in Lake Erie, Canada - CCB epilimnion July 2011 (SPAdes) (version 2) | ecosystem: Environmental > Aquatic > Freshwater > Lentic >... | reverse complement strand
GGTCGGTTTTTTCGAGCAGATCGAGTTCCAGATTGAACAGGTGCAGCGGCTTCACCTGGCCGTCGCAGATCAGTTTCCACGGACCGCGGCGGATCGCGAAATGGCCCGCGCCCGAATGCAACACCACCGCTGGGCGCGCGGCGGAATCCATCGCGGTGCCGCGCAGCGCCGGCAAAACGCTGAAGCTGTCCGGTGCCGCGCCCGCCGGGAGTTTGGCGCCGACGACTTCGGCCAGTGTGGCCATGAGATCGGTGAGCACGACGAGCGAGCCGTTGGTCTTGCCCGCCGGCGCGTGTCCGGGCCAACGCACGAGAAACGGCACGCGGTGCCCTCCCTCGAAGAGACCGCCTTTCGCACCGCGCAGATCGCCATTGGATTTGTGGCCGAAGTCGTCGCCCTCGTCGCTCTTCGGCACGGCGCCATTGTCGCTCGTCACGATCACGATCGTGTTGTCCGCGATCCCGAGTTCATCGAGTTTCGCGAGCACTCGGCCGACGGTCCAATCGAACTCCCAGACCATGTCCCCCCGCACGCCGGCCTGACTCTTGCCCCGGGCAAACTCGGGCGGCGTGCAGTTCCGGTGCGGCGCCTGCGAGGCGAAATAGAGAAAAAACGGCTGCTTCACCGCGGCACTCTCCGCGATGAACGCTTCCGCTTTCGCGGTGAGCGTTGGCCCGATGGCTTCGTCGCTCCAGCCTTCGGTCATCCAGCCTTCGTGCACTTCGGCGCCGGAAGTGCCGGGCCGCGTTGGCGCATCCTTGGCGCGCCAGACGGACGGCGTGCCGACGATGCGGTCGTCCTCGATCCAGAAATGCGGCTCGAGGTTGATGCCGCCGGGAAGCAGGAAGCTGCGGTCGAAGCCGAGGGCCGACGGCCCGCCTTGCACCGGACGGCTGAAGTCGACTTCGCGCGTGCCGCCCGCGCCTTTCATGTGATCGGTTTTGCCGCGCACGAAGCCGCCGCCGGGTTTCGCGAAGTTCAGACCGAGGTGCCATTTGCCGATCGCCCCGGTGCGGTAGCCGGCGCGGTGCAACACGCGCGCCACGGTCTCGCGCGAGGGCTCGATCAGCGGTTCTTCGTATTCGGTCCAGAGCACGATCTTTTGCAGCCGCGTGCGCCAGCAGTAGCGTCCGGTCAACGCACCGTAGCGCGTCGGCGTGCAGACGGCGGCCGGCGTGTGCGCATCGGTGAAACGCAGCCCTTCCGCCGCGAGCCGGTCCAGGTGCGGAGTCGGAATTTTCGACGCGGGATTGTAGCTGCGCGGATCGCCGTAGCCCAGGTCGTCGGCGAGAAAAACAACGATGTTGGGCCGCGACGACGGCGCCGCGGCGAACGCGCCGGCGGCGGCGAGCGCAAAGATCAGACTCAGGACGGAACGCGCGCGCGTCATGGCGTGACCTTGGCCGGGAGCCAGCCGAGCGAGATGGGGAAACGATCCGCGTCCGCGAGCGTTTCGGAAAAGCCCGGAATACCGTCCACGTCTTTGTTGAAGAAGCCGTGCGCGGCGCCAGGAAACGCGCGCGTGTCGCAGCGCACGCCGGCCCTCTTGTAGACGAGCGTCTCGGCAGCCGCGGCAGCCGGGAGGCGTTGCGCGCCCACGCCGGCAACCAGCGCGACAAGGAAGGCGAACAGGGCAAGGCAGCGGGCGAGGTGCATGCGGCTCAGAATCGGCCGTTCACGCCGACGTTGACAGTCACAAAATTGTAGATCGTGCGCTGCGTGCGTTCCTTGAAGGCGCGATAGAGCACCTGCGGCTCGTTGGTGAGATTGGCGATATCAAGGCTGAGGTTCACCGCGGGATTCACCTGGTAGCCGAGGCCGAGGTTCACGGATTTGTGCGAGAGGCGATATTGGCTGAGCGCGGGGCTCGCGACGTTGTAGGTCACCACGTGTTCGCCGGTGTAATTGTAGAGCAGGCGCATGCTGAATTTGCGGTAGCGCCACGAAAGCGAGGCGTTGCCGGAGGTCGGGATGAAGCCCGCCACGTTGCGCGACGTGAGATAGGTCGTCCCGCCGTAATTGCCGTGCGTGACGATGCGCGTGTAGTTGGCCGACGCCGCGAGGCCCTTGAGCAGACCGGGGAGAAACGTGAACTGCTGCTGGTAGGAAAGCTCCCAGCCCTGCGCGACCGCCGTGCCGGCGTTGAGCGACGAGATTTCGCTCCAGCCGACGTAGTCGCCGTTGTAGCCGTTGTCCGCACCGGCGCCAATAATTGAGCGTTCCTGGCCGCGCAGAATATAATCCTTGATCGACTTGTGGAACCAGCCGGCTGTCACGCTGCCCACGGGCTCGAAGTAATACTCGAGCGTCGCATCCCAGTTCGACGAAGTCTGCGGCCGCAGCCCGGCGTTGTTGACCGTGACGGTGCGGTTCGCCTCGGAGGGGGTCTCGGCCGGCAGAAATTCGGTCAACCCCGCGCGGCCGAAGCTCGTCGACCAACTGAGGTGCGCCTTGAGGTTGGGCGTGAGATCGTGGAAGGCGTGCGCACTCGGAAACCATTTCGTGTAGCGGCCGCCAAGCTCGCGGTAATTGCCCGCGTAGTCGCGCGCCGCCGAGGCGACCGGGTCGGCCGTCTGCTGCGCGGTCGTGCTCAGCGTCCGCGCGCGCACCCAGCCCCAACTCGCCGTCTTCGTTTCCTCCACCCGGACGCCCGCGAGAAACCCCGATGCGCCGATGCGGCCCTGCGTCATAGCGTAAGCGGCGCTGACCTCCTCGGACACGCCGCGCGTGCCGGTGAACTTCTGCGACTCGTGGAAATAACGGTCCTCCGCCCAGAGCGCCGGCTCGCGCGGCCGGCCTCCGTCCATGTGCATGTGGGCCGACCACTGCGGCATGCGGCGGCCGGTCACCGCCTGGTTGTAGCTGACGTAATCCGGATCGTGGGCGAGCGGGCCGGTGCCGGTGTAGTTCCAGCGGTGGTTGTCCTGGCTCCAGGTATCGACCGACTGCTCGCGCCACGCCGCGCCGGTCTTCACGAAGATGGGCCGGGTGAACGGCAGTTGGTAGCGGAGATTGAACCGCGCCTGCTTCAGCGCCTGGTCCTGCTGATTATTGTTGTTCGTCATCCCATTCGGCGCGGGACGGTAGTTGTCGGGATTGCTGAAATCCGGTCCGCCGTTGGGCAGAAACAGGGGAAACATATCCGACTGCGAGCGATCGAGAATCCAGCCGGCGCCGGCGAGCCGCATCGTGAGCCCGCCGGCGATGCCTTGGCTGTCGTTGACCGAGGTGGTCGCAAGCGAGGCCGTGTAATCGATCTGGAGATTGCGCAGCTCGTGCTCGGCCCCGACGTCGACCTGCCGCATGCGCACGTTGTAGCTGATCGGGCCGCGCGTGAGGATATCGATATTCGCAGCCGGCACGGCACGGACGGTCGTGCGGCGGGAATTCGAGCCGGGCACGATACCGGACGTGGTGGCGTTGGGAATGAACGAATTATTCCCCGTAAACGCCCGCACTTCCATGATGCGGCGATGGCGTTCGAAGTTGAAATTGCCGATCAGCCCGAGCGTGAGCTTCGTCACCGGCGAAAGGCGGAACTCGGTCTTCAGCGTCGTGCTCATCTGTTTCCGGTTGTTCGCGTTGTCCCACGTCGTGAAGTCCCAGATGTAGGCGTCGTCGTTGTTCAGCGAGTTGCGGTAATCGAAGGCCGTGGACGCGCCGCCGACGGCGTTTTCGCTGTAAAACAGATTCAGCGCGACGCCGAGGTTGCGGCTGCCGCCGAGCACGTCGAACACCTCCTGATGCGCGAGCGTCGCGAGCGGGTGCGCGCGGTGTTTTTCGCGGATCGGCGTTTGCTCGAAAAACGGCGGCGCATACCTCGTGACGAAATTGTAGGTCGTGCGGCGTTTTTCCCGCAGGTTGAGCGGCGAGCGCGTCTTGAGGTTGAGCGTGCCGCCAAGTGAGTCCGCGCCTTTGTCGGGCGTATGACCTTTGATCAGCTCGACCGATTCGAACATCGTGGCGTTTACGTTACCAAGGGAGGCATTGCGGCCGAGGCCCTGCGTGGACATTAGGCCTCCATCGATCGTCACGCTGTTGAGCGCCGCATCCATGCCGCGGATCATGAAGCGCCCGCGGATACCCTCGTCCGATGGACTGCCGGCGACGCCGGGGAGCCGCATCACGACTTCGCCGGTGCCGAGGTTGGGCAGATTGCCGAACTGGTCCATCGCGACGACGTCCTTCACGTTGGTGGCGTTGCGTTTTTCGGTGAGCGCCGCGGCGTAGCCTTCACGTTCGCCAGTCACCTTGAACTGGGCCATCTGGTAAATTCCGGCGGTGAGGTCAAAATTGCGCACAGCGCGCTGACCCGCCGTAAGCGTAATATCGGCGCGCACCGCATCGAGACCGAGATAGGTCGCCACGATCATGTGGCTGCCGGCCGGCAGACCGGCGAAGACGTAGCGGCCGGTGTTGTCGGTCAGGGTCGAGCGAGCAAGCGCGGGCAATTCCACGCGCGAACCTTCGAGCAGATTGCCGGTCGCCGAATTGCTCACAGTGCCGGAAAGCGAGGCTGCGTCCGCCGCGGTGACGGACGGCGGGGCGGCGGTCTGGGCGTCAACGGTGGTTGAGGCGGTGAACAAGCCGGCGAAAACGGCGAGGAGGGTGCGGGAGGATTGTTTCATGCTTGGGCGAGGGGTTTGGGTGGTTTTGAGCGCCTCCTTCGGCGACCGCACCCTGCGGTCGCGCTTGATCACGTAGGCGCCTGTTTTCCCGTCCACTTCCACCCTCAGCTCGGTGTGGGCGATCAGCCGGTCGAGGGCTTCGCGAATCGCGAAGGCACCTTGAACCGGTTGGGTCTTCACACCGCGCACGTCGCCGACCAAGAAGACGATTTGCACGTCGGCCTGATCGGAGAACATCTCGAGCGTTTTCTCCGCTTCCCCGGCCGCAAGGGCAAAGGATCGCCGTTCCGGTTCTGCGCCGGAGAGACGCATTGCCGGACCGCCGATGCAGAAAATCAGCACGAGCGCCAGCGGTGGACCGAGCGGTCCGAACCACCGGCGGGAAAGGGTAAACATGAAAGGGGAACTCCACCGACCGTGAAGTCGGCGGCGCGGGGAAGACGCGGGACCCGCCGAAACCCGTTATCGGGATTTTAATTTTTTCTCCGCAGCACGATGGCACCGTCGGCGGCGCGTTCCACGTCGAGGTCCAAGGTGGTCGCCAACAAGTGGGTGAAGCCGTCGATATCGTCGGCGCGGAAGCGCCCGCCGAAGCGCAGTTCGGCGAGCGTGGGATCGGCGAGCACGAGGCGACGGCCGGTGGCGCGCTCGAATTCGGCGGCCAATTCGGCGAGCGTGGCACCGCCGAGGCGCAGGAGAGGCTCGCGCCACGCGAGGGTCTGCGCGATCGCCGCCGCATCGAGCCGGGCAACCACCAAGGCAGGCACGGCGGCGGGCGATGCGGCGGGGGCCCGGCGGAGGGTGGCGCGTTCGCCGGCGTCGAGGGCGGGGGCGTCGGTCGTGCCGGTCGTGAGTTGGACGCGGCCCTCGGTGACGATCACGTCGACGGCGGCGGATTGCAGATTGATGTTGAACGCGGTGCCGACGGCGCGGACCTGCAGGGACCCGGCTTGGACAATGAACGGTCGGGCAGGGTTTTTGGTGACGGCGAAGTGGGCTTCGCCGCTCGTGAGGGTTACGTGGCGGGTGGCGGCGGTGAATCGTTCGATGACTTCACCGCCGGTGTTGAGTTGCACAAGCGTGCCGTCGGAGAGCGTCACCAAGCGCGGCGTGGTGGGCGCCGAAAGGGCGGGGACTGAGAACGCCGGATCGGCCGGAGTCGGCCGGGACCAGACGAACAGGCCGACGGCAAGTGCCGCAGCGGCAAGGGAGCCGAAGGCGGTGGTGCGTCGCCAGAAAGAGCGGCGGCGGGTGGCGGCGGCGAGGACGGGGGCGGCGGCGGATTCCGGGATGCGGTCGAGGAGGGACCACGCGGCGGAGGTGCGCTGCATGGCGGCGGCGTGGCGCGGATCGGCGGCGAGCCACAATTCGTAGTCGATGGACTCGGTTGCGGAGAGGCCGCGGTCGCGACGCACGGTCCAGCGGGCCGCCGTGGTGCGGAGAGTGTTCGCGGGAGAGTCGGGTGACGGCGAACTCATGGTTTAGGGCAGGCCGTGGCGCGCGAAGAATTCTTCGCAACGGTGGAGCGCTTTGGTGAGTTGCACCTCGACGGTGTGCACGGAGATGCCGAGTTTCTCGGCGATTTCGCGGTGGGAAAGATTTTCAAATTTGCGGAGGACGAGGATTTCGCGGCAGCGGGGCGGCAGTTCCGCGATCGCCGTCGCCAAGAGGTCGGTCTCCTGCTGGCGGCTGGCGGTTTCGGCGGCGTTGGGCGCGGAGTCGAAGACGCGCGATTCGACCATTTCCGTTATCGGAATCGTGTTGGCGGTGGCGCGGCGGCGGAAGAGATCGCGGGCGGCGTTACGGGCGGTGGCAAAGAGGAGGCCGCGGGGATGCTCGACGGGCCCGCGCTCGCGGGCGCGGAGGAGGCGGGCGTAGGTTTCTTGCACGATGTCGTCGATGTCGGAGGGGTTGACGAGGCCGTGCAGGTAGGCGCGGAGGGCGGGCTCGTGTGGGGCGAGCTCGGCGGTAAACCACTGGGTCGTATCGGATCGGGGTGAATCCACGGCGGGAGGAATGAAGAGGTCGCGGGGAAAATCAAGGCCGCGGTCGGTGTCTTGGGGTGGCGGATGGGTGATTCGACCTGAGGGGGCGGCGGCCTTGGCTACAACCAAAAGCGCCTGCAAGCAGGCGGCCTACGGAACGGGCGTCGGCGAGCGACGCCCCTACACGGAAGGGCGGGTCGGAGACCTCGCCCTACTTTTTTGCGGCGGCGGGTTTGGCGGGCGGGGTCCAGGTGAGTTTTTGGCCGGCGGCGAGCAGGCGGGTGCGGAGGGCGGAGTAGTCGACGCCTTGCACGGAGGTTTTGGCGTCGAGGGCGAGCGCGGCGGCGGTGGCGGCGCTTTGGCCGAGCAGCATAAAGACGGGCTCCATGCGGATACTCCCGAAGGCAATGTGCGAAGAAGAAACGGCGACCGGCACGAGCAGGTTGGCGCATTCGCTTTCACGGGGGACGAGCGCGCGGTAGCTCACGGGGTAGGGCTGGGGCGTGGATTTCTCGACGTTGCCCTCGGCCATGACGACGCCCTTTACGACGACGCGGGAGGTGTGGTGGGAATCCATCGTGTAGCTCGCGAGGCCAACGCTGTCCGCGGCGACGATTTTGCCCTTACAGTTGTGCTCGGTCATGACGTAGTCGGAAACCATGCGGCGGCCTTCGCGCACGTAGAGCTCGTGGGGCCAGCCGTCGGTTTCCTCGAACTGGTCGCGGGGGAGGCCGAAGGTCTGCACGTGCGTGCGGAGTTTTTCCGGCACGGCGGCGTCATGGGCGAGGAACCACATGTAGCCCTGTTGGTAGGTGACGTGGGCTTGGAAAATTTTCTCGCGCTCGGCGTAGTCGCCTTCGGGCCAGCGGTTGCTGCCGCCGATGAAATCGGTGGAGACGGGGCCGGCGTTGTTGCAGTCGCCGAGGTTGAGTTTCAGCGGGCCTTTGCGGTAGGTCCAATCCCACTCAAAATCGGCGGGCGCGGAATTGAGGAAGCGTTCGAGCAGCGCGTAGTCATCGCGACGATAGCCGGCGGGTTGGGGAAACGGTCGGCCGGCGGCGGCGGTCGTGAGCCACATGCGAAAATTGTAGGCCTGGACCAGTTTGTCGCCCGAGCCCTCGGTGCGGGGCGGCTCGGCGGAGATGCCGGGGAGGAGGCCGCTCTTGGGATCACCGGGCGTGCGGTAGGGGTCGACGGGGAAACGGAACTGGTGCTTGTCGGCGATGAAGGTGCCGTTGAAGGCCTCGCCGTAGGCGGCGTTGCCCTCGCGGCCGACGTGAAACGAGACGCCGGCGCGCGCGAGCAGATCGCCTTCGTAGGTGGCGTCGATGAACACGGCGGCCTCGATGCGGTCGCCGTTTTCAAAGACGAGGGCGCGGATGCGGTTGCCGTCTTTTTCGACGCGGGCGAGGCGGTGTTCGAACCACACAGGCACGCCGGCCTCGGCGAGCATGGCGCGCATGGTGCGCTCGGCATCGGCGGCGCGGAAGCCGCTCCATTGGCCCATGCGGTCGAGGAATTCGGCAGCCATGCCGCCGATGGATTCTTTTTTGCCGAGATCGACGGCGGTGAGGCCGGCGGCGGTGAGCCCGCCGACGTGGCGGCGGAAAACGGCGAGGGCGGAGGTCTTGCCGAGGCGACGCGCCTGCACGGCGGCGCCGACGCCGCCGGGCGTGCCGCCGTAAACGCAGATGTCCACGCGCAGCGTCTGCGGTTTGGCGGCGGGATCGGCGGGCAACGGATAATAGTAACGCAGGCCGGGGTTGGGCGTGGTGGGGGCGGGGAGCGCGGGCGCGGTGGACGCGGAGAGGGTGGAGAGGGCGGGTGACGCGGAGAGGGCGGGTGACGCGGAGAGGGCGGAGAGGCCGGAGAGGGGGAGGAGGGAGAGAAGGAGGGAAAGAGAGAGGGAGAGAGAGGACGTGGGCATGGGCTTGGGCGGGGAGCGTGGGCGTGGAGCGTGGAGGGCGGGTCGGAGACCCTGCCCTACTTTTTTGTGGGTTTGGGGGGAGTTTCTAGGACTTGGCCGTCGGCGAGGAGGCGGGTGCGGAGGGCGGCGTAGGGGACGTCTTGCACGGCGATTTTGGAATCGATCGCCATCACGGCGGCGGTCGCGGCACTTTGACCGAGGATCATGAAGACGGGCTCCATGCGGATCGAACCGTAGGCGATGTGCGTGCTCGAAACACAGACGGGCACGAGGAGGTTTTCGCACTGGGCTTTTTTCGGCGTGAGCGAGCCATAGGCGATGGCGTAGGGGCCCTTGGTGGAGACGCCGATGTCACCCTCGTTTTGGACGTAGCCCTCGGGGGTGATGTAGCGTTGGACGTTGTGCGAATCCATCGCGTAGCTGCCCATGCCGACGGACTCGGGGGTGGGGCGGCGCTTGAGCAGTTCGTTTTCCGTCATCACGTAGGAGCCGATCATGCGGCGGGCTTCGCGGACGTAGATCTGGTGGGGCCAGTTGCCGTTGTCCTTGAACTCATCTTTGGCGAGGCCCCAGCGGGACATTTTCTCGCGGACATCGGCGGGGACGCGCGGGTCGTTGGCGATGAAGTAGAGCCAACCCTGTTGGTAGGTCTCGTGCTCGCGGATGATCTCGCGGCGGCGGGCGTAGGAGGCGTCGGGGTAATCGTAGTTCATCCCGATGTTGTCGGTGCTAAATGGGCCGTGGTTGTTGGTGTCGGTTTTGTGGTTCGGGATGGGGTCGAATTTGCCGAACGTCTCGGTCCAACCGGCGGCGTAGATGCGCAGCAGGAGTTCGTATTGGGAAGCGTCGTAGCCGGCGGGTTTGGCGAAGGGCACGCGATTCGACGGGTCGTCGGTGAGGCACATGCGGAAGCAGTAGGCCTGGAGTTTTTTGTCGGCGGCGCCGAACTCACCGGGGTGGTCGGGATTGATGCGCGGAAGGAGGCCACTCTTGGGATCGCCGGGGACGACGTAGGGGCTGACCTTTTCCTTGAGGACGCCGAAGTGGTGGCGGTGGTGGAGGACGCCGGTCTGCACGCCGTTGAGTTCTTCGCTGTATTGGGCACGGGATTCGCGGCCGACGTGGTAGTCGATGCCGGCGGCGGCCATGAGGTCGCCCTCGTAAGTGGCATCGAGAAACATTTTCCCGGTGTAGGTTTTGCCGCTGAGGGTGGTGATCGAGGTGATGCGGGCGCCGGATTTTTTTACGCCTTTGGCGCGGTCGAGCCATTCGTCGCGGAGGACGGGGATCTGGTGTTCGCGGACGAGGTCCTCGAAGACTTTCTCGGCAGCGTGGGGCTCGAAGATCCACATCGTGCGGTTGACGCCGTCGATGGCGGGCGTGCCCTGACCCTTGTTGCCGTAGTCGGATTTCTGCTGCTGGCGCCAGGATTCGGGGCGCTCGTAGTGCTGCCAGATGCGGTGGTAGAAATCGCGGGCGACGCCGCCGATGACGGATTTGTCGCCGGTATCGGTCCAGCCGAGGCCGCCGGCGGAGAGGCCGCCGAGGTGTTTGTCGGGCGAGACGATGACGGCGGTCTTGCCCATTTTCTTGGCTTGGACGGCGGCGGCGACGGCGCCGGAGGTGCCGCCGTAGATGACGAGATCGTAGGACTCGGCGGCGGCGCGGAGGGTGAACGGCGCGGCGAGGAGGGCGAGGGTGGCGAGGAGGAGGCGGAGCATGGGGGTGGGGGGGAGTGTGTGTGACGTGGGGTGAGAGGGCGGGTCGGGGACTCGCCCTTTTTTTGGTGATTAGTAGGCGGCTTTGATGGCGAAGGTCCAGGACTGGCCGACGGTCTCGCTGCGGGTGATCGCGGTGGGACCGGTGATGAATTTCTGCATGTTGATATAGGGCGTATCGAGCAGGTTGCGGACGCTGAGCGAGAGGCTGTAGGTCTGGTTCAAGCGCCAGCCGCCGCCGGCGTCGAGGTTGGTGCGGTGGCGGCGGTAGGTGGTGCCAGCGAGGTTGGTGTTAACGTCGTCGGACCAGTTCCAATTGGTGTAGAGATTGAACTTGTTGAGCGTGTAGTTGAGGCCGCCGCTGGCGAGGTGGGGGGTGAGATTGGCTCGGGCGATTTCGGCGTAGAGGCGGGTGTAGCTGCCGCGCACGGAGAGGCGGCGAAAGAGCGGGCCGAGGAAGGAAAGGCTCTGGTTATACTCGAGCTCCATGCTGCGAATCTTGATGCGCCCGGGGCCGTTGTCGGTCGTGATGAATTCGTAGCCCTGCAGCTCATCGTCGCCGGTGTAGCCGAATTCAGCCGCGCTGAGGCGGTCGGTGATGAAAAGGTTTTCGACGCTGCGCTCGGTGAAGGTGGCGGCGAGCTGGCCGACGGGCTCGAAGTAGTAGGCGATGCGGGCGGCGTAGTTCTCCGACGTTTCCGGCTTCAGGCGCGGATTGGGGGTAGTGACGGTGAGGGCCTGGTCGTTGATGGTCCAGACGCCGGCGAGGTTGACGTAGGAGGGGCGGCGGATGGTCGAGCTGAAGCCAAAGTGCACGTCGAGGTTGGGCGCCACGTTGTATTTCAGCGAGGCGCTGGGGAAGAGGTTGTCGTATTGGCCGGTGCGTTTGACGCGGGGTTGCGAGAGGAACTGGTAGTCGATGCCGGGGATGGTGGTGGCGACGCCGGCGGCGCTGACGGGGAAGCCGGCGGCGCGGACCTCGGCGGGCGGGCGGGTATCGGCTTCGCTGGCTTCGGTGGTGGTTTCTTCCCAGCGGAGGCCGGCGCGGGCGGTGAAGCGCAGGAACTTTGTCGTGCCCATCAAAAAGCCGGCGTCGATGCGTTCGTAGTAACGGCGGCGGCGGGCGACGTAGGATTGGTAGTAGTTTTCGGCGTTGTTGCCCCAGTTCTGGCGGAAGTCGGCGCGGCGGTTGTTGTAGAGATCGCCGATGGCGCGGAGGTTGGGCATGAAGACGGTGGCGCCGGAGAGGGAGGTGGCGCTGCCGTCGTTCATCGCGAGGGAGTGTTCCCAAGGTGAGCGGTAGGCATCCCAAGCGCCGCGGGCCGGAATCACGCCGCCGGGGGCGTAGTCGTAGCGCTTGGCGAGTTGGTCGTCCTCGAACTTCTGGATCTGCTGGCGCGTTTTGAGACCGGTCTTCCACGTGACGGGGAGCCATTGGTTGGTCTTGAGGGTGCCGATGAGTTCGCCGCTGAAGAGGACCGTGCGGCCGAAGCGCCCGTCGTTGGCGGTCAACGTGGGGTTGGTGTAGCTGGAGCCGAGGGCGATGTCGGGTCCGCCGATCTGGGTAAGTTTCCAATCGCTCGACATCAGGGACGAGCGTTCGGCGCGATACGTGATGCCGGTGGCGGTGGGCGAGTTGGTGTCGCGGATGGACTGGTGGCGGCCCATGGGATCATACCAGCTCGTGGAATCGGAGTAGGCGCCCTTGGCCTCGAGCTCGAAGTTGCCGCGTTTGAAGAGGGCGCGGGGGATCAAAGTGAACGTCTCGCCCATTTTGGAGACGGCGACGGGATTGACCTGCACGGTGCCGGAGGCGGCGGAGGTGAAGCTGAGGAGCGGATCGTCGCCGACGACCTGACTGCGCGCGCCGGTGCTGGAGTTGAAAATGACCGTGCGCTGGGGCGTCCAGAGATCGGCGTAGTTGTAGATCGTGACCAAGCCGACATCGAGGTAGGGGGTGATGCGGTAGTCGGTGGTGAGCGTGGTGGCGAAGCGCTTGTTGAAACGGGGCGCCCACTGAAAGTTGAGGGTGGTAGGAACGAGCGGGCGCGTATCGGTGGCAGAGACGGCGGTGCTGTAGGCCGAGGCGGTGATGAGGGCTTCTTGGTAGACGTTGGACTCGCTGACGTTCACCACGACGCCGAGGCGGTTGTCCAAGAAACGATCCGAGTATTCGAAGATGCCGCCGGGGCGGATTTTGTAGTTCGCCCGATCTTCGTCGGGCCCGAGCGTTTTTCCAGTGGTCAACGCCTCGGAGTGGGCCTCGACGTTGGCCTGCCAGGAGACGCGGCGGCCGACGCGGTCGAAGGCGCGTTTGGTGCGGAGGTTGATGGTGCCGGCGGGGGCGTTGGCATCGACGTCGGCGCTGACGGTCTTGTTGACCTCGATGGACTCCATGCTGTTGAGCGAAGCCATCTCCATGGTGAAGGAACGGGCGGCGCCTGAGCCGGAGTTATTGGCATCGGTGCTGGCGAGGGCGATGCCGTCCATGGTGACGGAGGTGTATTCGGAGCCGAGGCCGCCGAGGCGGACGGTGCGGACCTCGCCGTAGAAAAGGTCGAGCTCGACGCCAGGGAGGTGCTTGAGGAATTCGCCGACGTTGCCCTCGGCGTTGTCGCCAAACGCGTCGGAGGCGACGGTGTTGGTGATGTTCATGGAATTGCGCTGGTCCATGATGGCTTTGGCGCTGCCCTCGCGCTCGGAGGAGACGGCAAAGGCGGCGAGCTTAACGGTGCCGTCGGCCGCGGTGGTGCTGGCTTCTTGCAGCGTGCTGACGAGCTCGATGTTCTTGGTCGCGGTGGCGCCGGGGGCGACATCGATGGCGGCGGTGACGGAGCGGTAGCCGGTGTAAGTGACGACGAGGGTGAGCCGCCCGGCCGGGACCGAGCCGAAGCGAAATGCGCCCTCGGCCTCGGAGACGGTGGTGGCACCGGTCTCGACGACGCGGATCTGGGCGTTGCGAACATACTCGCCGGTGGCGGGGTTGAAGACGCGGCCGGTGACGGTGCCGACGGCGACGCTGCCGCTGCGAGCGGCGGCCGAAACGGGAGTGCCGGTGGCAGGGTCAGTCTGCGCGGGTAGGGAAACGGCGAGCGCGAGGGCAGCAAGGACAGCGAGGGCGACGGGTGGGGTGGACATGGGTTGGCCGCGCCGGGCACAGGGAATGCAGACCGAGCGCGGGTTGGGAGAAAATCCGGCGTGCGAACACCGTGCAAGCCCCGAGTCCTACGCGGCCCGTTCGAAAGAATTCTAACGCGACGCGGGTCGGTTTCTCTTAACGCCGGATGCCGTATTTCGTATCGGCGTCGTAGACCGAGTGGTGTTGGGCCTCGTCCCACGGGAGCGCACCGACGCGGGTCGCCCACGTCGCGTAGGCCGCTTCAAGACGCCGGACAATGTCGGGGTGCGCGGCGGCCACGTTGCGGGCTTCGGCGCGGTCGGTTTCAAGGTCGTAGAGTTCCCAAGGTTCGCGGAAGAAGCCGACGAGTTTCCAGCGGCCGTCGCGGACCATGCGGTTGCCCTCGTGTTCGAGGCAAATGGGTGCGTCGTGCAGCGGGGCGGTGGCGCCGGCGAGGACCGGGCGCAGGGTGCGGCCGTCGACCACGGGCGCAGGCCGGCCCTCCATCGTGGCCGGGCGGGTCGCGGCGCCGAGGTCGAGGCAGGTGGCCACGAGATCGGGGAGGAAGCCGTTTTGGTGAATCAGGGTGCCGCGCTGCGTGGGAGAAATGCCCCGGGGCCAGTGCACGATGAGCGGCGTCAAGATCCCGCCCTCGTGGGTGAAATGTTTATACTCGCGGAAGGGCGTGTTGGAGGCGGTCGCCCAAGCGCGGCCGTAGTGGCGACCGCCTTTGCCGTAGTGGCCGAGATTGGCGAGTTGGAATTGCCCCAAGGGCGGGCTTTCGGCTTCGGCGCCGTTGTCCGAGAGAAAAAAGATCGCGGTGTTTTCGAGCTGGCCGCTTTCGCGGAGGTGGGAGACGAGGCGACCGAGGTTTTGGTCGACGCGGTCGATCATCGCGGCGTAGGTGGCCATGATCGCATCCATGCGGTCCTGCTCCTCGGGCGTGAGGCTCGCCCAAGCCGGGACTTCGCCGCCCTCGGTGCCGAGCCGGTCGGTGGCTCCGGGGCGCGGGCTGAGGGCGGTGGAGGGCGGGATCAACCCGAGTTTCTTCTGGCGCTCCAACGTGCGCGTGCGGAGGACATCCCAACCCTCTTTGAAGCGGCCGCGGTATTTGGCGAAGTCTTCCGGCCTGGCCTGCATGGGGAAGTGAGGGGCGTTGTAGGAGAGATAGAGAAAGAACGGGGCGTCGGGTTTACGGGTCGCGTGATCGCGGAGATTGGCGATGGCCTCGGTGGTGAACGCATCGGTGGTGTAATAGCGCTCACCGTCCGGCGAAATCTTTTCGTTGCCGCGATGAAGATCGTCCGGGCGAAAAAAATCCGAGGTGCCTTCGAGGAAACCGTAGAAACGGTCGAAGCCGCGCTGGAGGGGCCAGGTGGCCGGGTCGCTGTTGCCGATGTGCCACTTGCCGGTCATGTAGGTGCCGTAGCCGGCCGTGCGGAGCATCTCGGGCAACGTGGGCACGGTCGGGCGCACCCAGCCGCGGTAAGCGGCGGGCATTTTCAGGCGTTCGGAGAGTTTCGATGGACTCGTGCCGGTGCGTTTGAAGGTCATGTGACCGAGGCCGGACTCATGCGGATGGAGGCCGGTGAGGAGCGCGGCCCGACTGGGGCAGCAGCGGGCGTAGTTGTAGAACTGGGTGAAGCGCACGCCGTCGGCCGCCAAGCGGTCGAGGACGGGAGTTTCCACGGGCCCACCGTAGCAGCCGAGGTTGGCCCAGCCCATGTCGTCGACTAGGACGACAATCACATTGGGCCGGCGTTCGGCGGCGAAGGCGGTGACGGCGAGCAGGAGGAGGACGGCGAACCGGCGAATCGGTGAAAGCATGGCGAAGAAGCGACCAGCGTTCAGAAGCGTTGGGTGAGATCGAGGACGAACTGGCGACCGCGGATGTTGGCGGTGCCGGCGGCGTAGCCGTTGGTCTCGTCGGCAATGGGCGGCTCCACGTCGAAGAGGTGGTTGACCGCAAAGCGCACGGAGACGCCGTGAAGCCAACGGTGCTCGATCGGACCGCGCTCGTGGGCGCGCAGGAGACCGGCGTAGGTTTTCTGCCCGAGGCCGTCGATCGCGGACGGGTTGAACGGTCCGTTGAGGGAGGCGTGGAGGGTGGCCCGCTGGGGCGGAATCAGGGCAGTTCGGCCCCCAAAAAACGCTCAGTTGGCTTGTTTCTTTTTCTTCTTCTTCGCGGGGCCGGCAACGGAGTCGGGGGCGCTGGCGGGGGCTTGCTCGGCGCTCCACTTGTCCCACTTCGCTTGCAGCTCCTTCACTTTCGCGGGTTGGGCGGCGGCGAGGTCCTTCGATTCGCCGATGTCGGCGGCGAGGTCATAGAGCTCGGGTTGGCCGCTGCCGCCGCGGGCGACGACGAGTTTCAGATCGCCGTCGCGGATCGCCCATTGCGGGCCGTAGCGCCAGAAGAGGGTGGGGTGCGGACGGGTGGTCTGCTGGCCGGTGAGGTAGGGCATCAGGTCGACGCCGTCGAGTTGCCACGACGCCTCGGGCTTGCCGCCGGCGGCGATGATCGCGGTGGGCAGGACGTCGAGATTCAGCACGGGAAAGTTGTAGGTTTTGCCGGCGGGGATTTTGCCTTTCCACTGGGCGATGAAGGGGACGCGCGTGCCGCCCTCGAACGTGGTCATCTTAAAGCCGCGGAGCGGGCCGTTGGCCGAACTGGTGCTCGCGGTGGGACCGCCGTTGTCGGAAATGAAGAAGACGAGCGTGTTTTCCTCTTGGCCGAGGGCGCGGATCTTCGCCATCACGGCGCCGACGGCGTCGTCCATCGCGGAGATCATGGCGGCGAAGGTTTTTCGTTTCGGGTCGGTGATGTTGGGGAAACGGTCGAGATTTTTTTGGGTCGCCTCGAGCGGGGCGTGGACGGCGTTGAAAGGCAGATAGAGGAAGCAGGGTTTGGCTTTGTTTTTCTCCAACCAGTCGACGGCGCGGGCGGCGTAGGCGTCGGTGGTGTAGAATTTGGGGTCGGTGATTTCGCGGACCTCGTCGGACAGGCGCGAGTCGATGAAGTTGGTCGGGTGGAAGAACGGGGTGTTATTGAGCGTGCCGTAGAATTCGTCGAAGCCGCGCTTCGTCGGGCGGTTTTCCGGCTGGTTGCCGAGGTGCCACTTGCCGACGGCGGCGGTGGCGTAGCCGAGGGACCGCAGGCGCGTGGCGATGGTGGTCTGGTCGGCGCGGAGGCCGACGGCGTTGGCGACGGTGTTGAACTCGTGGCCGAAGCGGGTGGGGTAGCGACCGGTCATGAGGCCGGCGCGCGAGGGGCTGCAGTAGGTCGCGGCGACGTAGCCGTTGGTGAAACGCAGGCCGTTTTGGGCGAGAGAGTCGATGTGGGGAGTCGGAATATCTTTGGTGAAGCCCTGCGCGGCGATTTCACCCCAGCCGAGGTCGTCGGCGTAGAAGATGATGACGTTGGGCGGAGTCGCGGCGCGGGTGAAAACCGGAGCGAAGAGCGCGAGGAGGCAGGCTAGACGGATGAGGAGGGATGATTTCATGGGGAAGGGTGAGAGAACGGGGAGAAGACGGCGGGTGGGTGTGGAGGTTGCGGCCGAAAGCGCGCGGTCGTGAGGCCCGGCGGGCGGGCG